>JAEEGI010004145.1_pt1 | contig 34152 bp, 25 predicted proteins | sample 8958751 | NCBI WGS metagenome assembly JAEEGI01 (sample SAMN16246545, study PRJNA631951) | gut metagenome | biome: gut microbiome; feature: rumen; material: KS-attached | host: Bos | place: Iran: Karaj | collected 2018-10
TCAGAAAGCTGTTTGCAATCTGCCTGCCGCCAAAGGTGACTCTTTTATCTGAATTAGTAATAATCTTGGAAAATCCCTTAGAAAGCCCCTTAAGATGAGCCTTCCCCAACCCCTTCTTCATATAGAAAACATGCTTAATTATAACACCTGTCAGAAATATTGGAAGATTTATTATTATCTGAAGTGCATTCATATTTTTATAAATCAAGTATAAGTTATTAGCCGCAGTAAGTTCAACCTTAAATGCATTGTGTCTTGAACCACTGCTGGCACTACCAACGTGATAGACAATCGCCCCCGGTTCCATCACATTGCTATATCCATAGAGCCTCGCTCTATAACCAACATCCACATCCTCAAGATAGCAGAAATGTTCCTCGTCAAAGTATCCGATTTCTTCGAATACCTGTCTTCTGTACATGGCAGCTCCTGCACAGGCACTTGTCACATTTATTCTCTTGGAATATTTCGAATTGTCTTTATCCTTGGATGGTGCAAAAGCCCAGCCAAGAGCACAATAATAATCGCCTGCATCATCGATGAGATGCGGTTCCTTGATCTGTAGCATCTTGGCCTGAACGCTGAACACTGCAGGCTTTTTATCCAGGACACCCACAAGCGCAGCAATAACGCCCTCTTCGCAGATCGTATCGTTATTTAAAAGAAATACATATTCAGCCTGAGTTGCCTTGATTCCTACATTAACTGCATTGGCAAAGCCCGTATTGTCAGGCAGAGCAATAACCTCTACCTCAGGAAAATCTCTCTGCACAAGAGAAATACTGCCATCTGTAGAGCCGTTATCCACCATGATCACCTTAAAACCACGATATGTCTGCTTGCGCAGGCTCTTAAGGCAATCAGTCAGATACTTCTGCCCATTATAATTTGGAATGATAACCGCAACAGATTCCATCAACTAATCCTCTGCACAGCCCTTGGATCCCATACGATCCTGTAGCCCTTTTTCCTGATTTCTTCGCATAATTTAAAGCTTAGGTCAACTATCTCCTGCTGATTGAGAGATATAAACCTATCATCCGCAGCCTGAACAACCTTGTGTCTGCCCTCTTTTGCTGCAATTTTCGCCTGGGCGATAGCTTCTCCATATGCATCCACGTATTTCACCCCAGTTACCTGCTCATAGAGCGGAACAAGCTCAGGTCTTACTGAAAGACATCTGATATCCACTGCAGCGCAGTCCTGCTGGAGCACAGCTCTATGCTGAAGGCCACCACTGTAGCCTTCTGGAAGGTTCGCGTACATCAAAGCCTTATCCTTGGTGTAGGCGCCACCTGCAATTCGTCCTTTTTTGTTCAGAATCTTGCCGCCAACGCAGCCCACATCTCGTCTTCCAGAGAAAATGTCAGGCACATAATTGACACGGTAAAATCCCAAATGCTGCAAAGGCTCAACCTCTGCATTTATCTTGTATCTGCGCATGAGATCAGCAATAGCATTCTTTCCGGCTTCATAAGCGTAGGTCTTACTGGCTGGATTAGCTGCTGTAGAATTCTTGTGGCATCTCCAGTGATACAAAACCTTGGCTATATGCACAATCTGACCTGAAGCCATAGGCATATCCAATGTAGCCTCAGCTGTTGCACGCAGGAACAGGTCAAAATCCTGGGCTCCGTCATAGTCATTCCTTAACTTGAGCCTCTTGATCACATCTGCCCTCATCACTGTGAAATGGCAGATATAATTATTGGATAAAAGATAATCCATATTAAAAGATGGCTTGGCATGGTGCTCATAATACTTGTCCCTGTCGCCATCATACTTGTCTTCGTCAGAATAAATAAGTCTCACCGGACAATCCTGAAATCTTGCAAGCTTATTCTGCTTCATGCTCTTCCTGATCACTCTTGAAACCTCGTAGAGTGCATCAGGCGTAAGGATATCATCATGATCCAAAAGACCTATATAATCGCCGGAAGCTTTCTCAAGGCCTCTATTGGTATTCTCAGAAATACCGGCATTTTTATCAAGGTGATAGTACTTGATACGCGGATCTTCATCCGCATACTCCTTAGCTATGTCAGAAGTATTAAGGGAAGCGTCAGCCAAAACCAGCTCCCAGTTACCATAGGTCTGGGCCTGAACTGACTCGATCATATCCTTGAGATACTTTTCCGGAGTATTAAAAAGAGGAACTACTATGCTAAATCTTACGCAGTTCCCCGCCTCAGCAAGGAGCTTGTACTCCCGCTTCTGTTCCTGTCTCACATCCTCTGGAAGAGGTACATACTCGTACTTCTCCTTAAAGTTGTCAGAAACACGTTCAAGGGCAGCAAAAAATGCGGCCCTTGTCCCATTGCGTTTCTGATATGCAATTGTCTTACGGACCGCATTTCTTATACCCATAAATTTTTCCTTAATTATTATTATCAGCCGATTACTGCCTTTACAGCATCTGTGAGCTCTTTCTGGAGCTTGTCAGCATCCTCGAGGTTTGTGCCCTTAACACCCATGTAGAACTTGATCTTAGGCTCTGTTCCTGAAGGTCTAGCGCAGCACCAAGCATCGTTATCAAGTGCAAAGTACAGAACGTTAGATGTAGGAAGTCCTGTCTCACCCTCTTTTCCAGTAGCCATATCAAGAGTCTTGCCAGTCTTGTAATCTCTGAACTGTTCAACCTTGAATGAACCGAACTCCTTAGGAGGATTGCTACGAAGTCTATCCATAAGTGCTGCGATCTGCTCAGCACCCTCTTTACCCTTCATTGTGATTGAGTACTGGCCTTCCTTGTAGTAGCCATACTTCTCATACATGTCGATCATTGCATCCCATACAGTCTTGCCCTGCTTCTTGTAGAAGGCTGCAAGCTCGCACAGCATCATAACTGCAACAACGGCATCCTTATCTCTTGCATGTGTTCCAGCAAGACATCCATAAGACTCCTCAAGACCAAATACATAGTTATGAGACTGTCCGTTCTCCTCAAAGAACTTGATCTGCTCACCGATGTACTTAAATCCTGTGAGAACTTCGATATAGTGAAGGCCATAATTATCAGCAACTGCCTTGGCCATGTTAGTTGTAACAATAGTTGTAACGAAAGCTGGGTTAGCTGGCATTGTGCCTGTAGCCTGTCTCTCACGAAGAATGTACTCTCCGATGAGCATACCAGACATGTTACCGGTAAATGCTACATACTCGCCTGTCTTAGTGTCTTTTGCATAGATACCAAGTCTGTCAGCATCAGGATCAGTAGCAAGTACGATATCTGCATCCTTCTCCTTGGCAAGCTTGAGAGCAAGCTCGAAAGCCTTAGGATCTTCTGGGTTAGGATAATCAAGTGTTGTAAAGTCAGGATCTGGAAGCTCCTGCTCTGGAACTACGAATACATTCTTGAATCCAAGTTCCTTGAGTACTCGTCTAACAGGAAGGTTACCTGTTCCATGAAATGGTGAGTATACGATAGTGAACTTGTCAGCCATCTCATCAATAACATCCTTGTGGATGATCTGCTTCTTGAGCTCTACCATGTACTTGTCGTCGATTTCCTCACCGAAAGATACATAGAGACCAGCTGCAACAGCATCCTCTTTGGACATTGTCTTAACCTCATGGTAATCAGTGATAGCCATTACCTCTGAGATGATACCTGTATCGTGAGGAGGTGTGATCTGTGCGCCATCCTCCCAGTATACCTTGTAGCCGTTGTACTCTGGTGGGTTGTGAGAAGCTGTAACCATAACACCAGCGATACATCCGAACTCTCTAAGTGCAAAAGAAAGCTCTGGAGTAGGACGAAGAATGTCACTTACATAAGCCTTGATTCCGTTAGCTGCAAGGCAAAGAGCTGTCTCTTCTGCAAACTCAGGTGAGAATCTTCTGCAGTCAAAAGAAATAGCTACTCCTCTCTTAGCTGCATCAGCTCCGCCATTCTTCTTGATATAATTAGCAAGGCCCTGTGTAGCCTTACGTACTGTGTACTTGTTCATTCTGTTAGTACCAGCTCCGATAACACCACGGAGTCCGCCAGTACCAAACTCAAGCTCTCTATAAAATCTATCCTCTACCTCTGCCTCATCATTTCTGATAGCAAGAAGCTCCTGCTTGGTAGCCTCATCAAAGTAAGAATCGTTAAGCCAGTATTCAAACTGCTTCTGAGCATCACTCATAATAATATCCTCCTCGTCACTAGTCATGTAACTAAACATATATATTGAACTTAAAATAATTCACTACGCAACTAAAATTATATCATATTTTTGGACTTCACTGTGTCCTTAGGCTTGAGTATCCCTCTACATTTAAAGAGAAATCGCTTCGGTCAAGTGAGAAGTTTGGGTTGTAATAAGGATCTCCCTTATCAAGCACCTCTTTCCACTTAGTACGGAAGTGCTCTGACTCCTTCTCATAGCGCTCAGCATTCTTGCCCTCAAGGTCAAGGCCTCTTGAAAGAGACTCATAATGGAACAGCTCTGCAAATGGTGTAAAGACATTAAGATAGCCTTTTTCTCTGAGCTTAAGGCAGAAGTCAACATCATTAAGACTAACCTCAAAGCCCTCATCAAAGCCGCCAACCTCGTCATACTTGGCACGGCTAACCATAAGGCATGCACCTGTAACAGCGCTAACATCCTGGGCATAGCAAAGTCTGCCCATATAACCAAGATTCATTCCAGCCTGTCCATAATGTGAATGGCCTGCAGTTCTGTGTGCGCCGAGCTTAAGAACAACACCAGCGTGCTGAATCTTGCGGTCTGGGAAGTAGAGCTTACCGCCAACGGCTCCAACATCTGCTCTCTGAGCATACATCAAAAGCTCTTCCATCCAGTTAACTGTAATAACCTGTGTATCGTTGTTAAGGAGTATGATGTACTCTCCAGTACTATGAGCAACTCCGTAGTTAACTACAGCTGAGTAGTTAAAGGAAGGCTTGCTGCCATCAGCATTAAGATGTGCGCCATTCTCATAGTAATCAACAACCTTGACAACATCCTTACGGGAACCGTTTTTAAGCTCCTCGTAGTAGCCCTTAATTTCAGAGCCTGTGCTGCCATTCTCAACAACTATTATCTCGTAGTTGTCATAAACTGACTTCTCATAAATTGAGTCAATGCATCTCTTAAGGTCCTCTGCATGCTCGCAGTTAGGGATAACGATAGAAATCTTAGGTGTTCCCTGAACCTCATAGGTGATCTTGAAGATAGTCTCAAACGCTCTTGTGCTGGTGATCTTGAAGTGGTCATAGCCATGACGTCTCAAGTGATCAGCAACAGCTCCCTTGGCAGCCTCGATAGCATAAGGCTTAGCGCTGATACCAGAAGCTACGCTTCCTGCATGTGATCTCCAGTAGTACAGAAGCTTAGGCACGTGAACGATATGTTCAGCTCTGTCAGTAAGTCTCAAGATCATGTCGTGATCCTGGCTTCCGTCAAACTTAGTTCTAAAGAGCTCTGTTCCATCGAGAAGAGTTCTCTTAAATACGCTGAAGTGACAGATGTAGTTATTAGCACGAAGATTATCAATAGCGTAATCAGGCTTAAAGTGCATTGTGATCATCTTGTTGATGTCTTCACCCTTGAAGGTGGTCTCATCACAGTAAATGTAATCAGCATTCTCTTCGTTGATAGCCTTAACATACCAGTACAGAACCTCTGGATGAAGGATATCATCATGATCGAAAAGACCTATATACTCACCCTCAGCCATCTCAAGGCAGTGGTTAGTATTTCCGGCAATACCTTCATTCTTTTCAAGCTTCATGTAAGAGATTTTGCCGCCGCGATAGTCTTTTTCTTTATCCTGATATTCTTTAACAATTCTGCTGACAAGTTCAACGTGTTCAGCATCAGATCCATCAGCAAGGCACAGCTGCCATCCGCTGTAGGTCTGAGCTATAACAGACTCGATCATATCTCTTAGGAATTTCTCAGGAGTGTTGTACAACGGTACCAGAATTGAGATAAGAGGCATCTTCTCAAATACAGCAGCCTCCTGCTCTTTTCTTGTCTCTTCACTTGGGAAACTCTCTGTTCCGTAGTGAGTCATTGCCTTTTTCTCGATCTGCTTGTACTTGATCTTGGCGATAACTCCGCGAAGAGAACCCTGGTTCCTCACCCTGTCTCTCTGTCTGATAACCCAGTGCATAGCATTTCTGGCAGGAGTTGATGCCTTCCAGATTGGGTTATTCTTGATCCTATCCAGTTTAAACTGCAGTTCCTGATTCTTGTCCTCAAGCTCTGCAATTCTCTCAGCCAGGTCTGCGCTCTTGAGCTTCTCGCGCTCGTAGGCTGCCTTGTAATCCATTTCACTCATTACTAATAAATACTCCTGAATTTATCTTTTTACGTTCAAAATATTTGGAACCCAGTTCACAAGCTTAAGTCTGCTTGTCTTGTCCGTTGCCTGCATTCCAATCTGGTAATAACCAGGCTCAAGCACGTTATTCTTGATCTTAACCTTGTAACCAGTAAGATCAACGTTTACCTGATCCTGAAGTCTTACCCTTATATCAGGTCTGTACCAGGTATAAATAGGGAAGCTGTAAACCTTGTTGTTAACTGGGCCAGCACCGCTCTCATTTCTCTCAACCTTGCGAAGGAGAAGTCTCTTTTCAAAAAGAGCATTGTCTGAGCCAATAACAAAGCTGTAGCCCTTGAGGTAATAGCCTTCCTCATGTCCCTCAGCTGTAACACCGTACAACCAGTTATCGAGTGTTCCGTTATACTCACAGCCAATTCTAAGGCACTGATCCTCTCTGGCTCCGCGAATACCCTTGTCATGTATTGATGCACTCGAATACGCGATATCCTCAACAGCAGTGTAATCCTCTCTTGGGATGATCGCAGAAATAGTCTCATCCTCAGTAAGATGTGGACTGTAGAATGGATCCTCATTGTAGAGGAACGCATGACGTCTCATGAGAGTATCGCCCTCAACCGCAAGTCTCTCCATCTTCTTGGGATCCAGGTTATCAAGGCCTCTGGTAAGAGACTCGTGATGACGCAGATATATGTGATTACAGCACACATTGTAATAGCCCTTCTCAAAAAGAGAATAGCAGAAATCAACATCATTAAACGCAACCTTCAGCTCCTCAGGGAAACCGCCGATAGCATTGAACTTCTGCCTGCTGATAAGAAGGCATGCTGCAGTAACACCGATATTATTGTGGATACCTCTGTTGTATCCAAAGTAGTGGCTCTTGTTGTCGTGCATCTTCTGAAGCTTGTGCACAGGGCCACGTCTGACATTGGCAATTCCAGCGTGCTGGATAAGGTCAGTATCAGGGTAGATCAGCTTGGCTCCAACAGCGCCCACATGCTTGAGCTGAGCCTGGGAAACCATCTCACGAAGCCAACCTTCCTTGATACACTCAATGTCATCATTCAGGAAAAGAAGATATTCTCCCCTTGTATTCTTGGCTCCCTTATTGCACATAGCTGAGAAATTGAATTCATCAAGCCTGTACAGATAATTGATCTTGGTCAGTCCGTTCTTGGCTGGAATCTTGCCAATGAAAACGCCGTATCTGACGCGGTTCTTGGCATCTGATCCATTATCAAGAACAACTATATCGTAAGTGATATTGTCTTTTTCACTTGTAGTCTCAACAATTGACTCAAGGCATCTCTTGAGAACCTCAGGATGATCCTTGGATGGGATAACAATACTGACTGTTGTAGGCTTTAGCAGCATATGCCTTGAATTGTGATAGTTTCTGCCATAAAAAACATCCTGCTCAGGGCTTCTGTGGAAAAGAACTTCCCTAATGTGACCAATTGGAAATTCTACTCCAGTTCTTTTCGCAAAGGCATGCTCATGAATCGCCAGCATACAGAAAAGAACATCCGCTGAAAGCAAGGATGCTTCAAGGCCCACCTGTTCAGGCGAGTTCTTTTTATTAGCAGTGCCACCCAGCATTCTGACTGCATTGTCGTATTCACCGCCAGATTCGCGCAGGGTTGCCGCTCTGCAAGCAAAGAAACTTCCGATGTAAAACGCATTTAAATATGAATCTGGAGACCAGTCCGGCTTAAAGAACGGGTGAATGTACTTACCACCCTTTCCTGTCTCATCCTCATCACCGTATACCACGTTGTGCTCAGGATGAGCTATAAAGTACTGCTTAACGACCTCTGTAGCTCTTTTTGTAAGCTTACCCTTAGGGCTCACAAAAAGATAAACTACATTGTCATCATTTTTATCAACTGAAACTTCCCAGACCTTGGCATAAGGAACAACCTTGACTCTGGGCTCAGGAAGCTTATGGGGAACAACCTCTCCGGTCTCTAAAGTCTCATAGCTAATAGGAGCCTCTGCGGTTAACACAGGCTCTTTTTCTTTGGCCTTCTGCCACTTGTCGTAGGCAGAAGATTTCGCCTTAACTATCTTGTTGTATTTGCTTACTCTTTTTCCTACAAGAACTGACTTAGCTATGTCCTTTAGCATATCCCCAACCGTCACTCCTCTTCGTCTCTGTAATAGCGCTCCTCACGCTTTTGAATTATCTTCTTGCCAATCTTCTTGATGATATTGTCCTTGGGCTGTGGTGGCTCCTCCTCAACATGCAGCGACTCAACAACCGCCTGGGCTGCATTTCTTGGTAAAAGAGTCATTATCATCTTGATACACAGGTGATTTCTCTCCTGTACACTGAGCTTGTCAGATGTAAGGCCAAACTCAATATTAGGATCATCTGTATTGAAGATCATTGAATCATCTGATATCCAATTACCATTGACCGGATGAATGGAAACATCCGAAATATCATCAGCAAAGGCCTCCCCATTCCATGTGGCACTTACCAAAGTAACCATACATGGTGCAAAAGCTGGATCAATTCTCACTGTTCTGCAATTAGAATCGACTCTGATATCCAGATTTACAGTATTCTTCTCATCATACTGCTCCTCTGGGAAAATAGAGTCGTCCTCTGAAAAGCCCTCTCCCTCATCGAGGTAGATCTGAATGCAGTCATCTGGTCTTGCTCCCTCGGTAGGATGTACCATTTCCTTAGGTACAATGACCTTACGGCCGATTTCCTTCCATATCTCAACCATAGACTTACGGCTTCCAGTCACATACTTCTGGAAAGCATATTCTTCTTCAAGCAAAGACTTGATATCATCCTCAGAAAGGTTCAGTCTCTCGAAAACGCCCTTAGGATCGAACTTTTCTCTTTTCCTATCCTCTAATCTGTAGCAGTAGAGCGCTCTCCAAATCTGTTCCTTGGCTGGAATGCACTTACCATAGGTCCACTCATAATCTATTATAGTCCAAATAGGCCCATTAACCATAATATTAGAGAAAATTAGGTCATAATCGGACACCGGATAATCAGGCTTGTGGTTAATTCTGCGGATGTACTCATTTATAAGTGCATCGAAGCCATCCATGTCATCTTTATCCAGGCATTCATCCAAGAGCGACGCCAGTGGAACTCCGTTGACAAAAGAGAAAATGGCACAGCCGGATTTCTCATCAAGCTGACAGTCGTTGACCTCCAGATCGCCACCTCTGTACTTCTCCACAAGGCCTGCATAGGCATCTCTCATGCCAAATACATGCTCCTTGGCAGCCTCTGTAAGAGGGAACTTCTTGATGATCTTCCTGCCTGTTCTGCTGATAGCAATGTCAGTTCTGATCTTGAATTCATCAACTCTGTCATTGCTGTACTTACTATAAATCGTATCAAAGCCAGGTCCGATGATTACCTCAAAGGAGTTAGCAAAATCTGGATACATTCCATCTTTTACCAGATCCTCATAGGCGTGCTTCTCGTTAAAGAGAATCATTCTGTCCCTGTCATAGTTCCTGACGTTATCCTGAAGCTCTCCAAAGCCAGGCAGATAATAATCTGAATGTAAAAGAGTCATCAGCTTGTAATCAGGATATGGATAATAGAAATGATACTCTTTCATTCCACATTTCTTGAAAATGTTGATGAGTCCATTTCTAGTAAAAGTCTTGGCTACGCTGTCTGCAGAGTATCCTTCGATACCTGTAAAGTAGGTTCCAAGGTGATCCTCAGCACATCCAGCCAGATACTTAAGTCCCAGTCTGTTCTCAATGGCGATTACGATTCTGCCGCCTTTCTTGAGATGTCTGTTCATCATTCTCAGGAACTTCTCATAAGGATTCTCGGTTCCGATGTACCCCTGAGCATACTCAAACACACCGATCAAAAAGATATAGTCGAAGTCCTTGGGAAGATCAGGCTCAACATCTCTGAAGTTACCGATGTGAATAGTAACATTGTCGCACTCCTGATTCCTTGTGGCATTGATCTCGGAACGTCTCCTTGAAAGATCGCAGGCTACAACCTCGCCAGCCTTCTGAGCCAGCATTCCTGTAATAGCTCCGCAACCTGAGCCAACCTCCAATACCTTGGCACCCTTTTCCATAGGGATCCACTCTACAATATTGGCTCTCTGCTCAGACAAATGATAGAGAATAGGCCAGTTACCCCTCTCCTCAATTACCTTTGGATACTCTTCTTTTTTATAGTTTTTGACAATCTCAAGAAGGTCGTTCTCTATAGCTCCATCACTATAAAGATCAACCCCTGAATAATGCTTGAAATTAAGCGTTACCTTGCCAATTTTGATTTCTTCTTGCATGCTCACACCCGATATTCTTACCATCTCATCAACTGGTGATTCAAACAGTAATTTTATTATTTAGCGTCCTCTACCTTGCATGTAGAATTCATGTCGTAGTATCCAACTGTATTCTTGTCAGAAACTACTGTAATGTTGAGGGCATCGTACAATCTGTGGTATACAGTAAAGTCGTTCTGCTCAAAGCCTGTAACGCCGAAGCTTATCAGATACTCTCCACCCTGAAGTGACATATTCTGGGTAAAAGAAATATCTTTGACATCTCCAGCCTTGACCGGCTCAAGGAATGCCTTCTCGACCATTGAATTGGTACCAGTAATCTCGATACCAAGGATATTCTTGAAAGTAAATGCAAAAATAGGTGCTGAAACGTCCTTGTTAAACTTAACTCTCATATGAACTGTAAAGTCAGTTCCCTTGATGATAGAACTGGCTCTAAGTCCGTTAGCATCAGTAACATAGAACTCATCTATAGTTGCTGCGCCGTCGCCATACTCGAGAGTATCAGGATTCTCACCCATTGCCTTATTGTCATCACTACTCTTTTTATCAGAAGACTTGTCACCCTTGATCTTGGAATTAGCCTTCTCATCTGCATCAGCAGCTGCTGCTCTGATCTGCTCATCATCAAGAAGATTCTCTACATCACTTGAAGGAAGTGGATACTGTCCAACAAGTACCTGCTTGTAAATATCGATCATCTTCTTGGGAGTTCCTTCTCCAAGGAGCACACCCTGATTCAAGAGAATCGCTCTGTCGCAGTACTTACTGATACTAGACAGATCATGAGATACAAAAAGAATAGTCTTACCCTGTTTCTTAAATTCCTCAAACTTGTGATAGCACTTAGCCTGGAAGAATACATCTCCTACAGAAAGAGCTTCATCGACAATGAGGATCTCAGGATCAATATTGATAGCAACCGCAAAAGCAAGTCTTACAAACATACCACTTGAATAGGTCTTGCAAGGCTGATATACATAGTCTCCGATATCAGCAAACTCAAGGATTGCATCAAGTCTCTTGGTTATTTCTTCTTCGGAAAAACCAATCATCATACCATTGAGGTAAATGTTGTCAATTCCGTTGTATTCCATATTAAAGCCGGCGCCCAGCTCCAAAAGAGCTGAAATATGACCATCTACATTGACTTCGCCGGAAGTAGGAGATAAAACTCCTGTAATGATCTTGAGGATTGTAGACTTACCTGAACCGTTTGTTCCGATAATACCTACTGTCTCCCCCTTTTTGACAGAAAGACTGACATTATTAAGTGCCAGATGCTCTTTGAATCTCTTTTTACCAGCAAGGCCAAGCGAATCTTTGAGTCTGTCCATGGGCTTGTCATATAATTTATACGATTTGGTGAGGTTTTTTACCTCAATCGCTACGTTGTTTTCCATTTATGTCTCCGATAGGTTATGGATACGCAATTACAGCACATCCGCAAAGTGTGGCTTGGAACGCTTGAAGATCAATGTACCAATAGAGAATGTAGCAACCACAAATAACCAGAAATATGTTGAAGAGTAGAAATGTTCAAAGAACCATGTATCGCCGTTAATGGTATTCCTATATCCCTCTACAATGTATGCCATAGGATTAAGCTTGATGATCCACTTATACTCATCTGGCACAATAGCAATATTCCAAAGAATTGGTGTAAACCACTGGAAAAGCTGAAGTCCGATATTGATGATCTGAAGTAAGTCCCTGAAGAAAACTACGATAGCGCATGTAGCGTAGCTAAGTGACAATACCAGAATAAATTCACATCCTATGTAGTAAATAAACTGAACCCAGTACACATTTGGATAATAGCCGTAAACGCAAGCAATGACGAGCATTACACAGATAAAGAAAATGTGAATGAACATTGCAGCAATTATCTTAACGATAGGTAATATACTGATCTTGAAAAGAACCTTCTTAACCAGATAGTTATATTCCAGAAGTGATGTAGTACCGTTTGTAAGGGCCTCTGTAAAGAAGAACCAAGGTACAAGACCAGCTGTCAGGAACAGAACGTAAGGCATCTCGATTCCACCAGATACTGCCTGCGCTCTTGACTGGAAGATAACATCAAATACAACATAGTACATGGCAACAGTGACCACCGGCTGTGCCAGTGCCCACACGATTCCCATATATGATCCCGCATATCTCTTTTTGAAATCATTGATAGATAATCTCTTGATAAGATTTCTGGAATGAAAGAGTTCTACCGGCAGAACAGTTAACTTGTCATACCAGGCAAACGCCAGAACACAGCTCACTCCGATCAGAACGCAGCCACATATCTTTTTGAGCATCTCTGTATGTGGATCTGCAAGCGGGTTATTATGCAACACTAATAGAAGCGCAAGTGCAAGCGCCAATACATAGAAAATGCCCAAGCCAGTACGCTTGGGAAGTTTTCTTAACCCTTTATTCAAAGCTGCTTGATTCCTCCCCATTTTGTATCTCTCTCAGAGAAAAGAAGCTCTACACCCTCCTGAAGTGGCCATTCAACCCCAACATCAGGATCATTCCACATAATGCCGCCTTCATCGTTAGGATGATAGAAGTCAGAACACTTATATGCAAACTCAGCATAATCGGAAAGTACCAGGAAACCATGAGCAAATCCCTTAGGAATAAAGAACTGCTTCTTGTTCTCAGCTGTAAGAACTACTCCAAACCACTTACCATATGTCTTGGAGCCCTCTCTAAGATCAACTGCAACGTCAAATACTTCACCGTTAATGCAGCGAACAAGCTTATCCTGTGGATGCTCTATCTGGAAATGAAGGCCTCTTAGAACGCCTCTTTTGCTAGCTGACTGATTATCCTGTACGAATTCGCAAGTAATGCCAGCTTCCTCAAAATCTCTCTTGTTGTATGTCTCAACAAAGTATCCTCTAGGATCACCAAACACCTGAGGAGTGATTACCTTAAGTCCTTCAATTTCGCATGTTTCAACTGTTATCTTACCCATTTTCTCTTATTACTCCGTTATATATTTTATAAGTATTGTAATCATGGATTACCAACTGGTGTTCCACCAATTGTCTCTGAGCCAGGTATAGGCCCCTGAGGAATCTCAGCTTCAGGCCCCATGCTGCTTCCAAAAGAAGCTGCTGCTCCGGGATTATCAAGCTGTCCTACAACAGCCATTCCTGAGCCGCCTGTCTGTCCCTCTTCTGCACTTGATGAATCTGAACTACTGTTAACAGTCTTGGTATTCTGCTGGATAACTACTACAGCAGGAACCTTCTCTGCTTCGTCAAAAAAGTCCTCGTCGTACAGAAAGCTCTTTAAATCATCCCCAATCTGCTGACCGTAGACTTCCTGAGAAACTGACATCTCTTCTGTGGATGCTTCCACCGAAGCGCTGTTGTCTTTTCTCCCAAGCATCTTGTTGATCTTGTCAGCATTTGTGGCATAAATAATAACTACTACCAGGATAAAAGCGCTTAATATGGTCATCAGGGCCATTGTGAATACTTTTTTATCCATGTGTCGTCCCCCATGTTATCCCCACAAAAAAGTTCAAGTGCCTTACTCTAAAATTACAGGCCGTTAGCAACCTCTACGAGGTACTTACCATAATCTGTCTTCATGAGAGGCTCAGCAAGCTTAAGGAGCTGCTCCTTGCTGATGAATCCGCGCTTGTAAGCGATCTCCTCGATACAGGAAATATAAAGTCCCTGTCTCTTCTGGAATGCACATACGAAATCAGATGCATCAAGAAGTGAATCATGGTTACCTGTATCAAGCCATGCAAATCCTCTGCCCATTGTCTCAACAGAGAGCTCACCTCTTCTGAGGTACTCATTGTTGATGCTGGTGATCTCAATCTCTCCTCTGGCTGAAGGCTGTACATTGGCAGCGATATCAACAACCTTGTTGTCGTAGAAGTAAAGTCCAGGAACCGCATAGTTACTCTTAGGGTTCTCAGGCTTCTCTTCGATGCTGATAGCCTTGCCATTCTCATCAAACTCAACTACGCCGTAAGCTCTAGGATCTCTTACATAGTAGCCAAAGATAGTTGCTCCGCTCTCTCTTGATGCAACCTCTCTAAGGAGCTTAGAAAAGCTCTGGCCATAGAAGATGTTGTCTCCAAGAACAAGTGCAACTGAATCAGAACCAATGAACTTAGCTCCGATAATGAACGCATCTGCAAGTCCTCTTGGCTGCTCCTGAACTGCATATTCAAAGTGCATACCAAGCTGCTCTCCGCTTCCAAACAGTTCCTTGAATGCAGGAAGATCTCTAGGTGTAGAGATGATCAGAACCTCTCTGATTCCTGCAAGCATAAGTGTTGAAAGTGGATAATAGATCATAGGCTTGTCGTAAACAGGCATCATCTGCTTGGACATAGCTCTTGTAAGTGGATATAATCTAGTGCCGGAACCTCCGGCAAGAATAATACCTTTCATTTATGAATTCCTCCAAATATGTGTTGGATACGGATTAGCGATTGGAGTACATTTTTTCATAGTACTTCTCATAATCGCCGCTGGTTACGTGCTCCATCCACTCCTGGTTCTCGAAGTACCACTTAATTGTCTTGCGGATACCTTCGTTGAACATTGTCTCTGGCTCCCAGCCAATCTCAGCCTTGATCTTGTCAGGTGCGATCGCATATCTTCTGTCATGACCCTTTCTGTCTGATACATACTTGATAAGGTCATATGAAAGGTGAGCCTTTCTAGGATCTGAATCATCAAGCTCTTCCTTAAGAACGTCGATGATTGTCTTAACGATCTCAATATTCTGCTTCTCGTTGTGACCACCTACATTGTAAGTCTCAAAGAGTCTGCCCTTCTCCTGAACCATATCGATAGCCTTAGCATGGTCCTCAACAAAGAGCCAGTCACGAACGTTTTTACCGTCACCGTATACTGGAAGATCCTTGCCAGCAAGAGCGTTGTTGATGATAAGTGGAATCAACTTCTCAGGGAACTGGAAAGGTCCATAGTTATTAGAACAGTTAGTAATGTTAGCAGGGAACTTGTAAGTATCCATGTATGCCTTAACAAGCATATCTGAGCTTGCCTTACTAGCTGAATATGGGCTGTGTGGTGAGTATGGAGTTGTCTCATAGAAGTATGCATTTGGATCATCATCAAGTGAACCATATACTTCATCAGTAGAAACATGAAGGAACTTCTTGCCCTCCTTGAATGTTCCATCAGGAAGCTCCCATGCCTTCTTAGCAGCGTTCAGCATTGTAGCTGTTCCAAGAACGTTAGTCTGAACAAACACCTCAGGATTAACGATTGATCTGTCAACATGGCTCTCCGCAGCAAAATGAACAACTCTGTCGATGTCATTCTCCTCAAAGATCTTGTTGATGGCGTCTCTGTCACAGATATCTGCCTTAACGAATGTGTAGTTGTCTCTGTTCTCTACATCGCGCAGATTCTCAAGATTGCCCGCATAAGTAAGTACATCAACGTTGATGATTCTGATCTCATTGTCGTACTTCTTAAACATATAGTTAATGTAATTAGAGCCAATGAAACCTGCTCCACCTGTAACCAAGTAAGTTCTCATTCTTTTTTCCTCATTGTTCTAAAAAATTTCAAATTTTAACTGACATATTATACCACAAGACAAAGTCAAGTAAAAGTTTTGTATTCAATCCCGCTAATTCCCTGAATATATGAATAAAAAGAAATGCTTGTTTTCGTCTGCGCGATGCTTTTCATAAACTCTTCAATCGGAAAATGCTTCCTTTCAGCGTTGTTCAAAACAGTCAGCATTTTCCGATTTCATTGTTTTGAAAATCAACCGCTCGTCCGAGAACTGCACATTTCTTTTCACTACATATACTTCATGCAAAAAGCAGAATACAAATCAATTTATTAGTAGCATATGTTCATATCTACTTTTCCAGAAATACCCGGAACACTACCCTTTGATGTACATTGCCACATATCATACCTAGTAGCAGAATAAGTAGGCTGTGCAGCATATTGTGCCAACCAAATCTTGTAATTTGTCAGCTGTGGAGTATTTATATAACTTGTAAACCAAGTCTTATTTGCATATACCCCAGCCTTGTATCCAGCATTTTGTATTGTTCCACAAAATGCTTTAATATTAGCTGTTCTTTGTGCAGCACTTATTCCATCCCCTCGTCCGTGGCTTGCTTCAACATCAAGGTAAACAGGGAATGAAATATTGTATCCCTTTATTAAATTAATAGCCATGGAAGCTTCCTCTACTGCCTCTACCTCATTGACAGCCTGAGTATAGAAATATACGCCTACTCTCAATCCTACACTTTGAGCTCCCTGAATATTTTTCCTAAATAAAGGATCTTCGATAAGCTGTCCTTCGGATGAGCCTCTGTATCCACACCTGATAATTACAAATTGAACTCCTGAGTTCTTTACCGCTTTCCAATCTATATTTCCATTCCATTTGCATACATCGATTCCTGTAGTTCCTGATGAAGTAGTAAGCACTCCACTAGAATCAAATGTATACTTCACTCCGCTAATAACCTGTTCACCAGTTACATAATTACCATTTTTATCAAAGTAATATGTATTTCCATCAATTGTCCACCAGCCGTGTTTAACCACTTCTCCTGCAACTTTTAACAAAAACTTCTTTCCATTAAAATAGTCAGCACTAGTAGCCAATCGATACTTACCATTCTCTTCCACGTATACATCATTACCATTTCTGTCTTTCAGTGTAACCCTAACAACTTTAATAGTAATTGTATTGTCCTGATAGCCCTGCGCAGAGACTGTGATAATTGCTTCGCCTTCGCTTTTTGCAACAATCATCTGGTCGGACACAGCGGCCTTATCTGGCTTATTAGATGTAAGTTTTATGCTTAGGCCTTTTTCTGTAGGTTCTACTTTAAAACTCTGCCCCTCAGAAAGAGTTTTAGTAGTAACGCCTAATGGCACTTTCTGATCTGCCACTTTAGTTACTGTAACAGTAACTACGTTGTCATCATATTTCCCATCCAAATCTTTAACCGTAATATGCGCAGTTCCTGCAGAAACGCCTGTAACAGTTCCATCCTTAGAGACACTTGCAATTGTCTCGGCATCTGAAGTGAATGAAACATTATTGGCATCAGTCACACTGATTTTTCTTGTTTTCTTTTCCTCTATTGAAAAACTATCAGCATCCACTTTTACTTTCGCCTTATCTACAGCATTGACTGTTACTGTAAACGGCTCAATATTATACTTTTCATCCGTTATAGTTATTACCGAACTTCCACCGGCTTTTTTAGCAACCAAAATTATGTTGTCTCTTACGGATATTACTTCACTATTTGACGAAGTAGCCTTTGCATTACTTGATACACCAGCCTGAGTAAGATTATATTCACTACCCTCATTGATAGAAAAGTTAGCTATTGTTTTATTCTCTTTTTTATTATTTTCTGTATTTTCTCCTGAATTATTACCTTCTTCTTTATTTTTATCCTTGTCATCAGAAGGTTCTGGAGTCGTAGGCTCTGGATCAGTGGGTGTTGGGTCTGTTGGTTTAGGGTCTGTTGGCTCTGGAGCATCCGGCTTAGGATCTGTTGGTGCTGGATCTGTTGGTTCTGGATCTGTTGGTGATGGATCTGTTGGTGATGGATCTTTTGGAACTTGATCATCCTTTATTTCTTCACTTTTTCCCTCTGATGAATTATCCGCAGAACCAGACTCCGTACTAGATAATTTCCCTGCTACCGCTTTATCAGAATTGCCTGTCATCCCAAGGAACATAAAGGAACGAAGCCCAATCATAGCAGATTGGGATGGATCTACAATATCCTTCTTATCTATCTCTTTATATTCAAAAATACCGCCATCAGAAGAATTCTGATTTGAATCAACCCACTCAACTGTATCCTGAAGCTGTGATTCAACCTCAGTCTTAACAGCTGTATCCTCTTTTGCAGCGTTGACCTGGGATTCTTTTTTGACCTCGTTGCTGACGTCGACAGCTTTCATCTCAACCTGATCCTTAACAGTAAGGCTCTGAGTCTTGATCTCAAGCTTGTAGTTCTCGTAGCCACTTGGAAGGGACTTAGGAGTAATCTTGTAAACGCCTGCTGTGATATCTTTTTTATAAATAATTCCATCCTGATCGTGGTCATTGTACGTAACCTTGGATCCATCAGGAGTTTCAACGTCTATTTCGAGAGGGAGGTTAGCAACAAGCTTACCTGTCTGAGAATTGATGAACTTAACCTTCATATCACTCTTGATACTGGTAAGAGTCATCTTGATCGTTACATCCTCAGCATCGTCTGGAACTTCTTCTTCCTCTTCTTCAACAAATGCATCATCAGAAACAAGCTCAGCAGCCATTGCTCTGGCTCTTTCTGCATCTGCAACAGCAATAAGGCCACTCTGACCATAGATTGTCTCTTCGCTGAGATTTGCTCCAACCTCTGCAAAAGAATCAATCTGCTGCCTGTTGCCCATTGCTTTCATATAAAAAGATGCTGTAGCAATACCACCTGCTAGAATAAAAAGCGCAAAGATAGCAGCAATTCTCTCAGTAGCAGATGTATTGGCAAGGAATCCTAATATCCTTGCTGGAACAGATTCACCGCGGTCTCTTTTTCTTTTACCACGGCCACGTCTGTCATCATATCTGTCATCCTCAGGATAATCATCTTCGTAGCCATCCTCAGGGTAATCTTCGTCCTCGTAGTCCTCAGGATAGTACTCGCCATCATCCTCATCTTCCGGATAATCGTCATCTTCATAGCGATCATCGTATCTGTCTTCCTCGGGATAATCCTCATTCTCGTAATCATCCTCTGGATAATCTTCCTCATCACGATAATCTTCTTCGAAGCGCTCTTTCTCTACCTCATCTTCTGGGGAATCGTCTTCTGGATAGTCATCCTCGTCTTCATAACGATCCTCAGGCTCATCTTCTGCTTCCTCAGGATAGTCTTCATCTTCATAACGATTATCTTTTACTTCATCCTCAGGATAGTCATCATCTTCGTAGCGATCATCTTCTACTTCATTCTCAGGATAATCATCATCCTCATAATCTTCATCGGGATAATCATCGTCCTCGTAATCTTCATCAGGATAATCGTCGTCCTCATAATCCTCGTAGTCTTCGTCATAATCCTCATCAAGATCTATGACATCTTCTTTATATCTTGACAGATTTCTCTTATCCCTGGCCTTAAGCCCAAACAATCTTTTTTTCATACAAATCCCCTAACAAATCATGTGTACACACTAATTCCAATGTACACCATATATAGTGCCATTTTACCACCCACGCACTATATCCACAACTTAAATGTTGTTTTCCGTTCATCCTTCTATCTCAGATACAGCAAGAAAAAGTTATGACATCCTGGCTATTTTCCTATCATAATCAAGCTAGTCCCCAAGTTGAGGACTCGGATGCATTAAATATCATGTATTCTTAAAGTATTTTTGAATGATAAGCTCAATTTCATCTGTCCCCAATGGATTCGTTGATGTTTCTTCTGTTACTATCAAGTTTTTCCCTGGAATAAGTCCATTTTTTAGAAAGCTCTTTATTTTGAACACTGCTTGTTTTGCATAATCCTTATCATCCATCATCCCCCTATGTTCCCAGTAGTAAACCTTTCTTTCTGCCACATTTAATACTGAAAAATCAGGATAAACCATCTTCCCATTAGCCAATACTATGGGACATTCATACTTGTAGGGAATTCCATGATCATTAAGCGCATTTGCTATATTAAGCTCTGACTTAGATCGCACTCGTTCTTTCCTCTTGGTCTCATAGAAAGGAACATAGTCAGGAATGTCCTTCCCCTCATAAGGAATATTTTGCCAGTACTTTACAAAATCCTCATCCGAGATATCTACTGGGATAATGTGCTCTTTTATTTCATCAGGATTCTCTGAATAGAATTGTTTCAGCTTCAGAATAAATTGATCAGATTTTTTTAGAAATGAATCAAGATTTTTTAGCTCAGATTTTACGTGCTTTAATACCTTTTCGTCATACGCTTTTTGTACATACTTCCGTATAACTTCTGTTTCTGACTTGTGAATATACTTGCCCGACTTATCGGATGCATCTTTTCTAAGATAGTATTGCACTCTTTTATTAGTCCTAATAATATGAATCTTCTCTGGTGGGGCTTTCTCTAGCGCCTTTTCTTTTTCTAACTTGATACCAGCCAACTCATCGTATCTTCTTCTCGCTTCTTGATATAGTTCTGTTGGTTGAATTAGTTTTAATTTAACCTGTTTACTCGTTTTTAATCATCCTCCTTTGTTCTACATATTCGTTTTTCATTCCATCGTCTGGCACTTAATTTGTCAGTTCTTCATCAATTTCAGGCTTTCTTTCTCTATCCGATGCTCATTTCATAGCTGTCTCCCCATCAAATGCATCGAAAAAATGCGTGTCCTGTAAAATAGATGCAAATTCAACTACTCAGCGCATCCTATTTTCATCGATACTCAGCTAATCATGTACTCCCGATGCATCTGCAACTTGTACAAGCTTCAAACTTGCATCTATATTGGCAATCTAAAGGGAATTTGATGCAAATAACGGACTCCTTGTTCCATTTCTCGGATCTCGTAGTCTCAGATGTGAACTGAACAGGTCCGAAAAGCATCGAATTTTGAAATAATTAGATTCCCGATTCTCTAGAAGAAGAATCGACCTTCGGAATCATACTATAACGTATCAAAAATGTAAATAGAAAAAGCTGAAACCCGCAGCCAGTGCGAATTTCAGCTTTATATTCACTCACCCAATCCCGTAGAACACGCCGATTCCAGCGATGATGAAGAGCACGCCGATGATCTTCTTAGTAGTAAACTTCTCTTTAAAGAAGATTCTGGACATGACCATAACCAGAATATAGTTAATTGGCTCCATTACTACAGTGCCCATGTAGCCAAGGCCGCCGTAGCAGAAAATTGTGATGACCATGGATACAACCAAGAGGCCATATCCGCTTATAACCAGGATATTGAGGTATTCCCTGATAAACGAAGGATACACTTTTCCTGCGCTCTTTTTAAGGAGCATCTGAGAGCTGGCTGCCACAAGCTCTGCAAGAATCATTAGAAAGAAGAACACATTAAACATTGTCGTCCTCCTCTCTGGCTGTCACTTCACAAACACCATTATCGTCATATCCATCATTCGCTGCATCTACGCAGTTACCGCCAGATACACCATCAGATGCTACTACACAATCAGCAGACTCCGAACTATCTTCATCAGAATTCATGATCACAACACCGATGATTACAAGCGCAACGCCCACAACCTTCCAGACTGTAATGCCAGTTGAGAAGATAAGGAAGTTCCACAGCATTGACCACATCAAGGTCAGAGCCTTGTTGGCACAGGCGATAGACAGCTGGAACTTCTTGATCATCTGCTGCCAGATGATCGCATATACAGCAAGGATTACAAACTCCAAGCCAAAGAACAAAATATATTTAAATGACAAAAACTCGTAGTCAGATGCAAGCTTACCTGCCACAGTTGAAAGAGAATACACAACAACTGCGCCCTGAAGCTGCAGAATATCTACAAGACCAATTTTCTTTTTATTCATCTTCTCAGTTCTTCTCCACTCCATTCGGATAAATCACATTCACAAAGTGCTGCGCAACGTGCTCATTGCAGGCTGCATTGACATGGATATTGTCCAGAAGCCACTCTGAACTGTTGTCCTCGTGAATTGTTCCGTAGTAATTGTCGATGAAGGTTACACCTCTTTCACCGGAAACATCGATCATGAACTGCAGATAAGTTGTGAGCTTACCGTTTCCAAAGTCAACTCTGTCGCCGCTTACCAGCGCTCCAGTAGAATCATATGCATAGCACATGGTAAAAGACATACATACAATCCTGATGAATGGGTACTTCTCCTGAAGTGTCTTGATTCCGGAATTAAGCGCTCCTCTGTAAGTCACAGGATCAAACTCATTGTCTGGGTTCATACCGATTCTCATGTTCAGATAATCCTGCGCGTTATAGTAGATGACAATCGTATCAACCTTATTCATATCTACATTTTTAAGGTCCCACGAAGTCTGAGTATATGTGTAATCATCAAAAGATGACTGAACACTTTCCATCAGGCTAAAGTCTCCGGATACAATACTGTTAACTACATTCACAAAACTAAAAGCATCAAGCTTGTAGTCATCAGAAAACTCAACATTCTTGTTGGCTACTGTTGATCCAGGGAATGCACAGTTGATAGCTGTAGCACCGAGCTTACTTGCAATCTGCGCTGCAACGCCAGTCTCACCTTTATCATAAGTAAGAGCATCATTTCCAAGGAAAAGAATTGTCTCCTCGTCGTCGTACTCATGGCCAGCCTTCTTATCATCAGTTAAAAGAAATACCTGATCCAGCACCTCTACCTCAAGGCTTCCAGTATCAGAAGTATCAAGCTCAGCAGTTCCCATATTCCAGCGAACAAGCTTAAAAATTGAAAAAGCTATTACAAGTACGATAATTCCGATGAATACAAAATGTACCCAGCCAGGAATATCCTCAAAGCTAAAATTCTTTTCTTCTCTTCTCATATAATCATTCTCCTCATGATTGCCAATCTCTTGCTGCATTTCATAGTCGCATACTAAGACGATGTCATTGTATAACTAATATCATACAAACATCAGCATTACCACTCTTTAGAAAACAACTCCTCAAAATCAAACTCGTCTATTATACCACGCATTTTGGAAAGTTCCGAATGCATCTCATCATAGGTAGTAACCTCATGCTCTCCGCTTGCAAAGCACTCAACCATGTATCTGTTTATCTCTGGCTTGTAGTGAGAATAATCAGCGTAGTTGTTAAGGTCAGTCACCTCATCCATGTTCTGGAAGTAGAAAAGATGTACATTGTCATACTGAAGCAATCTAAAAGCAACATACTCATACTGCGCCATTGTGGCTTCCAGTGAATTCTCCTGCAGAACATTGTGCCAGTACAAAATGCTGTAGGGTGGGAAAAAGAAATAAAACTGAGTCTCAGGATGCTGCTCCACAAAAGGCAAAATATTCACATCCAGATTAAGTTCTGTCTGCTCCAGCATTGCATTTGTCGGAAGCTCTTCCTCCACCTTCTCAGGCTCCTCGTAGGTGTGCATAACCCACTGAATATTGTAATACTCCGGAGTCCACCAGCTAAAGTACGCCTCAGACAAGTCCGTTCCCTGCCTCTGAACTATAGGCCTGAATATGTACTGCATGATCACATCCTTGTTCAGCACATACTTAACATCATTGAAAATGTTTCTGTCATAGAGATACTCTGGTCTCTCATACTTGACCGTCTCAGTGTCTGCCGCCATTACAGGAATATCCATGGCAAAAAACACAGCGTCAACCGGACTATTCTTCCTCGCAAGGCTGCTTTCATCAAACACTATAGAAAGAATATTTGAATCATCCTTGGGATACGCTCCGCTGTAGCTAAGCTTCAGCGTATCCAGCCCCATCAATTCCTTGAAATCGTCAGTATCAAAGTTAACCGTCATAGACGAACCGATGATACAAGAATTGTAATTCATATTCCTCGCCATTCCTGGGTTCTGACTCAACTGATTATCCACTACATAAGGAAATCCCGGAAGCGGCCTGTGATAATGGAAAAAAGGATCCACGTAAACCACTATCCCAGCGACTGTCACAACCGCCACCAGCAACATCACCCAAAAAGCAATGAACAGGCCGCGATACTTGTTATTCAATTTCTTTTTATCAAAAGCATTTTCTTTCATATTTTCATCTGTACCCACATCAGAAATTCATATACAGAAACGTGCTGACTCCACCAAAGCTCACAACACTCCACACCAGAAGAAGTACAGTCATGAGTGTTGTTCCAACCCCGAGTTTGCACTCCTTACATCTTCTGATCGCATTTGGACAAAAGAAAATCATCACCACTGAAACTGCCATAAATATCCAAGCGCACAGCTCCCATGCGTTACTAAGCTTCATAAGAGGTGTAACCTTAAGCACGTACCACAGCTCATCAATCTGGAAAGCAGCAGAGAAGTTATTGCCAAAAGGTCTTACACCGCCTCTGAATATCTGCCCAAATAAAATCAGTGCATCCTCAATAGTCTTGGCTCTAAAGAACACCCAGGCAGCTGTAACATACATAAATGTCAGCACAATCTTGCAGGCATTAGCAAGTTTGTTATCTGTCCTAGCTTCCTTCCTCTTCCCAATCCACCTTGTCACCACATACAGCACGCCGTGCATAGCCCCCCACACGATAAAGGTCCAGCCTGTTCCATGCCAGAAACCGCTCACAAGGAAAATGATCATGAAGTTAATGTAAGTCCTGACCTCGCCCTTCCTGTTGCCACCAAGAGGAATATACAAATACTTAGTAAAAAACTTAGTGAGGGTGATATGCCATCTCTTCCAGAAATCAACAATATTCACCGCCTTGTAAGGTGAATCAAAGTTGATGGGAAGCTCTATTCCAAGAAGCATACTCACTGCTGCGGCCATATCGCAGTAGCCGCTGAAATCAAAGTACAGCTGGAATGAATAGAACACTGCTGTCATGACAGCCTCAAGACTCCCCATACCAACCAGCCATTCAAAGTTAGCATCAACAGCCCTACCGATGGTATCCGCCATGATAACCTTCTTAAACAAGCCTATGGAAAAGAGATACATAGCGCGAAGAAAGGTCTCATACTCAAAGCTCTTATCAAGCGCCTCTGTGAGTCTTGCATTAAACTCACCATATCCCATAAGTGGTCCCTGCAAGAGCTTGGGGAAAAAGAGAATATATGCAAGATAGTCCATTATCTCGAACTTCTCAATATCTCCCCTCTCCAGATCCACAATATATGAAATCTGATTAAAGGTATAAAAACTGATAGCGATAGGAAGGAACACTCCCCACAGCTTAAAGAACAGCAAAAGAACTATGTTAAAGATTATTCCAAAAGAAAGCCACAGCTTCTGAACCGCAATCTTTTTGCCAAACAAAGAAAGCTCTGTACTGTGCTCTCTCATAAAACTCATCGGAATCGAAGTGCAGATATTAAAGCAGATACTCATTAGCAAAATCGCCAGATTCTGCATTCCAAAAAGGGTATAGAAACACAAGGATCCCAGTATGATACACAGATCGACCAGTATCCTCACATTTCCCTTCTTGCGCCCTATGCTCCTTAACAGGTTATAAGCTATCAGGAACAAAGGCAGAAATAAAAGCACAAATTCATAGGAGTTAAAAACCATAAAATTATCCTTATTTATGACATCTCGAATCCAAATCCAGTAAGCTTATAATTCGCGAATGCATTATATCCAGAACTTCTCAGAAGGTTCCTTCATCTCCGCATCAGCAAGATTACCAAAAACTTCTTTATCCTCTGACATAAGCTGATAAATATGCGCAGCGTAATTGATGTCATGGATAGATACTCCAATGTTATAAGCAAGTATCCTCTCCTTATCATTGGTACGTCCCTCAGCCCTGCCATTAACCACATCACTTACTTCTGCATAATACTTAAATTTGGAGAAATTCCCAAAATGGTCTACATGGCCTGTATCATCTGCAAATACCTTGTCAAAAAACAGATCGCAGTTAGTAAAGCCTCTTGTGTGAACAGGCACAACTAAAACACCCTCATCAAACCACTCATCTTCTGCAATATCATTTTCAAAATAAGTAGCACCAGAGATAACAACCTCAGAACCCTGAATGCACTCACGGACAGTATCCACAATGATAAAATCTAGATTGTCAAAATCCTTGAATCTCTCAATAAAGCTCTCTGCCTGGTCCTTGTACCTAAGGAGCTTAACAGTCAGCTTTCTGTCACTGCACATACTTGCAAGAACGATCATAGTACTGCGAGTAACGTTACCAAGTCCAATGAGACCTAATGTCTTAAAACCAGCTTTAGCCAGGTGCATAACGCTATGAGCCGCAACAGCTCCAGTTCTCATAGCAGTTATCCAGTTCCCATCCATAAGAGCCAGGAATTCTCCGCTATCACCGTTAAAAAGAAGTATCTTACTATCAAGTGATGGCTTCCTCTCAGGATAACGAGTCACAACCTTAACGCCCCCAATGGTGCCCATAGACGCCTCTATCATAGAGGGCATAACATTGCAAAAAATATTCCCAGGAAGCGTCATATGAGTCTTGGGTGGAAGCTGAGTTTTGCCCTTATCAGCTATCATGTCGCTCACCCACTCATAGCAAAGAGAAGGCTCCAGCTTCATATTCTTAATATCTTCAAAGCTAATGATCTTCATATCATCTATCTCCCAGCTCATCCCTCAGAGCTGCAAGCAAAATGTCATTATCTGTAGTATTTCTGACAGCAAGACGCAGGTAGTTCCTGCCGTTTGTCTTAGTAGTCAGCTCTTTTATCAAAAGATTATGCCTGATAAGCAGGGTCTTAAGAAGCGCCTTTGGTGAAATGTCCGCATCAAGCTCAGCCATAACAAAGTTGGCCTGAGAAGGAATCACGCGTATTCCCTTTATCTTGGAAAGCTCTTCTTCAAACCTCTTTCTCTCTTCTCTGAAGCGCACCAACGCACTAGCGTAGTCCTTCTTGTACTTTTCTTCTATCTGCATATAGAATTCAGCAAAAGAATTGATGTTCCAAATGGCAACATCTTTTTTCATAGCACTTATTGTATCAGTATCTCCGGATGCCAGAACTCCAAGGCGAAGGCCTGGTACTCCGTAGGATTTGGATATACTCTTCATCACATAAAGATGCTTATTGTCAGCAAGGAGCTTCTGATCGATCAGCGTATTGTCCGGTTCATCGGCAAAGTCCACAAAGGACTCATCCACAACAAGCTTAATACCCTTATCAGCGCACCATTTAATAAGGCGCAGCAGATCTTTCTTGGCAATGTAGTTACCGCTTGGATTATCAGGGTTAACCACCACCAGGTTACTGATATCAGTCTCTGCAAAAAAGTTCATGATATCATCAGCGGTATAAGAGTAATCAGAATTATCCGGGACAAAGTAAACCGATGTTTCCTTGTCGTATCTGTTAGGATACTCATCAAAGGTAGGACGGATGAAGCCAGTCTTACCAGTAAGATTCTCCATAAGGCTCTTTATCAGCTCTGCTGCGCCGTTTCCAACAATGATATTCTCACTGTGAACACCAAAATTCTTGGCAGCCAGGAGACTGTTAACCCTCATTCCTGATGGATACTCAGTTAAAAGAAGATCGAAATTAGCCCTGAGTTCATCCTTCATCTTGTCAGGTGGGAAATAAGGATTTACAAGGTAGCAGAAATCGATGAGTTTAGGATAGCGCCAATAGCCGCCGTAGCGTCCCTGAAGGAGACTTACCTTCTCATCCTCATCTGGTGTAAAAATAGACTCTGCAATATCAAGATCCTGAATATCATCAATCTCGTACCACTTCTGTCCATCAAGCCTCTTGGCCTTGATCTCAGGATCATCAAGCATTGTTATCACGCGCAGAACCTGCTCATAATACTCATTCTGACCAAGTGCAGACTGATAAGCCTTGAGAAATGGCACATAATGAGTCTCAGAGAAGTGCTTACTGAATTTATAGATATTAACAGTTTTATAGTATTCTTTTATCTCATCAAATTTGAACTTCTTACCTGGGACAAAAGCCTCAATGTCATCATTATCAGAGAGCTTAACACAGGTTCCATCCATCCAGGATTCATATTTATCAACAAGTGCCAGAGTATCTCTTGGGTCCTCCAGCAGAGCATCAAGAACAGAATCCTCAAAAATAAGGTCGGACTCGAATAAAACTGTATCCTCTTTTACCAGATAATCTCCTGCAAGTGACAGGGAATAAATATTGTTGGTCTTGTCGTAGATAGGATTATCGATATACTCAATAGGTGTCTTAATATCCAGTGTTGCGATATAATCCTTGAGCTTATCAGCTTCATATCCCACAACAATGACAATTCGTGAAAGGTTCTTTTTCTCTATCTGATGAAGCATCCTGTCAATAAGCGCAACACCATTGACCTTTACCATACACTTTGTATTATTCTGAGTAAGCTCTTTTAACCTCTTACCCATTCCAGCCGCCAAAATAATCGCCTGCATTACTCATTCTCCTCATAGTGAACTATTCCCATTTTCCTGGGAGTCATGTAGTCACCGTATACCAGTCTCAGCTCTTCGTCATATCTCTCAGGGCATGGAAAAGAATCCCTTTCCAGCACTACGTCTATAGATTTCTCGTAAATATCAAAGTCGTACATCGCCTGAATTCCGAAGGCAAAATTGCTGGTGAATCTAAAAGGTGTAGTCACCTTCTCGTATTTCCTCTGCTGCCTGTCATACATTCTGATAAGCGTATCCAGGGAAAAGAGCTTACCAACACTGCTCAAAAGAAAAATGCCCGCCTTCTGAAGCCCGTGATAATCTTTATAATCGATCCACTGCCTCTTGGAAATACTGAGAGCATGGATCATCTTGAGCTTAAGATACATTCCCTTTTGAAAAACTCTGCCAGCTGGAACGTGGTCCACAAGGAACACATCAACAGCCGGATGTCCCTGAAGCATCTCGGAATCGCTCAAGGTGTATTCCGTGTTAATGATTCTTGGTACAAAGTCAAAAAAATAAGGCCGTAAATCCACTGGCTCTGTGAACTTGAGCGGCCCTTTCAGATTAGCCTTCATTGCTGCCTTAAAGTTCTCATAGTCTTCACGCATCACTTTGATGTCTATATCATCATCCCAGGGAATAAACGCATGGTCTCTCACCGCGCCTATCTCCGTACCAAAGGCCAGAAAATATCTAATATTGTTCTCTTTACAGATTCTATCAACCTCAAGAAGCATATCGTACAATATGCCATGAAGCTCCTCTATTGATTTAGCTTTCTTCATTTATCACCACCGGATCAGCATAGATATAGTAGCCGTGGAGCGTATCCACAAGCTCAAGTCCCATATCCACAAGATCTCCATCTATTTTTCTATTTTCAGCCAGAACAATATAGCTGCACTTGGTCTCTCTTGTTGCCTCCAAAAGAGCCTTGGCATCTATAACCTCAGGCTTCTCCATTACTTCATAAACTGGATTGTAATAATCCCACTGAGTTACAACCATCTCTCTACCAAAAGGAAGAAGAATATCAGTGTCATACTGTCTCACGAAATGAACCAGTTCAGAAGGGAAAGCTGCGCGAACTCTTGGCTCTCCATCAGCAGGTGCGATCTCGTCGCATATATCAATAACGTGCTGTGGAATGTGGTACAGATTCTCAGCCACCTTGACGTTATTATTGGCATACACAAGTGAACCGGTAACAGCGATAAACGCCAGTGTCACTACCAACGCGATTCTCTGATACATCGCCTTTTTAAATGAAAAGATAACCTTGCACAGCGCAAAGGCAATTGTCACATAAGTTGGAATGAGCCACAGCAGCCTGTAATAGGTATCACTGCCCTCACTATTAAATGCCGCTACATACACAATCTTGGTAATTGGTAAAAGAAATCCCAAGAGAATCAGAAGCGGTATTATGCCAAGCATTATTTTCTTTTTGATGCTTTTCTCTGTTGCCACCAGATAAATACTGGACGCTACCAGCAGAAGAAGTAAAACTCCGTTTCCGCCATAAAGCTTAAGGGCAACCCAGCACTCCATGAAAATTCCGTACATACAAACCTCATATATAAAAAAGTTAGATCAGCTATGGAACAACCCAAGATATACCAGTAGATACAGCGCGTTAGGAATCACGCAGCAGATTGCTCCAAGTATAACTCTTAGGTTCCTCTCAAATAAGAGAAGTACCAATGTGAAAAGAGCTACCAACCCTGTTCCAAAGATTACTCCCATTGAAGTACAAACTCCGGACAGCATATTGATAAGTGTCAGGAAAATCCATGGTGAAATCTTGTATATGATCTTGTGCTCCTTGTACTCCTCGTAGGACTCAGTGTTATTATCAACCTTAGGCCCAAAGAGAGGTCTTTTCCTGCTATCTTCCAGCATCCACAGGAATACCCACATGATAAGAGGGAAAACAAGGCTGTTAACCATTGCCTTACCCTGCCAGGTTCTGGTCAGGAAAAATGTTGCCGGTGTGTAGATTGAGATATTACCAAACATCATAAGGAAGGAAACGATGATCATGAAAACAGGAATAACCTCCTGCCTTCTCCTAAAGAGAATCCTTGCGATCTCAACGTACACCAGATAAACAAAAGGAATAACCAGGATCGGCATAACTGAATGAGACATGATTGTCGCGTGAACACCGCTCACCCTTGCCATAAAGGCTATCCACATGGTAATTACAGCCAGCGCATGTCTGATATCAAGCGAAGTGGAAGTTCCAGTGTAAGGCAGGATCGTATTCATAACATCCGCCTGCTGCGCCAGAAGTGATTCTACAACATAGTAGGCATCATCACCATCAAAGCTGGACATTACCACAGACAGAACCATCTGAACAACTAACAGCACAAAGAAAATCACCCAGTAAATGCGGCTCTCAAGTGAATAGCTGAGCTTGAGCATCCTTGGGTCTGACCTTGGGCTTAAGAGTTCATGAGCTGTTGCATGAGTCTCACCAGGGAAAAGAACCAGATAATCCAGTCCGTTTTTCTTAAGAAGTATAACAGCCTTAACAACACCTGCCACAGCCAGAACAATACTGATTATCAGATAATATCTGGTGCAGTAGGAAAAGGCATTGTAGACATAGCAAAGCATACATGGTATCGCTATGATCTCAAACACAGCAAAATAAATCATGTATCCAAATATAAAGGTGATGCCCACAGTCCTCCTGACAACAGGAAGTATGCTGTTGAACAATACTCCTATGCAGAATGGGATCACGAACATAAACAATATTAATTTCAAGACAGAAAATAAAGCTGCGATCATATTATCTCTCTTTGCTAAGAACGAGATTTAAGTGCTCCTGAAGGATGCTGATACCTGTCAGGTTCTCACCACCTCTTGGGATGATGATATCTGCATATTTCTTACTAGGCTCAACGAACTGCTCATGCATAGGCTTAACAGTCTCTGAATACTGAGTAAGGATAGAGTCGATACTTCTGGCTCTCTCTACCATATCACGACGAATTCTTCTCATAAGTCTTTCGTCAGCATCAGTCTCAACGAAAACCTTGATATCCATCAGGTCTCTGAGCTCTTTATTCTCAAGAATAAGAATACCCTCAACAATGATAACCTTCTTGGGTACTACGTGAACTGTAGCACTTGATCTGTTGTGCACTGTGTAGTCATAAACAGGCATATCGATCTCTTCGTTGTTCTTGAGCTTCTTAACATCAGCGATCATCAGATCTGTATCAAAAGATTCCGGATGGTCATAGTTAAGTCTTGATCTGTCCTCATAAGAAAGATCATCATGTGCTTTGTAATATGAATCATGGTTGATTACAACGATATCATCCCCGAACTTCTCCTTGATCCTGCGCACAATGGTAGTCTTACCTGACGCTGTTCCTCCCGCAATTCCTACTATACAAACCTTATCGCTCATAATTCTTTTCCTTTCATAAAAACTTTAGTCCTCACGGTACTTGCTGCCGTAGGATCTGTAATACTTGTGAGAGATCACCTCTCCCGAATTCTTATCATAGGTGATAACCTGAATATCATACCAGATGTGGTCATCATCGTAGAGGTAGTTAACCTCTTCATTCTCCTGCGCATACAGGAATCTGAAGCGCTGCTCAACAGGCTGATAAACCATTGTGCCCATAGCTGTTGCCACTCCGGAAAGCACCTCTTCTCCGCTTGCTTCATATACATTACCTGAGCCTGCGTCATTTATCATGATGTATGGGCCATCACTTAAGTTTTTGATCTTGTCAGTTCCTGTAATCTGTGCCACCAGCTCTTTAACACTCGCATCGGCAAAAGAACCAGAGCCCTGATTAAAGTATACTACTGAGCCCACATCTCCAAAGTTTAGAAGCTCAAGCTGTGAATAGAGGTTATTCGCACTACCGCTAAAGTTTCTCATATCTTCAGCGTATCTGGCTGCGCACTCATCATAATACTCGTAGCCAGCCTGTCCTCTGTGATCTTCAAGATCTCCAGTTGCAACAAGCCAGTTACCAAGATAATCTGTAACCTTCTTGGCTCCAAGAGCATTCAGGTGACCTGTATCATTAAGATCAGTATATACATCTATTATACCTAAACCTAGCATATTTATATAGGGAACATCGTACATGCCTGCAACAACACCAGCGCTGTTAGCTGCAATCTTATCCTCTGTCGTAGGACAGAATGGCAGGTATGTTACAAGTACGCCAATTCCGCGTCTCTGGCACTCATCGATTATCTTCATGAGATATTCCTGACCAACTGTGTGCTCAGAAAGCTGCTCTCCCTCAGCAGGATCAGGGCTTGTGGAAGGCTTGAGCTCAACCTCATATCTAAGCTCACCGCCCAGTAGCTTGTTACTAGCGTTCTGTCCAGAAAGAACCTGATAATCCTCTTTGGTTAGCTCGTTCCATCTGTCATGATATACGATGAAATCAAACAGGAACTCTTTTCTGATCTCTTTATCCTGAATAAGATCGGAAATAGCAGCAAGCTTAAGTCTGTTAAGTGGCCAGCAGTCCATGTTAAGGTGCAGCTGATCGATTGATGTATCAATGTCCTCCTGTGGAGTGCTTTCGTACATCACATCCAGGTATTGATAGTTCTTCTCTAGCATATAGGCATCAACCACAACCCACTTGGGACTGCAATAATCAAGAGCTTCAATAAGCTCCCAGTATGTAGCCTGCATTACAGAGCCATGTCCTCCCATGTTGTAGGAAGTAATGCCATAGTCTTTGTACAAGCTTGCTGGATTAACGCCATTTATCACATGGGATGAGCCCATGAAAAGAACGTCTATATTGCCTTTTTCTGCCTGAGTAAAAAAGTCCGCGTATTTATCATTACTTTCTTTTCTACGCACAACTGTCGCTGCCACAACGATACATGCCAGGACAACTGCGGCAAATAAAGCTATTTTAATTAGATTTATTATCCTCTTTTTCATATCTCAGTCACTCCAGTTAGAACTGCTGATAAATAAAGCTAGAAGCATCGTAGCCAGGGCCCCAGATTCCGCAAACAGCAACCACAAGGATTGCGACGATCATGATAAGCCATCTGAGCCATAAAGGCTGTCTCAATATCTTTTCCCTAAGGATGATTCCTCTCACGTTCATAAGGTCCACAATAAATACGATAACCACGCCGATAAGGAGTAGTAACATGTTTGCCTGGTCAAGGCCGTGCCCAAACAGCTCGCCATTTGTCAGAACCCATGGGGTAAAAGATAAGCTCTTACCGATCACATCAAAGGCTGCTCCGATAGTATCTGCTCTGAAGAACACCCATGCCAGATTAACTAAAAGGAATGTGATAACAGTTTTAACCACTTTGTGCGCAAAAGACTCTCTGTCTACTGCAAACAGCTTCACCCAGAAGTCTCTCACCGGCTTCATGAGGTATCCTACGACCTGATACAGGCCATGGAGAAGTCCCCATACGACGAAGGTCCAGTTTGCTCCGTGCCACAATCCGC
>JAEEGI010004147.1_pt1 | contig 34139 bp, 37 predicted proteins | sample 8958751 | NCBI WGS metagenome assembly JAEEGI01 (sample SAMN16246545, study PRJNA631951) | gut metagenome | biome: gut microbiome; feature: rumen; material: KS-attached | host: Bos | place: Iran: Karaj | collected 2018-10
TAGTCCACTTCTTCAACTTCAACAAGGTGACGGATCTTGGCGAGCTGGCCTTCTGTCACCGGGTTCTTCTCGACCACGACGGTCTGGCGGATCCTGCGGATACCGAGGGAGCGGAGATTGTCCTGCTGCCTCTTGGTTGTTCCGTTCTTGCTTCGGACCTGGGTTATCTTGAGTTTTGCCATAACTTTAGCCTCCTATCCGTTAAAAACTTTGTTCATGGGAATACCACGAAGACCAGCCACTGTGTAGGCGTCCCTCATCTCGGTGAGAGCGGTAACGGTAGCCTTCACGAGGTTGTGGGGGTTGGAAGAACCCTTGGACTTCGCAAGGACGTTCTGGATACCTGCGGACTCGAAAACGGCACGCATGGCACCTCCGGCCTTTACACCGGTACCGGGGGCTGCAGGCTTCATGAAAACCTCTGCGCCACCGAACTTGGCGACCTGCTCGTGGGGAATAGTAGTATTGATGACAGGAATCTTCACAAGATTCTTCTTGGCATCCTCGACACCTTTAGCGATGGCGGCAGTTACCTCATTGGCTTTTCCAAGACCATAACCAACAACGCCGTTCTCGTCACCCACTACCACGATAGCGGCGAAGCGGAAGTGACGACCACCCTTAGTAACCTTGGTTACTCTCTGGATGGCGACCAACCTGTCCTTAAGTTCAAGATCAGAGGTCTTTACTCTTTTAACATTTGTATTTGCCATAGTCTTCTTCAATTAGAAAATAAGTCCACCTTCGCGGGCACCGTCCGCCAAACTCTTCACCCTGCCGTGATAGAGGTAACCTCCACGGTCGAAAGAGACCATCTCGATTCCCTTTTCCTTGGCGCGCTCGGCGATAGCCTTACCGACGATAGCGGCGGCCTCGATACCGGTCTTGCCCTTGCACTTGGCGGCAAGAACCTTGTCGTTTGAAGCGGCTGCCACGAGGGTCATACCCTTCTCGTCATCGATAACCTGGGCATAGATCTGCTTGTTGCTTCTGAAGACAACCAGTCTGGGCCTCTCGGCGGTTCCATTGACATGCTTGCGTATGCGGTAATGGATCCTTCTTCTTCTTTCAATTTTATTCAATGCCATATCTGTGTCCTCCTAATTATTTAGCAGCAGCAGTCTTGCCAGCCTTGCGGCGAAGCTGCTCACCAGCGAACTTGATACCCTTGCCCTTGTAAGGTTCAGGCTTACGGAGTGAACGAACCTTAGCCGCGACCTGTCCGAGGAGCTGCTTGTCGTTGCTCTTGAGGATCAGGACGGGGTTCTCACCCTTCTTCACATCAGGAACTTCGGCCTTGACCTCGGGAGCAAGCATAAGCTGGATCTCGTGGGAGTAACCAAGGGAGAAGGTAAGGAGCTGTCCCTGCGCAGCGACGCGGTAACCGACACCTACCAGTTCCTGCTTTGTCTGGAAACCCTTGGACACGCCTTCCACCATGTTGTTGACGAGAGCGCGGTAAAGACCGTGCATCGAACGGTGACGAGGCTGGTCGGTAGGGCGCTCGAACTTGATTTCATTGTCCTCGACGGTGACCTTGATGTCGGGATCGACTTTCTGGCTGAGTTCACCAAGAGGTCCTTTAACCTTCAACACGTTGCCAGGGAGAACTTCGACGCTCACCTTGTCCGGAAGGCTTACAGGTAATTTACCAATTCTTGACATTATTCTTAACTTTTAATATTAATAAACATAGCAGAGAACTTCGCCGCCGACGTTGAGACTCTTGGCCTCCTTGTCAGTGATGATGCCCTTGGACGTGGAAAGGATCGCGATGCCGAGACCATTGAGGACCCTGGGCATGTTCTCCACATCAGCGTAGACCCTGAGGCCCGGGGTGGAGATACGCTCGATCTTCTTGATGGCGGCCATCTTGGTCTGAGGATGGTACTTCAGAGCGATCTTGATAGTGTTGTACGGGGTTCCCTCGACCACCTTGTAGCTGAGGATGTAACCCTTCTCACAAAGAATCTCTGTCATTGCAACCTTCATCTTGGAGGACGGGATCTCTACGACCTTCTTTCCTGCCAGATAAGCGTTGCGGATCCTGGTGAGAAAATCTGCAATTGGATCAGTCATTGTTTCTTTTGTTTTTGGTTCGACGCCCGTTGGACGCCCGATATCCGATTGTTAATATAATAAGATGTATATGCTTGCTCTATTACCAGCTTGCCTTCTTCACACCCGGGATGAGGCCGTTGCTGGCCATCTCACGGAACTGGATCCTGCTGAGACCGAACTTCCTCATGTATCCCTTCGGACGACCGGTGAGGGAGCAGCGGTTGTGGAGACGGACGGGAGAAGAGTTCTTGGGGAGCTTGTCGAGAGCTGCCCAGTCGCCTGCTTCCTTGAGGGCCTGCCTCTTTTCAGCATACTTGGCTACCAGCTTCGCGCGCTTTACTTCGCGGGCTTTCATTGATTCCTTTGCCATATTCCTTAGTTGTTATGTTTCTTGAAAGGAAGACCGAAGGCGGCGAGAAGGGCGTGAGCCTCTTCGTCAGTCTTGGCCGTGGTAACGAAAGTGATCTCCATACCATGGATCCTGGGGTTCTTGTCGATGTCGACCTCGGGGAAGATGATCTGCTCCTTCAGTCCAAGGGTGTAGTTGCCCTTACCGTCCATCTTCTCGGCGATGCCGTTGAAGTCCCTGATTCGGGGAAGGGAGATGCGGACGAGCCTCTCGAGGAACTCGTACATCTTGACGTCACGGAGGGTGACCTTCACACCGATGGGCATGCCCTTACGGAGACGGAAGTTGGAAACGTCCTTCCTGGAAGAAGTGAGGACAGCCTTCTGACCGACGATCTTGGCGAGCTCTTCAGCTGCCTCTTCGACGAGCTTCTTGTCCTGGGTGGCGTCACCGATTCCCTCGTTGATCGTGATCTTCACGAGCTTGGGAACCTGCATTACAGTCGTATAGGAGAACTGCTTCATGAGCTTCTCTACGATCTCTTCTTTATAGACCTTCTTGAGTGAAGGTACATAATCCTTCGGAAGTTCCTGGACTTCTACGGGTTTTGCTGCTTTCTTTGCCATGATTACTTGATCTCCTCTCCTGATTTCTTAGCGTAGCGGATCTTCTTGCCGTCGACGACCTTGTAACCAACCCTGGTAGGCTTGTTGCTGACAGGGTCGATGAGCTGGACGTTCGATACGTGGATTCCGGCTTCCTGCTTGATGATACCTCCCTGAGGGTGGGCTGCATTCGGCTTGGTGTGCTTGCTGATGACGTTGACGCCTTCAACGATCACCCTATCCTTCGCAGGGATGACGGTCAGGACCTTTCCGGTCTTTCCCTTGTCGTTTCCCGCGTTGACATACACTGTGTCACCTTTCTTTATATGTAACTTCTTCATGATTCTCTGATATTAAAGGACCTCAGGTGCCAGTGAAACAATCTTCATGTAATTCTCACGCAGCTCCCTGGCCACAGGGCCGAAGATACGTGTTCCGCGGAGCTCGCCGGCGTTGTTCAGAAGGACACAGGCGTTGTCATCGAAACGGATGTAGGATCCGTCCTGCCTGCGGATTTCCTTCTTGGTGCGTACTACGACAGCCTTGGAGACCGTGCCCTTCTTGGCGTCGCCGCTGGGAATGGCGCTCTTGATCGCAACCACGATCTGGTCACCCACTGTCGCATACCTATGATGGGTACCGCCAAGCACACGGATGCAAAGGACCTCCTTAGCACCGCTGTTGTCGGCAACCTGTAAACGTGTTTCCTGCTGTATCATAATTACTTAACTTTTTCAACGATTTCAACTAATCTCCACCTCTTGGTCTTGCTCAGAGGACGGGTCTCCATGATGCGGACGGTATCTCCCTCACTGCACTCGTTTTTCTCGTCCTGGGCGACGAACTTGGTCGTCTGCTTGATGAACTTTCCGTAGAGAGGGTGCATCTTCTTGGTCTCGACCGCAACCACGATGGTCTTGTCCATCTTGTTGCTGACCACTATGCCTGTTCTTTCCTTACGAAGGTTTCTTTCCATGGCTTAATTATTTCTGATCTTTTTCTTTTTCAGCGAGGATAGTGATCATGCGAGCGATATCCTTCCTGATCTTCTTGAATTCCGATGTGTTCTCCAATGGAGAGATGGCATGGTTGAGCTTCATTGTATCAAGCCTGTTCCTTTCTACCTGGATGCGGTCCTGCAGGTCTGCAATGGACATTTCGCGAACTTCAGATGTTTTCATATCCTTTCTTCTCCATTAAATTATTCAACATAATCCCTGCGGACGACGAACTTGGTCGCTATAGGGAGCTTGTGGGACGCAAGGCGCATCGCCTCTTTCGCGGTGGCGAGGGAAACTCCGTCAGCCTCGAAAAGGATACGGCCGGGGGTCACGGGAGCGACAAAACCCTGAGGATCACCCTTACCCTTACCCATACGGGTATCAAGAGGCTTCTTGGTGAAGGGCTTGACAGGGAATATCCTGATCCAGACCTGTCCTTCACGGTTCATGCGACGTGAGATAGCCTGACGGGCGGACTCGATCTGCTGGGCTGTGATCCAGCAGTTCTCGAGGGTCTTGAGACCGAAAGAACCGAACGCGAGCTGGTTGCCCCTCTGGGCATTACCCTTCATCACGTTCTTCTGTTCCCTTCTGTACTTGGTTTTCTTTGGTTGTAACATTGCTGTATTACTTTAAATAAAATATCCAAACTTTCCAAATCGCTGATTATCAACTATTTAAGTCTATAATCCCTGGAATTTGGGACTGCAAAGTTAGCAAAAAAATGTGGATTTCAAACATTATTCGAAAAATATTTCAACATTTTCGACCACGGTTCCGACAAGTGAAATACATTATTTTCAGGCATTTAAGCTTTGGGCAAGAAATTTTTACCCCTCGGTTTCGACATCAACTCATAAGACTTATCTTTCAGGCACGAATTTTTCAGCAATTTCGTACATTTGCGACCTCGTTCGCGAGTTGTATATGAAACATCGGTATCTGATAATATCCGTCCTGTGCCTGCTGGCCGGACTCCTGACGACGAATGCCGCCGCCCAAGAGGAGGAAGGCATGCCCCAGGTCACCGGAAGGACCGGCGCGGGATACATGGGATACCGTGTCGAGAAGGGCGATACCGTCTATTACGACAGCATCAATCCCATCTGGATATTCCCGCGCGGGCGAAGGGGCAACGGAGACCTTAAGAAGTATTACCGCCTCGTCTACAATTTCAACAAGGTGTATCCCTATGCCCTCCTCGCCAGGGACCTGACCAAGCAGGTGGACGACCATATCGCCGGGAACTCCCTGCGGCGCAGGAAGAAGGAGAAATACATCAACCAGATGCAGAAGGAACTCTTCAACATCTATGAAGAGCCATTGAAGAAGATGAGCATATCCCAGGGCCGTCTCCTTATCAAGCTGATCGACCGCGAGATCGGGAAATCCTCATTCAAGATCATCAAGGACTACAAGAGCGGGATCACCGCAGGCTTCTGGCAGGGCGTGGCCAAGATATTCGGCAACGACCTGAAGAGCCGCTACGACGCCAACGGCGACGACAAGATGACTGAATACCTGGTCGAGAAATGGAAACGGGGCGAATTCGACGCCCTGTACTATTCGATATTCTGGGAAATGCCGAAGCATCCGGAGGTCAAGTCGAAGACCATCGCGTTCGAGGACTGAGACTGCACCCAGTCCCTGAGGACGATCAGCCTGGCCCCTCCCGGCAACGGCATGTCAACCTTCGTATGGAAATGCCCGAAGATGAAATAATCGACCTTGTGCTTCCTAGCGAACTTGGCTGCGAACTTGTACAAAGGCTCTTCCTGTCCCCTGAAATGATATTCCTCGTTCCTCGCAAGACGGCTCTTGCGTGACCATCCCTTGCCTATCTTGAAAGCCAGGGTCGGGTGGAGTAGCGAACTGAACAGCTTCTGCAAGGTCTTGTTGTGGAAAGCCCAGCGCATGGCCTTGTAGGAATAATCCCCCGGCCCGAGGCCGTCTCCGTGTCCCAGGCAGAAGACCTTTCCGCCCAGTTCCACAAGATAAGGCTGCTCAAGGATCTCGATCCCCATGTCCTCGAAATAATGATAGCACCAGATATCGTGGTTGCCCTGGAAGAAACAGACCTTCACACCGGCGTCCATCAGGTCCATAAGGGCGGAGAATACCCGGACATATCCCTTCGGGACGAGATCCCTGTACTCATACCAGAAATCCCAGATGTCCCCCAGCATATAAAGAGTCAGGGTACGCTCGGCAGGGATACTCCGGAGGAACCGGACGAACCGCTTCTCCCTCGCGGCTGGATCGTTCACATCCAGGCCGAGATGGACATCGGAAACGAAATATACCATGGACCTTTCTGCCATATCCTATGCAAGAATGAATATCAGGACGGCCACGACGAGGCAGTAAAGGGCGAACCATCCGAGCTTTGCCTTCCTGACGAGCGCAACCATCGCCTTGCAGGCGAAGAGGCCCGCGAGGAATGCCGCCACGAATCCGGCAGCAAGGCAGACGGGGCTCAGGCCTCCTCCAAGGGAAACTTCGCCCGACACGGCCTTGAGGATATCCAGGAACTGCTCACCGAGGATTGGCACGAGGACCATAAGGAACGAGAACTGCGCCATCACACTGCGTTTCACTCCACTGAGGAGACCGGTCGCGATGGTGGTGCCGGAACGGGAAAGCCCCGGGGCGACAGCCAGCGCCTGGCCGATTCCGACCACGAAAGCCTGCCAGAAATTGATACCGTTCCTTGGCCCGACAGGCTCACCAACCGCAGAAGCGGGTGCCTCGGGCCGTCTTCCGAACAGATCCGAAAGGAAAAGCAGGACCGCGGTTATGGTCAGGCAGACGGCGACGGTCGTGAGAGAGTCACCGAACAGAGCCTCGACCTTGTCCTTGAAGAGGAAACCGACGATAGCCACGGGAACCATTGAGACGATGAGCTTGAAGACATAGTCGGTCTCGTCGTTGTACTTGAACTTGAACAGACCTGCGAAAAGCCTGCAGATCGGTTTCCAGAATACTATTATGGTGCTGAGGACCGTTGCCAGATGGACCGTGACCGTGAAATCGAGGAAACCTTCAGCATCCACGCCGAGAAGTTCCCTTACTATCATGAGGTGACCGCTGGAACTGACGGGCAGGAACTCGGTAAGGCCCTGGACCAGGCCGAGAAGGAGAGCTTGCAGCCAGTTCATCTTACTTCCTGTTATCTTCCGTTCCCGCCGGACGCTTCATGATGGCGACGATCACGATGACGATCCCGCAAAGGATCACCAGAGGAGCTGCGACGAGCCTCCTGAAATCGAACATGGCCCAATTGAAGACCTGGGGATCCTTGACTCCGCCCCCCATCATGAGTATGAAACCGGCGACCATCACCAGGAAGCCTATCAGGATCATCCTGATACCCTTCTTGGTTATAGCCATCTTTGTGTTTTCAGACATATCCTTGATTCAAGCTAATAATACAATTCATCATTGGAAAGCGACACCAGCCTGCCGACCACGAAATAGGTACTGACGAGACAGATGACTATTCCTGACAATACCACGATCCCGATGACCACGAGCAGCAGGTCGAGGCTGAACACTTCGAACAGTTGGGAGAACTCCCTCCTTACGACGAACAGCAGTCCGAGGAGCATCAGGATCGCCAGCAAGGCCGAGAACAGCCCCTGGAACACAGACTGGCCCAGGAAAGGCCCGCGGATGAAGGACTTGGTCGCACCTACCAGCTTCATCGTGTGGATGGTGAACCGCTTCGAGAACACATTCAGCCGCACCGTGTTGTTGATCAGTACGAATGAGATGAAGAGAAGCAGTATGATGAACACACCCAGAAGCATGGAGATCTTTCCCAGGTTGGTATTGAGCTTGTCCACGAGGGACTGCTGGTACACCACCTCGTCCACAAGCGGCGACTCCCCTATCACTTCCTTGACCATCTCGAGACTGTCGGCGCTGACATATTCCGCCTTGAGGGTCACGTCGACCGAGACCGGGATTGGCGCCGTCTCGAAAACATTGAGGAAATCCTCGCCCAGCATGTCGGTCATGTCACGGGTTCCCTCCTCCTTGGAGATGAACCGGGTCCCCTTGATGAAGGGCAGGGCATCCAGCTTGGTGGCATAGTCCATGGCGGCGTCCTCAGTGACTTCCTGCTTCATCAGGACGGATACCTGGACATTCTCCTTGAAATAGTCTGAGACGCTCTTGGCATTGACTAGCAGGAGGCTGGCGACACCGACCAGAAGAAGGACCAGGGTGATGCTTATGACGCTTGACAGCCAAGCCCCCGCAAGCCTCCTCCTGATCAATTTATTTTCACCTGCTGACATGTGCGGAATACTCCAAATTGGTTTCAAATATAGTGAAATATAAAAATATGAAAAAATATTCTTACCTTTGTAAGACAATTATTATTATATGGGAAATCCCGTCAACAGAGTATTGTTCGTCAATTCGGAGATCATGCCATTCCTCCCCGAGACTCCGATCTCAAGGATCGGGCGCTACCTGCCGCAAGGCATCCAGGAGCGCAAGAGGGAGATAAGGGCATTCATGCCGCGTTACGGCTGCATCAACGAAAGGAAGAACCAGCTGCACGAGGTTATCCGGTTGTCCGGGATGAACATCATCATCGGAGATGTGGACAGGACCCTGGTGATCAAGGTCGCATCCATCACGTCCGCCAGGATCCAGGTGTATTTCATCGACAATGACGATTACTTCCGCCGCAAGCAGATCACATACGATTCCGACGGCAAGTTCTTCGAGGATAACGGCCAGAGGGCCATATTCTTTGCAAGGGGCGTCCTCGAGACCGTCAAGAAACTGCGCTGGGCTCCGGACATCATCCATTGTCAGGGTTGGATCTCCCATCTGGTCCCCCTCTATCTCAAGAAAGTCTATAACGGTGATCCGATATTCAGTGGCAGCAAGGTGGTCACTTCCCTCTACAATGACATCAGCACGGAAAGTTTCCCTGAAACCTTCAAGGAGGCCATTCCATCAGGCGCCATCAAGCCGGAAGATGTCTCCATCCTTGACACCCCCACTGGCATAAATCTTGCGGAATTGGCTGCCATGTATTCCGACGGCATCATTATCGGTGCCCCGGATGTAGACAAGGAACTGGTGAAGTTCTGCGATGGGATCAATGTCCCCGTCCTGCCTTTCGATGAAGAATCGATAAACTCAGGGCGCTACATCGAGGAATACGACAGTTTTTATCAACAGCTGAAGTAGATAATGAAAAAGCTTCTCGCGGCGATCGTCCTTGCGACGGCCCTGCTTTCTTGCACAAACGTCAACGAACTCATTGGTAGCGACTTCATCGCAACCAACCAGAAATATGATTTCTACACTGCGGAATTCGACCTCGACGAGGTCTGGATGAAACCGGTGGACAGCCTTTCGGCATATTCCTCCAGGAGGATCAATTTCGGAGCGATCAGGGACGACACCTACGGCCTTTTCAAAAGAGGCTGCGCACTCTCGCTCGTTCCCGTACTCGATACCGTGGATTTCGGTTCAAATCCGATATTCAAGAGGTTCAGGTTCCAGGCCGGCAGTGATTCCGTTTCAGTCTCCGACGCCAACCAGGCCAAAATCCTGCAGAACGTCAATGTCTATGCCCTCACGGAGCCCCTTGACCCGGATGTCTATTTTGCAAGGACCGAGGTAAAGTACGGCACGGACAGGATCACCAAGGGCGTTCCCGTCGTGAATGGTTCGGACTCCCTCGTGTTCGAGTTCACCGAGGATTTCGGAAAGCGTTACCTGGACATCACCCAGGATGACCTGTCCGACATGAAGAAGTTCTCGAAGAAGTTCCCCGGAATATTCATCACCACCGATGACCCGGTCGGCAACGGAGGCAGGTTCAACATGTTCGACATGAACATCCTGGAGGTCGTGCAGGCTTCTTCTTCCGCTTATGTCGCCAGAACCGACAATTACGCGATCCTGTATTACAGCGGAATATACAACGGCGAGAGAAGGGATTCGAGCCTTATGTTCTATTTCAGTCCCCTTCAGTTCCAGGACCTGGATTCCCTTGTCAGGGTGACAGCGGTCCCGGACCAGTTCGTCTTCAACGTCGACTACCATGAGTCGGACAAGCTTTCCGGCAAGGCAGCGGACAAGATCTACGTGGAGGGAGGAAGCGGACTCAAGCCCATGATTCCCGCCGACCAGATGAGGCGTCTCATCAACTCTGACATAGCTTCGCATGGAGGAGACCCCAATACGGCTCTGATCTCCAAGGCCACAATAGACCTTTCATTCGACTTTCCGGATGACTACGAGACCATGTTCCTCTATCCGAAGGTGCTGAGCCCTTCGGTCAAGATATCCACTGACACCACCGTCACCTTCGCCGGACTCACCGATGCCAGCGTCTCGACGGAGAACCAGGGCGACATCAACCGCTCGCTCTGCAAGTATTCTCCGGATGTCACGCACCACGTGCAGCAGATAATCAGGAAGACCGATGACGACCTCTCCGATTATGACATCTGGTTCCTGATCATGTGGAGCGAGCAGACGACTTCCGTCGATGCTGAAGCCAGCCAGATGGCCGAGTATTACCAGCAGGTCGCCTACATGTCGTATTACAACCAGCTCTACGGCGGTTATGGCGGTTACGGCGGATACGGAGGCTATGGCGGCTACGGAGGATACGGCGGCTATGGCGGCTACGGCTACGGGTACAACAATTACTATAATTACATGATGATGGCCCAGTATGCATCTGCTGCCGCTACCCAGACTTCATCCAGTTCGGAACTGGACAAGGACCGTTATTACAACTGTTGCCTGATCGGTCCCGGATCGGAAGACCGCAAGCCAAAGCTCAAGGTCACCTACGCCTTACCCAAGCAATAGCAGTACATATAAGGAAAAGAAAAGCCCCGGAAAAATCCGGGGCTTGATTGTTTTGCAGTCTCGTGGATTATTCTTCCTTTCCTGCGAGCTTCTCTTGAACCTTGTCGATAGCGTCCTTAACGGTAGCGATCGTGCTGGTCTCCTCATCGGGAATCTTGATTCCGAACACCCTCTCGAACTCCATGAGAAGTTCAACGGTATCGAGAGAATCAGCACCAAGATCATTAGTGAAGTTAGCAGTTTCAGTAACTTCGGACTCTTCAACGCCGAGCTTGTCAACGATAATCGCCTTGACCTGCTTTACGATTTCTTCTTCAGTCATAATTATAAGGATTAAATAGTTTTGATATTTCTACACAATAACCGTGCAAAGTAAAGAATAATTCATCAATTTTCCAAATCGTTTGAAATCCTCCTTCTGCTCAGGTTCAGCCATATCCTCAGTCCGTTCAGGGAATTCATCAGGTAGAATATGTACTTGATGAGCATCACGGCCGCATTGCCGGAACCGGTTCCGCTTGCAAGGGCGACCGCCCACAGGGATATGGAAGAAATGTTCACGAGTATCCAGAGATACCACTGTTCCATGAAGGCGAAACTCAGCAGGACCTGCCCGGCGATATTCAGTGTCATCACCACAGCATCCAGGAGTATCTTAGGATTGTCGACCGAGGATATCTTCCCGGCACGGAACTTCGAGACATCCACCGCGTGCAGGATCAGGTAGAGCACCGCGATTCCGGCAAGGACCCCGGCGGCAAGCCAGGCCCACTGCTTCCCCGTGAGCCTTCTGGCATTGACCCGTGCGTCTTCTCCTTCAGCCCCCTTGACTTTCGCGCCCCTCTTCCGCCATTGCCAGAAACCGATGAACTGCATAGGGAGGAAATAGAAGGCGTGCAGGGCGAAGTTGCCCATGATCCCGTTGTCCAGATACACGATCGTGGCGACCAGGACATCCAGCAATCCGAATACGAAAGTCAGGATATGGCCGTTGGCCGACAGAACCGTGTTGACTATGCCCATCATGGCACCGAACGATGCCAGGATCAGCATGAATGTCTTGACACCGGGCTGCTGAAGCTTGAATACCGTCGTGATTACGAGGGCAACGAGCATACCCGTGACAAGGAAGATGTTGAAGGCAAGGTTGAATCTTTTCTCTGCTGTCGGTGTCATAGTTATTAACTGTAAGGATTGCAAAGATAGTAAAACTCTTTTTTCTATCTTTGTTCAGATGAATCAGTGCCATTGAAATGAAAAGGATCCTTATGATGGCAGGAACGGCGCTCGCCGCCGGTTCGTGCATCCCTGCGCAAGAAACGGAACTTCCCAACGTGGTGTTCATCCTGGCGGATGACCTGGGCTGGGGTGACCTGGGCTGCTATGGGCAAAGGAATTTCGAGACGCCGAATATCGACAGGCTGGCTTCCGAGGGGATGCGCTTCACCCAATGCTACAGCGGCACTACGGTCAGCGCACCATCCAGGTCTTGTCTTGTGACAGGTACACACAGCGGACACACCCCCATCAGAGGGAATATGGAGCTGGACCCCGAGGGACAGTTCCCCCTTCCTGAGGGGGCCGGTACCATATTCCATGATTTCAAGGATGCGGGCTATACGACGGGGGCCTTCGGCAAATGGGGCCTTGGTTTCGTAGGCACGACGGGAGATCCCGGGAAACAGGGAGTGGACAGGTTCTTCGGATTCAACTGCCAGCTCCTTGCACACAGCTACTATCCCGACCATCTGTGGGACAACGAAAGGCGGATAGTCCTGGAAGACAACCGGAACGACGGTTCCTACGGTCAAGGGACATATGCCCCGGACCTGATTCACGAGAAGGCGCTCGGATTCCTGGACCAGGCAGCTAAGGGCGGCAAACCTTTCTTCATGTGGTATCCCACTACGATTCCCCACGCCGAACTGATTGTACCGCAGGACAGCATCATCCAAAGGTTCAGGGGACGGTATCCCGAAACTCCCTACCACGGCACCGATCCCGGCATGCCAGGATTCCTGAAAGGAGGATATATCTCCCAGGAAGAACCGCATGCGACCTTCGCCGCGATGATAACGAGGCTGGATGCCTATGTCGGAGAGATTGTCGCAAAGCTGAAGGAGGACGGCCTGTATGACAACACCATCATCATCTTCTCAAGCGATAACGGACCCCACAGGGAAGGAGGGGCCGATCCGGACTTCTTCGACAGCAACGGTCCCTGGAGAGGGTACAAACGGGATGTCTACGAAGGCGGCATACGTGTCCCACTGATAATTTCCTGGCCGGGGCACATCGCCAAGGGGGTGGAGACGGATTTCATGTGTTCGTTCTGGGACCTTATGCCCACGTTCCGGGAGCTGACCGGCTCGAAGGCCAGGGAAGATACGGACGGAATCAGCATCCTGCCGCTGCTTACGGGATCGAAGGGACAGAAGGAACATGACTGGCTGTATTTCGAATTCCAGGAACTGAACGGTCGCCAGGCTGTCAGGCAGGGTCCCTGGAAGCTTGTACACATGGACATCCGCAGCGACAGTCCCAGATACGAACTGTACAACCTGGACAGCGATCCGGGAGAGACCGATGACCTGTCCGGAAGCAATCCGGGCAAAGTCGAGGAACTGAAGGCCATCATGAGGGAGGCACACATCCCCAACCCGGACTTTCCCGTTCTGAAAGGGGAATAGGGTTTCTATCTGTTGACCCTGGGATGGTTCCTGAACAATTCTTCGGCCCAGGCCTTGAAATCATTCCATCTGTAATAAGGGCCGTCAACGGCCTGGATCTGAGGAAGTGAAACCTCCTCGCCGTTCCTGAGGACCTTGAACAGGATTTCGGGGTTCTTCTTCGAGCGGTACAGCACGAACTGGAGATTGGCCGCCTTTGAGGTGTTGTAGTTCTGGAACCAGTATTTCACATCCTCGGCCCTGGTGGCCTCGAATCCGCCGCCGTTGATGTTAAGCAGGGGGCACAGCGCATTGAATACGGTATCGTGACCGAACCTGAAATGTCCCTTGTAGTTCCCCGTGGCGATCGCCTCGTCGGCACAGCCTATGATGTCCCGGACAATGGGTATCATTCTGTAACGGTTCCTGCTGTGTCCTATGTACTGGAGATAGTTTTCGCTCTCCCACTCCGCCACGAGCTGTTCCGGAGTGAAGATGTCTTCCATCCAGTCACCGTCGCAATAGTATTTGTAGCCGCACCAAAGCGTGTAGAGCTGGTAGACGAAATCGAACCTGCCGCCGAGTTCTTCCATGAAACCCCTGTCCTTGAACAGCCTGTCCAGGATCGCATCATAGTCGGTCATGCGGTTGCGAAAGTCCGTCGTGCTCTCGGGAACGATGATCTCACCTTCATAGAATTCGGCTATTCCCCTGGGAGCTGCGGTGGGATTGGTGTAAAGCAGGCTCGTGTGCAGGGCATCCATCGCAATGTCCACCTTAGGAGCGTGCTTCTGAAGGCTGACCGTGAAGGCGTTCATGCTGACTATCGCCCTCTGGGACGTGGACGAGCGGGCGAGTACGGCCCCACCGTCCTTGAACACCTCAGGGAACTGCTCGCACATTATCCTCGCGATCTCGCTGTGCTGTTCCCTTCCGAGGTCAGTTAGGTCACCCATATTGATAAGCGGAATCTCGTAGAAATCCAGGAAATCCTTGCGCAGCTTCTCTCCCCTGGGTGTGAGAGCCCCGGCATCGGCCGCGGCATCCAGGACGTCCTTGACCTTTGTGTATGTGGAAGCGCTCCAGGCATAACGTGATCCGTGACGGCCGTAATGGCTGATGTAGAAAGGGACATATCCCTTGGGGGCCGGAGTGAGCGGTGCGGCATCGAACCTGTAGGGGCCTTCGACCCCGGCGCTCTTGTTCCTGTCGGAAGCCACTATCTGCAGAACGTCATATACCTGTCCGGAAACGGAGGATGCGAAAGCCAGCAGAGCCACCAGGCACGCTGTCAGGAAAATGGGGATTCTTGTTTTATTCATGGAATCAAAGATAGCAATTAATCCGCTATTTTTTGGCTATATTTGTTAAGCCAAGGATGTTAAAATCTCCGTTTATGAATAATAAAAAAGCCACATTGCTGTTGGCGGCCATAGCTATGGCTGCAACCGCTATCGCACAGGACCAGCAGGTCCGGTTCTTCTCGCACAGGGGAGGCAGGATGGAATTCGACGAAAACACCATCCCCGCCTTCGAGGCCAGCTACAAGGCCGGCTACCGTGGATATGAGACCGACATACGCATGACGAAGGACGGGAAGCTCGTGATCCTCCACGATTCGAACCTGACCCGTACCACCGACACCGAAGGTGTGGTGGAGCAGATGACGGAAGCCCAGATCCGGAAGGCCAGGACCAAGAAGGGGAACAGGGTCATGTTCCTCGACGAGCTTATGGACTGGCTCGACTCGAAGGGAGACGTGACCTACGTGGAATTTGAGCTCAAGACATCCCCCGTGGACCTCTATCCTGAGGAAAGGCTCCGTGAGTATTGCGACAAACTGTATGAAAGGGTCATGCGCAACAAGCCGGAGGGAGCCACCTACCTGTTCACTTCGGGCGATTACCGCGGTCTCCGCTACCTCCAGCAAAAGCATCCCGGAGTCCAGATGCTCCTTATCACAGGCAAGCCTTGCAACGACGAGACCATAGCTCTCTGCAAGGCCATGGGAATCGACAGGCTCGGAGCCACGATGGACGGGACCTCGCGCGCCGCAGTGAAAAAGGCACACGAGCAGGGCCTTATCGTCAGCCTGTGGCCGGGGCAGAGCACAGCAGATGCGATGCTGGGTGTCTATCTCGGAGCCGACTTCCTCTGCACCGACATCCCGGTGGAAGTGAAGGGATTCATGGCAGCAAAGGCCCCTTGGGTGAACGCCGTCTACTGATCACGGAAGGAATAATCCAGAATATAAAGAAAAGAGTCTTCCGGTCGCCCGGAAGACTCTTTTTCTTCAGAATGCAGGAGTCTACTTGTAGTACTCTGCGAATTCGACATCCTTGGTAGCCCTCTCGGCAAGAGCCTTGTCCTGCTTGGCGACCTGGTCGAGGTAAGTCTTGACCTCATCCATCTTGCCCTGGCGGGCGGCGATGACAGCCCTCAGGTAGTTGACCCTGGCGTCCTTGCACTTGGCAGCTGCGGAAGCCTTGTCGAGCTGGTTGGTCAGGATGTAGGCGAGAACGGTGTTGTTGCAGCATCCGGGAGCATCCTTGAGATCCTCGACGGCCTTGTTGTAGTCGCCGGTGAGAATGTCGATGACACCCTGGTTGGCCTTTGCGATGTTGGTGCCGGCCTTCTTGAAGTAGCTGGTAGCTGTCGCATAGTCACCGTTGCGCAGGGCGATGACACCGAGGGCGTTGTTGAGGTCCTCGTTCTTGTTCTCGACCTTGGCGAAAGCCTTGGAGGCGTTCTGGAGGTCACCTGCGTTGAGATAGGCGACACCGAGGTTGAACCTGGCCTTGTCGCTGTCGTACTTGTTGATAGCCTTGTTGTAGATCTTCACCTGCTTGTCAAGGTCATTCACGAGGGTAGCGGCGTGGAGGAGAGCAGGCTCGTCGAGGACATCGATATCGTCGTCGATCATCTTGACAAGCTCGTCGGCGGTGTAGTTCTTGAACTCGACATTGGCGATGAACCTGGCACGACGGAGTTCAGGAAGGACATCGTTCTTCAGCTCGGTGTAGACAGAAGACATGTTCTTGATTTCGCTTTCACGGACAGCAGGATCGCTGTACATGGAGAGAACGCGGAGGATGAGATCCTTGTCGCGGATATCGGAATTCTGGACAAGCTCCTGGAAGCCTTCCCAGTCCTGACCGATGCTCCTGACCTCGGGATCGGCGACATCCTTGCCCTTGACGACCTTGTCCCAAGCCTTGTCAGCAGTCTTGGAACGGTTGTCGGAAAGCTTGCGGTTGAGCTTCTCACCACCTTCAGGAGATGCGTAAGCAACGACCTCGGTTCCGACGAGGGTCTTCCTCTCATTGTTCTTGATCTCATCGAGAGCATTCTGGAAGTTCTTGATGGACTGTCCCTTGAGCTCGCTGTTACGGACATCTGCGGAATTGACCTTGTAGAGGATCTGGCCTTCGGCGGTCTGCTTCAGGATGGCCTCATATCCGTCGGGCTGGAGAGGAACGATTCCACCGGCCTTGACGAGCATATAGGTGGTGTTGACACCGTCAGCAACCTTCTTGGTGGGGAGCTTGATGGATTTGTTCTTGTATTTGGCAACACCGCGGAGCTCGAGATGTGACTTCTCCATACCATCGACGAAATCGAAGTGGAGCTTCTCGGAAACGGTACCACCGGCCTTGGGAACCACCTTGTAATTATCCTTTACCTTCTCACCCTGATACATGAGGGGAGCCATCTTGGACTCACCACCGTCGTATACGATGACAGGAGTAACCTCGAGGATAGCCTTCGGGTGGAAATAGTTGGCGGGATAGGTTACCGTGACAGTGGGATCGATGCTTCCACCGATGCACTCAAGGACTGCAGGATTGCAACTTACAATCACATTGTCAGCAAGTTCAGCCATCTTCTTGGCTGAGGAGCAAGCGACGGCGCCCAGGACGAGAACCGCGGCTGCAAGAATTCTAACTGCTTTCTTCATGATTCTGATTTATGTTTTTATTTGTTGAGAGTTTGCTCGTTTGGACAAGCCCATAATCAGGACAAATATAACTATAATTTTCGTAACTTTGCCAAACCATCTTGCAAATAGTATGGATTCACAAGAGCTTCAGAGACTGAAAAACAAATACGACATCATAGGGAATGATGCCGCCTTGAACAGGGCGCTTGAGACGGCTGTCGCAGTCGCCCCTACGGACCTTACCGTACTGATTACGGGTGAAAGCGGCGTAGGAAAGGAGAACATTCCCAAGATCATACACCAGAACAGCCTGAGGAAAAACGGAAAGTATTTCGCTGTCAACTGCGGAGCCATCCCGGAAGGAACCATAGACTCGGAGCTCTTCGGGCACGAGAAAGGCTCGTTCACCGGAGCTATCGAAACCCGCAAGGGTTATTTCGAGGAGGCGAACGGAGGTACCCTTTTCCTGGATGAGATCGGAGAGCTTCCGCTTTCGTCGCAGGCGAAGCTCCTGAGGGTACTCCAGAGCGGGGAATTCATCAAGGTAGGATCTTCCAAGGTCGAAAAGACAGATGTGAGGGTGATAGCCGCCACGAACGTCAACCTGATGTATTCGGTCAGCAAGGGCAAGTTCCGCGAGGACCTCTATTACAGGCTAAATGCCATCCAGATCCAGATGCCTGCCCTGCGGGACCGCAAGGAAGACATCTATCTTTTCTTCAGGAAGTTCTCTTCCGACTTTTCAGAAAGGTTCGGCATGGGCAGGGTGTCCCTGACGAATGACGCCATAGACATGCTGATAAACTACCGCTGGCCCGGCAACATCCGCCAGCTCAAGAACCTCGCCGAAACGGTGACGGCGCTCGAGTCCGAGAAGCTGACACCGACTTCAGGGAAATGCATTATCGATGCGGCGACCCTATCCAGGTACATGCCTCACGAGGAGGTCCTCCTCCCCGTCGCAGCCAACGAGGCCAGGACTGAGTCGATGCCCGATTCGGACAGGCAGATGATCATCAAGGCCATACTGGACCTGAAACAGGAAGTCGACGACCTCAGGGCACGAATCGATTCCTCACATTCCGCACCCAACGTCCTTAAGGCCGCCGATACCCGGGAAGAGCGCGAAGAAGCCGAATGGCAGGGGCAGGGCGCCCCGGTCAGCAGCGGGGATATCGGGAAGGTGGTCGATATCAATTACGAAGAACCCCCGGCACAGGACTTGTCATTGAAGAAATCAAGGGTGGACATAATCGTAAAGGCCCTGGAAAAGCACAACGGCAACCGCAAGCTGGCCGCCGAGGAGATGGGTATCTCTGAGAGGACCCTGTACCGTTGGATAGAGAAATATCACCTGGATTGAGAATGAAAAAGATCTTCATAGCAGCGTCACTTATCATCACCGCCTTCCTCCTGGGAGGCTGCTCGGTCGTGAAGTATTCCTTCTCCGGAACTTCCATACAACCCGACGTGAAGACAGTGACCATCAACTATTTCGAATACAAGGCCCTGAAGGTTAATCCTTCCCTCAGCAACGACCTCACGGAGGCGATGAAGGACAAATTCCGCAAGCTCACCAAACTCGAGCAGGTGGAGATGGACGGGGACCTTGAGCTTCAGGGTGCGGTGACCGGCTACGAAGTGAGGGCTTCCGCGGTCACGGCCAACGAAGTAGCCGCCCAGAACCGCCTGACGGTTTCGGTAAGCCTGAAATTCATGAACCGGAAGTATCCCGAGGAAGATTTCGAGAAGAGTTTCTCGGCTTATTCGGACTACGATTCCACCAACTCGCTCGATGCCGTAGAGGCAACCCTGTGCGAGGAGATAGTGGAGAAACTGGTCGAGGATATGTTCAACGCAAGTGTAGCGCAGTGGTAGGGATGGACGCGGTCGGCAAACTCAAGTCATTGACAGTTGACGAACTGGCCGGGGTCATCAACCTCTACCCCTGGTTCGGTGCCGCACGCAGGGAACTCTGCGAGCGCATGGCCCGCCTGGGAGGCAGCGAATGGGGCAAGGAGCAGTATGCGGACGCCGCAATGTATATCTCTTCCAGGAACATAGTATCCGACATCGTCCGTTCAACCCGCAAGGAAGATTATTCGGACAAGGATGTCGAGGCCCTGCTCAAGGAGTATATCGTCCCGGTGGATCACCGACCGGTCCCTGAGCCTGTCGAAGGGCCTGTCGAAGGGGCCGCCCCTGCTTACCACCGGACTGTCAAGGTGGTCGGCGGAGACTTTTTCTCTTCCGAACAATACGACCAGGTACAGGAGGCCGGAGACAATTATTTCTCCCGGTTCAAGGCCCACAGGTCCGAAGAGAAGGAAGACAGGACTTGGGAAGATCCGGAACTCGGATTCTGTACCGAGACGCTCGCCTGGATCTATGCCGACCAGGGCTATTATACTGAGGCCAAGAAGATTTATTCCCGGCTAATCTTGCGTTATCCGGAAAAAAGTGCTTACTTTGCATCCCTTATTGAAAAATTGGACAAGGAAAATTAAAAATCAACAATATGAACACTCTATTCACAATCCTCACGATTCTGATTGTCATTGCAGCAATCTTGCTTGTCGCAGTCGTCCTGCTCCAGAGCGGAAAGGGCGAGGGAATGGCCAGCAACTTTACTTCAGCCAATCAGACTCTCGGAGTCAGGCAGACTGCCGACATCCTTGAAAAGGTGTCCTGGGGCCTCGTGACCTTCATCCTCGTCGTTTCGATCATCACTTCCTTCACCGTCAGGAACCAGACTTCCGGCGTTGACGTGACTGACATCATCGAGAACGTAGAGACCCAGCCCGAGTTCCCTTCAGCTCCTATCCAGCAGGAAGCTCCTTCAACAGAGGCTCCTTCCACTCCCGCCAACTAGTGACAAATTGTCATAAATCTCTGTTGGAACATATTTTGACTCTTATATGTCCGGCTGCCAACCAGCCGGACATATTTTGTTTTAGGAGGTATATCATATGGACAACAGAAATAATGACAATCAATTACAGTTCCTCCCGAAGTTTGCCGTCAACTTGAACGAGCAGGCCTCGAAAGGAAAGCTCGACCCTGTCATCGGCAGGGACGACGAGATAAGGAGGGTCCTCCAGATCCTGAGCAGGAGGACAAAGAACAATCCGATCCTGGTCGGAGAACCGGGAGTCGGAAAGACCGCTATCTCTGAAGGCATAGCCCAGAAGATCATCGACGGCGACGTACCCGAGAACCTGAAGAGCAAGAAAGTATATTCCCTGGATATGGGAGCCCTCATAGCGGGAGCGAAGTACCAGGGTGAATTCGAGGAAAGGCTCAAGGGAGTGGTGAAGGAAGTCGTGGACAGCGCAGGTGAGATAATCCTTTTCATCGACGAGATCCACACCCTGGTCGGCGCGGGAAGGTCTTCAGGCGCCATGGACGCATCGAATATCCTCAAGCCGGCCCTGGCAAGGGGTGAACTGAGGACAATCGGATCCACCACGCTGGACGAATACCAGAAGTATTTCGAAACCGACAAGGCCCTTGAGCGCCGTTTCCAGATGGTAATGGTCGACGAGCCTTCCACGGCCGAGTCCATCGCCATCATGAGGGGCCTGAAGGAAAAATACGAGAACCACCATAGGGTAAAGATAGAGGATGACGCCCTGATCGCGGCAGTCAACCTGTCGCACAGGTACATTACCAACAGGTTCCTGCCGGACAAGGCCATCGACCTGGTGGACGAGGCGGCTTCGAAACTGCGTCTCGAGATGAACTCCGTACCGGAGCCGCTCGCGGAACTCAACAGCGACATACGCCAGCTGGAAATAGAGAAGGAGGCCGTCAAGAGGGAGGGAACTTCCCTGAAGTCGGAAAAGATCGACAAGGACCTTGCGGACAAGATGGCCGCACGTGACTCCCTGATGAAGAGATGGAACGACGAGAAGGACATCCTCTCCGGACTCCAGGAGGCCCGCCAGAAGATGGAGGACTACAAGATCGAGGCTGCCGCTGCCGAGAGGGCCGGTGATTACGGCAAGGTGGCGGAACTGCGTTACGGCAAGATGGCAGAGACCCAGAAGACCATCGACGAGCTCACCGCCAGGCAGGCTGAGATAAAGGACCCCATCGTGACCGAGGCGGTAACTCCCCAGGACATAGCTGAAGTGGTGGCCAAATGGACGGGGATCCCTGTCAACAAGATGCTGGAGAGCGAGAAGGAGAAACTGCTCCGGATCGAAGGAGAGATCCACAAGAGGGTCGTCGGTCAAGACCATGCCATCCAGGCAGTGGCAGATGCCGTACGCCGTTCACGTGCAGGCCTTTCCAACGAGAAGAGGCCCATCGGATCGTTCCTGTTCATGGGTACGACCGGAGTCGGAAAGACCGAGTTGGCGAAAGCCCTTGCGGAATTCCTGTTCAACGACGAGAACATGATCACCCGCATCGACATGAGCGAATACCAGGAGAGGCACACCGTCAGCCGACTGGTCGGAGCACCTCCGGGATACGTAGGATACGACGAGGGCGGACAACTGACCGAAGCGGTGAGGCGGAAGCCATATTCCGTGATCCTGCTGGACGAGATTGAAAAGGCCCATCCGGACGTGTTCAACGTCCTGCTCCAGGTCCTGGATGACGGACGTCTTACCGACAACAAGGGACGCACCGTGGATTTCAAGAACACGATCCTCATCATGACCTCGAATGTGGGTTCCGACATCATTGCCAACTATATGGAGAAGCTGCCCCAGGTGGGCATGCCCGGTGCCGATCCCACGGAAGAGATGAAGGCTATCGCTCGCAGGCGCGAACTGCTGGACGAGTGCAAGGATAAGGTGATGGACGTCCTAAAGATGACGGTCCGTCCAGAGTTCCTCAACAGGATCGACGAGATCATCATGTTCGATCCGCTGACCAGGAATGATATCAGGGACATCCTGCATATCCAGATGAAGCAGCTTCAGGACAAGCTCTCCGAAGAAGGCGTAACGATCGGCTTCACCAAGGAATTCGAGGACTGGATGGTCGAAGGCGGGTATGACCCTGCATACGGAGCCCGTCCCGTAAAGAGACTCATGCAGAGGGAACTCGTGAACCTGCTGGCCAAGGAAATCCTGGCCGGGAAGGTCCACAAGGACTCAGCCATCGAAGTCGACGCTGCCGGCGGCAGCATCGTCCTCAGGAACAAGTGAGACTAGAAGTCCTTCCCTTCGAACAGGGCGGTCCCTGAAGAGGATGAACCCTTCTGGGAAGACGAATTGAAATTCCAAGTCAGGGAAAGCACGACATTCGGGTATTTAGGCCGTACGGTAGTCCGTGACATCAGTCCGGGTGCCGTGCGGCTGTTATAATACCTGGCCGTGTGGAATATATCGTGCGCCACCATCGAAAGGGTCAGCCGGTCCTTGGACATCTGGTGGCGTATTCCCAGGTTGAAATAGGCATAGGCCTTCTCGCGGCCCTGGGTAAGGATCCTGGGACCGACGGCATATGAATCGAACTGTATCCTCGTCTTCTTTGACGCCTGGAACGAGTTCATCCAGTTGGCCTGGAAATAATAGCCCCTGGCATCCGAGCACGCCTCGTTCCTGCTGGAGAACTTGTAATCGAAGAGGCTTCCGGAAGCGGAACTGGTCCACCATTCCGCAGGATGCCAGACTCCGTTCAACTCGAAGCCGACTTCGACCTGGTTGCCGGCATTGACGATCATATCCAGGGTCACTCCGGGTTCATATGCAGTCCTCACCCAGTCGCTGATGTCCTTGCGGTAACGGAAATACGTCGCGGCACCGATACTGTTGCCCTTGCTGAACGACTTCTGCCACCCCGCTTCGGCACTGTGGATATACTCAGGAAGGATGTCGGGATTGCCCATCTTCTTGGTATAATAATCCTCGTAGGTAATATAGGGCTCGAGGTTCCATATCCCAGGCCTGTTGGTGCGGTAGGAATAACCTGCCCGAAGCACTCCCCCGTTTCCGGCATCATACTGGAGATGGGCGGAGGGGAACAGGTCGAACCTCCTGATATCCCTGGAGGCATCCACTATCTCTATGTCCATCCTGTCCAGGACGCGGTCCGCGCGGATTCCGGCATCGAAGGAGAAGCGACCTGCATGCTCCCTGACCATCGCGTATACGGAATGGACCTGACGACGGTAGTAGAAAGGAGTAGCCAGGTCCTCCTGCCAGTCGAACTCCCGGGCCTCACGGTCCCAGTACTTGATCCGGTAGCCTCCGTGTTCGCTGTAAGTAGTGTACTGATATCCGGTTTCTATCTGGCCTCCTTCACGGTAAGACAGCTTATATGTCAGGGAGCCGTCACAATCCCAGTGGTGCTCTTCCTCATATCCCCTCGTGCCCTCATAACGGTTGCCGGAACCGTCGAACATGTTGCTCTCGGTATATTCGATGCTGTACCCATCGTACCTGAACCGGTTCTGAACGGCTATCTCATTCCTTTCATCCGGGCGCCACACATAATCCAGGGACGCCTGGAAAAGATTCTTCATCAGATTGTAACGGTCGTGCGAATCGAAGCGGGATTCCTGCCTGTTGCCGGCGGTGATCAGTCCGGAACCGGGATACACCCTGGTCTCGTCGTATTGCATATCCCCGCCTCTCCAGAAATCTGTCCGGCCGGCCTGCATGTCGAGGGAGAGATTGTTCTTCTTTCCGTCGGAATACTGCCACCCTGCGCGCCCTACGTAAGTCCCGTTACGGCTCCACCTTTCTCCCTCGGAAAGGGAGGTGGTCTCGATACCGAGGACATCCGTCTTCTTCTCCTGGGAGAAATCGCTTCTTCCCTTGATCTGCTGCAGGGTCCCCCCAGCGTACCAGTTGTTCCTTCCCTTCCGGTAATTGAGGGTACCGTCGAAGCCCCAGGTGCCCAGGGTGCTTCCCGTGGCGGTGAACAATCCGCTCCACTGGTCGGAAGTCGACTTCCTGGTCGTTATGTTGATGATTCCGGCATCGCCGTCGGTCCTGTAACGGGCAGAGGGCGTGGTGAGGATCTCGATGTCCTCTACGGAAGCCGCCGGTATCTGCTGGAGAGCCGCAGTCCCTTCCAGGGGGCTGGGTTTCCCGTCAACATATACAAGGAAACGGGTACTGCCGCGGAAACTCAGGTTCCCTTCGCTGTCGACCAGGACAGAAGGCAGGCCGGAGAGTATATCCACGGCCGTTCCTCCCGCAGAAGTAATTGAAGATGAGCCGCTTATCAACTGGCGGTCCAATTTATAGACAATCCTGTTCTTTTCCCCGACCACGGTCACTTCCTGAAGGCCAGTCGAGGCACGTTCAAGCTTGATGACCCCCAGGTCGAGCGGAGAGGAAGGATCCATCTTGAGTTTTCCGCTTACGAAAGTATCATAGCCCATCATCCTGACCAGCACAAGGACCTCGTCAGGCGTTATGCCGCCGACACTGAAACGTCCCCGGGAATCGGTCGCTCCGTAAGCGACGACCTTGTCTTCCAGGTCTGTTACAAGGACATCTGCTCCGACCACCGGCGTGCCGTCGGAAGCATCCTGGACTGTTCCTGTTACGGAATATGCAGAGGAGGCCGCCGAGAACAATATGGAGATGAGGATGGAAAGTATGCTGCTCAAATGGGGAAAGATTAAAGGTTTAAAGTAGATGCAAAGTCCGTTGTTATATAGTTGAAAGATGATTTGCAGCAGCAGGCGGAGAAACTCCCGGCGCAGCCCACAAGCCGGCTCCACTGTTCCTTCCGGAGTCCGTCATGGAGCATGTCCCTTGTGATTTCGTCCCTTACGAGGCCATAGGCGAATCCGGCATTGAAGCTGTCGCCGGCTCCGATGGTACTGACCGTCTCGACCTGTTCGACCGGATATTCCTCTTCCAGGCCATGGATGTCCATGACCTTCAGGGGCGAGGGGCCGAAAGTGCATATGAAATTGCCGCAGCGGGACGAAAGCTTTTCACTGAATACCTGCCTGGCGTCATCCATACCGAAGAGGGTGATGAAATCCTCATGGCTCCCCCTTATCACATCCGCAAAGGAGAAATTCTCCCACAGGGCATCACCTATGTCCCCAAGGTCCTTTATATGGGACGGGCGGAAATTCACGTCATAGTACAGGATCGCCCCGCAGTCCTTCGCATGCTGCAGGAAACGCCTTACGATGCCGCGGCAGGCCGGATTGAGGGCATAGAATGAACCGAACAGGACGACGTCGTCCCTGTTTATGTCCGGGTAGGAAAAATCAGTCCTGTCGACCACAGGGTCACGGTAGAAGGTATAGGATGCGTCATTGTTCCCGTCAAGGAACGCCAGGGAAACGGGCGTCTTGGTGGACAGGCGGTTGACATACCCTGATTCCACCCCGTTGGCGGCCATGAAGTCAAGGATGATGTCCCCTACCTTATCCTTCCCCACTTCTGAAAGGAATACCGCAGGGATGCCGCAACGGCCGACCGAAATCATGGAATTGAATGTGGATCCGCCGGGAACGGCCACCTCCGGCTGTCCATTCCTGAAGACTATGTCATAAACAGTCTCTCCTATCCCGATGACCTTCCTCATAAAAGACAATTCTAAGAGAATTCCAGTTCCTTGAGTATCCGCTTCATTCCGGCATATCTGTCAAGCACCCAAAGTACGAAACGGATATCGGTATTGATGCATTTGTTGTAACCCTGGGTATAAGAGGTGTCGCTAGCCAGGGATTCGAGGTTGCCGTCGAAAGCCAGACCGATCAGGTCACCATTGGCATTCAGCACCGGACTGCCGGAATTGCCACCGGCTATGTCGTTGTCCGTAAGGAAGTCGACTATCATCCCATGTCTCTTCCTCCCCAGGCGGAAACCCCATCTGCCCCAGAAATCCTTTTCCAGGAGGGCTTTCTGACGGGGATTGAGGTCGTAATCATGGTTGGCGGGATCATACTTCTGAAGGATGCCGTCGGGAGTGGAATACCAATTATACCATACGCCGTCATTAGGTTCGAAACCTCCGACCCTGCCGTAACTGATCCTCATCGTGGAATTGGCGTCCGGATACTGGAGCACACCCTTGTTCAACCTCATCCAATACAAGGCTCTCTTGTACTCGTTCTCCAGTTCAGTTGCACGGTTCCTCTTGTCCTGATGGCCGTTACGGTCGTTGTAGGCCGAAATACGGGCATCTTCCAGGAACTTCCTGAGCGGGTCGTTGTCCATCTCTTCCAGAGCCTCCATCGCCTCTACCTTCGACTTGGAGGAAACCAGGCTCCTGTCCCAAAGGTATTCTGCCATCGCCCTGAAATCATATCCGAAACGGGCCTGAATCCTCTTCTGGTAAGGACCGAAGTAATAGCTGTCCTGATTGGTGAAATACTCCCGGAGGGCATATTCCAGAAGCTCTTTCTCCACTCTCGGATCGGTTTCGGCGATGCCGGCAAGCAGATGCTCCTTCGCCTGTTCCAGGGTCTTCGAATTGGAAGCCCTGAGGATGTAACGGCTGATGAATGTCCCCCTCAGGATCGTCTCCCGGAAATAAACCTTGTCCTGCTCCCCGTCGGCGATGAGTGAATATGCCGCCTTCAGGTCGGGAATAAGGGTCCCCCAGCGCTCCTTCCTGCCCGGAGAGGAGTCGATCCATTCCTGCATCTCACGTTCCTGGGCAAGCTTCTCGTCACGCACGCGGAATCGCTTGTAACATGCCGCCATGCCCACGTTGTTCTCCTGGGTATTGCTGAGTCCGAAGTACCAGTCTGAATACTTCATCCTGACGGCTGGATCGGCGTCCATCCATCTGCTGATGATCTTCATCTGGCTACCCCTTAGTTCGTTCGATGCGGGAAGGGCCACCTCCTCCTGATATTCGATCTCGGCCGAGGAGGCATACCTGTCCGTCCTTCCGGGATAGCCTATGACCATCGCGAACGATCCGGCGGTATAACCTTCCAGGGATATCCTGAGGCTCTTCTCGCAGGATACCGGCAGGTCATTCTCGTAGATCCTGTACATCGCGAAATCGCAGTTCTGCCTAGGCCAGGTCCAATTGTCCGTCTCACCTCCGAAATACCCGATGCAAACGGGAGGAGCCGCGACGAGCCGGACATCCGTATAGACCTTGTAGGCGGAGATATAGCTCCTCTCCCCTGCCCACATATTGCTGAAGATGCATGTCAGGCCGGTCGATTCACTGTATTTCCTGACCAGCTGCGACTGGATGTCAAGCCTTCCGGAATTATTCATCTCCTCGACCTCATCGGTCACGTCGAATACCCGCTTGAGGAAATAGACCGATTCGCCCTCCACCGGAATCTCATCCTCCGAACTCATGGCCCAGAATCCTTCTTCCAGGTAATTGTGTTCAGGAGTACTGAGCTTGGCTATGTTGGAATAAGCGCAATGATGGTTGGTGATGATAAGACCCTTGTCCGAAAGGAGGCTGCCGGTACAGTAGAATCCCAGGGATACCACGGCATCCGCGACTGAAGTACCGGGGGCGTCGGAATTGTAGATCTCCTTGGCCGACAGCATCAGCCCGCGGGCCTTCATGTTCTTCTCCAGGGCGGCGTTGATATCCTGGATCATCCACATCCCCTCATCGGCATGGATGCTTAAACTGGACAGCAGCAGCACCGCTGCCAGTATGCCTTTAAGGTTCTTCATTATCTGGAGCGGATGACATCGCCGTGATCCTTGATCACAGCTTCCTTCCATTTCTCGGTGTAACCGGGATTGGTGATTCCGGAAGGGGTACCGTCGTGATACTTCGAATGCTTGAAGCTGCCGTCCTCATTCTGGGCCTTCACGTTGCCGTCCACGAATTTGACGGTGATGAACTCCTCCAGTGCGACCCAATCCCAGAACTGCCTCTGCGCGGTACTGACAGAATAATCAGTGAGCATCTTCTTCACGGGAGCAAACCAGTCCTTGCTGTCAAGTCCCTTGCTTTCGGCCTTCTGGTAAATCGAATTGTATGCAGCCAGGGCCTTGGCGTCCATATCGGCCACCTTTGTGAATATCTGCTCGTTCTCGAACTTGTCGATAGCCTCGCGCACGGTCGGGGCCATGATGTTGTATGCCTTGTAGCAATCATTCGCCACACGGTTGTTGATCCAGAACGAAGAAGTCTTGGAATACTCAAGCATGCTTCCGTTACCCTCCCTGAAGCACTCGGGGACTTCGTTGGTGTTCGAGTAGATCGGGGTGAGGTATGATGTGGCTGCATCGTCGGTTCCGAACCAGATTATGCCACCGACCACGTCGGGAAGGTCATGCCTTGCCTGGGCCACGAACCAGAATCCCGTCTGCTGGGTTGCGATTGCCCTTTCGTTGACATAGCTCCATCCATCTTTCTCGAAACTCATCGGCCTCCACCTGTATGGAAGGGCGTTTCCGCCGGCTCCGATATCGGTAGTCATGTCAAGAGGAGTGCCTTCGAAATGGTCCCTCATCGCATCCGCGACATCCTTGACGGTGATCTTCTTCGAGGGCTTCACGAAGAGGGGCAGCCTGCGGCTGAGGTCCTTGCCCATGATGTAGTCGTGATAGGCGGAAGCGGGTTCAGTGACCATCTTGCCATCCTTCTCATAGGTGAACTCACCGCCTGTCAGGATGTTGAAAGCGCTCCAGGCCCTGGCGTCGCAAGCCCTGGCTCCTCCGAAATCTACCGGACCGAAGGCAGCCGTAAAGTCAAAGTCCTCGTCCTTGCCGCTGAACCATCCTTTCTCCCTGGCGAAAGCGATCATGTCCGGGTCGAACACGCAATTCTCGGGATCGTTCTGGGGGAAAGTCTGTACACGCGCCTGATTTGCGTGGGAGCAGATATAGCCGTCCGGAACCTTTATTGCCACATAGGCCAGTCCCTTGACCTCGCTTCCCTTTCCGACCAGGTCCATCACCCAGGCCTCGTCCTTGTCAGCGATCGAGAAGGTCTCCCCTGAAGAAGCGTAACCGAATTCCTTCGCAAGGTCTACGATTACCTGGATGGCCTCGCGGGCCGTACGTGCCCTCTGGAGAGCTATGTAGATCAATGAACCATAGTCCATCACGCCATTAGGGTCATGGAGTTCCCTGCGGCCTCCCCAGGTAGTCTCACCGATGATGAGCTGGTATTCGTTCATGTTGCCGACGGTCTTGTAGGTACGGGCGACCTGCGGGATGGAACCGAGGGGCCTGTGGGTATCCCAGTCAACTACTTCCAGCATCGTTCCCTGCTTCCACAACGCGGCGGGATGGTAATATAGTTCTCCGTACAGCGTATGTGAATCGGCCGCATAGGAGACCATGTTGGAATTGTCGGCGCTGGCGCCCCTGGTGACGATGATATTGGTACACGCTTTGCTTCTCAATCCTCCGGCAAGGAGAAGAGCCGCAGCCAGCAATAGGCTGATTGTTGATCTTCCGGTCATTTTGTGATTATTCGATTATTGTTTAATTTTGTCTCCAATCTTATGACTTGTAAAGATATGAAAAAAATATTGTTTGCAGCATTCGGCCTGTTCATTTCATTGGGAGCCGCCTATGCCCAGCAGCAACAGCTCTCTCCCGAGGAACGCGCGAAGAAGATGGATGAATTCATCCAGAAGGAAGTGGAGAAGCTTGAGAGCAGCCTGAAACTCGAAGACTGGCAGGTCTTCTATGCCGACTCGATCCTCAACCACGACTACCATGCCCTGGAAGCCGAACTGCAGGAACTCCAGGATGCCAAGGTGTCAAACCAGGACCTGTATACACAAGCCAGCGACAAATGGGCGGAGCAGATGTACAACGCCATGCACCGCATCCTGAACGAGCAGCAGTGGGAAAAATACCAGAAAAACGGTGCTGCACGCAACAAGAAGGCCAGGGATAAAAGGAAAGCCAAACACAACTAACATAGCAAGACAATGAAGGAAGAAATTGAGAAGCTGATGGAACAGGTGCGTGACCTTACATGCGCCAATGCCAAGGAAGTGGAAGAAGCCAGGGTCCGTCTCCTTGGCAAGAAAGGAGAGATAACCAGGCTTTTCGAAGAGTTCCGGTCTTTCAGCCCCGACCTCAAGAGAGAGTTCGGAAAGAAGATCAACGAACTTAAACAGGCAGCCACCTCCAGGATTGAGGCTCTCAAGGAAATGACCGCCTCGTCTTCAGTCTCTGACGGTCCGAAGGAAGACCTTTCAATGCCCGGGACCCCCGTTCCACTCGGATCAAGGCATCCGGTTTCCATCGTACGCCAGCAGATCGTAGACATATTCCGCAAATTCGGATACGATGTGGCGGAAGGACCTGAGATTGAGGACGACTACCACGTTTTCGAAGCTCTCAATTTCCCCCCGAACCACCCTGCAAGGGACATGCAGGATACTTTCTTCGTGTCCGCTGGGCATCTTAACCCGCTCCTTCTCAGGACCCATACCTCATCAGTCCAGGTCCGGGCAATGGAGACCATGAAACTCCCGATCAGGGTCATATGCCCCGGAAGGGTATTCCGCAATGAAGCCATATCAGCCCGCGCCCATTGCATATTCCATCAGGTAGAAGGCCTTTACATCGACGAAAACGTGACCTTCGCCGACCTGAAACAGGCCATCCTGCTGTTCGCCCGCGAGATGTTCGGCCCCGAGACCGCGATCAGGATGAGGCCGTCCTACTTCCCCTTCACCGAGCCTTCAAGCGAGGTCGACGTCAGCTGCAACATCTGCCACGGCAAGGGCTGCAACATCTGCAAGGGAACCGGCTGGCTGGAAATCCTGGGTTGCGGAATGGTCGATCCCAACGTCCTGGAAGCATCCGGGATCGACAGCAAGAAATACAGCGGATTCGCATTCGGAATGGGCCTGGAGCGAATCGCCATGCTGAAATGGCAGGTCAATGACCTTCGGCACTATTTCGAAAACGACCTCCGCTTCCTCTCGGAGTTCAATACCGCCATCGAAGTCTAGTTACTTCTCTTGTCAATTATCTTGACCCCTTTGTAATCAGAGGGGTTGAATGTGACTTCCTTCCTGGAAACGCCCAGCGAGAAATCGCGCAGGGTCACGGTCACTCCCTTGTACTTCGCCTTAAGGCTGACAGGGAGCCAGGTCTTCTTTGCGACAACGAGGTCCATCTTGGCGGGATCGTCCTTATCCTTGTTGCCCTTGGCCTTGTCGCAGCGGAGCTGCCAGCTGTCAGCCGTCTCCTTCACGATGGAGACGTTGTATCCTTCAGTTATACCTGACAGCATCTCATTCCCCTGCTGGGATGAACCGTTATCCTTCTTTCCCAACTCGATCACAATCTCGTTGTCCTTGGGCGAATATGACCAGGAGGTGTCCTTCACGACCCAGATTATACCCTTCTCTCCCTTTGCATCGATGTCGGCACGGCTCCTGTTCCCAAGGGTCCTGATGCGTGAGGACACCTGGCCGATTATCGGGATATGGATATCAAAGGTAACGGCGGTTCCGACGGATTCACCCTTCTTGAGCTCCTTGTCCATGCGCTCGACTATCTCGTCAGCCGTCTGCGCATATCCAAGCGAAGCGAACGCCGCCAATGCGACGACGATGAGGAAAAACTTCTTCATTATCTGCAGGATGTCAAGGGTTAAAGATTCCAGTCGTCAGTGCGGAAGGGACCGACCGGGATTCCATAATTGTTGAACAAGGTTCCCACTCCCCAGTTCCTGAAGCAGTAACGTACCGCCTTGGGTTCAGGGACATCGGGACTGCTGACCACGACTACTCCGCTCCAACCGGAGATCATAGCGTCTGCGGGATGGAACACCTTGTCCTCGCCGGCGATCTCGAATCCGCCGAGATCGGTGCCTATCGGCGAAAGGAGCCTATGGTCCACCTTGAACTGGACGAATGCCTTCCCGTCTTCGAATTTCACGCTCTCATAGGTGGGAGAAACGGGACTGACTCCCTTCAGGCCATAATCATTGACAAGGGCGAGATAGGCAAGACGGCTGCCGACCTCCTTCTTCTTGCATGGATGGATGGTGCCATATTCACCGATATCCACCGTGGCGGCCATTCCGCTATGGGGAATAACGTCGAGCGACTTGCGCTGGGCCTCGCAGAAGTAGCCGGAAGTCCAGTCGTCAGGGGCATCATAGGGATATGGAGCGATCTGTACGAAATAGAACGGGGCGTCAGGATTGTTGAAGAGACGCCTCATCATTTCGACATATTCCTTCTGCAGGCGGATGTACTGCTCTGCCCTGCCGCGGTTTGCTTCGCCCTGATACCATATCATACCCTTGAAGGTGAACGGCACCAGAGGAGCGACCTGGCCGTTGAAAAGGGTGCAGGGGGTCTGGTAATTGTTTTTCGGCATCTCGGTTCCGTCGAGGAAATCGAGGTTGAATTCGCCCGGGAACTTTCCGCCTATGGTCTCGCGGTCGATCCAGGTCTCAATGGTGGACCCTCCCCAGCAGGAAATCAGTATGCCTACCGGAATTCCGAGGGCATCCTGAAGCTTCTTTGCGAAGAAATATGCAGTAGCGCTGGTATTGGCTACAGCCTCGGGGGTGTTCTCCTGCCATGATCCTTCACATTCGGTCACTGGCTTGAGGGAAGCCTTCTTCGTGATCGTGCACATTCGGATCGGAGTACTTGCCTTCGCATCAAGGATGATGTCCGTCGCACCCTCGGTTGGCTGGCCTGAATATCCGGCCATTACCATTTCCATGTTGGACTGGCCTGAGCAGAACCATACTTCTCCGATGAGGATATTGCTCAGTGTCAACCTTTCACCGTCATTTATGAATATCTTGTAAGGTCCTCCTGCCTCGGGTGTCTGCAAGGTGGCCGTCCACTTTCCGTCCTTGTCCGGAACGGCGGTGAATTTCACGCCGGTCCAGGTCGTAGTGATAGTGACCTTGCTGCCGGAATCGGTCCAACCCCAGATGGCCACATCGGCATTGCGCTGAAGGACCATGTTGTCGCTGAAGAATGAAGGGAGGGTCACCTTCGCCCCTGCCCAGGAGGCTCCGAGCAATGCCAGGAGGATGATTGATAATGCTTTTTTCATATTAAAGGATTGATTTGAATTCTGCCGATACACAAATATACTCAAAAAAAATTTGCTCGTTTCCAAAAATGTTGTACCTTTGTCATCCCGATTCACCAAAACGGGAGTACAAAACCCAAAATACTGCGGAAATAGCTCAGTTGGTAGAGCACGACCTTGCCAAGGTCGGGGTCGCGAGTTCGAGTCTCGTTTTCCGCTCTCCAAGGCCTTTGCGAGATGCGAAGGCCTTTTTTTTGGGGGTAAAAAAGGCCCTGCAGGTCGTTGTAGGGCTGGTAACCTATGAAAGGACTTTTTTGAAATATTGGCTATTATTGCTTGAAAATGCCATTTTTTGCGACCAGTTTTGCGTTACAAGGAAAGTCGTCGCAAATATGGTGTTAAATGATTAGTCTGCAGTTATTTAAACCACATTTTCAAACAATTGGTTCTTGTCGAATCCGGTTCTATGGAGGACGAAAGATAATCGAGCAACCCGAAATTCACCTTCCCCGGTGAACTTGTCTGTATAGTCGTCAGAGGCCGGTCAGTCGGGCAGGTTAGGCCAAATTGCCTCGCCCGCCCGGCGGATATGCCATTAAAGCCAATACGTACCAGTTCAGTCGGGCAGGTAAAATTCATGTTCCATTCCCGGAAGCCATCAGCCGACTCAAGGAGTCTGATGGAACTTGGATAGCTGGATTCTACTCCGAAGTGCAACGCTTTGAAGATAGAATCCAGCTGCTTTCACTTGAGATAA
>JAEEGI010004151.1_pt1 | contig 34111 bp, 15 predicted proteins | sample 8958751 | NCBI WGS metagenome assembly JAEEGI01 (sample SAMN16246545, study PRJNA631951) | gut metagenome | biome: gut microbiome; feature: rumen; material: KS-attached | host: Bos | place: Iran: Karaj | collected 2018-10
TTTAAATCTTTTTTATTTTTATTATTATTATTATCTTCTTCATCATCACTTTCAATATTTTTCTTTTTCTTATTATCATCAGTAGATTCTAAATTATTAATACTAATATTATCTTCAGAACTTAAACTACTTTCAAAACTTTCATCTTCATCTTTCTTTTTATTATTTTTCTTAAATCCCTTTTCCATTTCAATAATTTTTCCTTTAATTTCTCCATCAACAAAATTAACTTCATATGAAATATTATTAACAGTTAAAATTCCTTTTCCATTAGGATTACCATTTTTAAAAGGTCCTTCATATATTTTCCCATTAGACCATTTAAATTTTCCATTACCTTCTTTAATATTATTAATATAATCTCCTTCATAATAACTTCCATCAGGCCAAAAATATTTTCCTTTACCATCCATTTTCCCATTCAAGAAATTTCCAATATATTTTTCTCCATTATTCCAAATATATGTTCCATTCCCAGTAATATTATTATCAATGAAATTACCTTCATATTTATCTTTTAATAATTTAAAATATAATTTCCCTTCACCATTTTTTTGATCATTTTTATATTCTCCTTCATAATTATGATCTGTACAATCTTCTTTTCCAAAACCATTTTTAATTCCATTTATAAAATTACCTTCAAAAGAACATCCATTTAATAATTTTTGCTTTCCATTTCCATTTAATATTCCATTTTCAAAATTTCCTTCATAATATATTCCATCTTGGTCTATGTAATATCCTTTTCCAGTAAATTTATTTTTTATAAAATTTCCATTGTATTTAATTCCATTTTTTAATGTTAATATTCCTCTTCCATTTAAATTATTATTTATATCTACTTCTCCTATATAAAATCCATCTATATTATCATATTTTAATATATATAATGTTGAAAAAAAATTTTTTGAATTTTCAGGAATTTGTGTTTTAATTAATAATAATGTTTTATATGAATTTTCATTATGTGATATTCCAATTTGTTCTTCTTGTTTTTTTAAATTATCAGTTAAATACTTTGAATAAAGTTCTTTTAATCTAAATAATGTTTCTGTTTTTAGCATATTTATTATTTCATTTAATTTTTTTTTTCTATATAAATAACCTCTTATAAATTTTTGAATTTTAAATATTCCTAAAAATTTATTCGGATGAAAAGACTGTCTTCTATAAGCAATTGACATTGCTTTATTAGCAAAAAAATTATTAGGATCATCTGAATTCATTTTTTTTAATTTTTCAGGACTTTTATTTACTCTTTTTAATTGTTTAGAACTGTGAGAATTATTATTTTCTTCATTTCTTAATAATAAAAAGTTTGTTTGTTTTTTTAAAGTTTTACCAGATTCTAAAAATGATTCTTCTCCTTCTGAAACACTCCCATTTGATATTGCTTTGAACATTGAATTTTTGTTATTAACATATAATTTTAAATTATTTAAATCACTTAATTCATTTGGATTTTCTCCTTTTTCTGATTTTCCTTCTGATGATTCTTCTTCTTTTTGTAATTCTGTCTCTTTTTTCATATTGGAACAACAACATAATGCTGAATTTCCCATATTATAATTTTATTTATTATTTTAGAAATTATATTCAAATAATTTAAAATTAAATAATACTTTTGTCATTTTTTTAATATTTTTTATTATTAATGAAAACAGATAAATAATTTATTCTTGGTTATAATTCAATCAATTAAAAACAATTAAAATATAAAAAAAATAAATAATTGATTTTCAAATTATAATATTAAAATTAATTTAAACAAACTGAAAAATTAGAATTCAAAATTTAAATATTATAAAATAATTTTTTTTTCAAATAAAATTAAACATAAGAACCTCAAAAAAATAACTATAAGCATATTTAAAAATAAGACAAAATTTTTTTATTCACCAATTGAGAAAAAATAATCTTTTTTGAAAATAAAAAAATAAAAAGTTTCTAAACTGCACATATAATATAAAATAAAAGAGTAGGAAATATATAGTATGATTCAAAAAATTATTTTAAAAATATAGCTCTTGATAAAAAAGAGAAGATGAGACTTTATGAATAATAAAATGAATATATGAACATCTCCTTTATTGTAAGATATTACTGAAATAAAAGTTCTAATACAAATATATCAAATAACTCAAATAAAAAATAATTGAAAGTACAGAATCTTCTCTTTAAAATATAATATTGAAGAAAAAGAAAATAAATTTTTATTGTTGACAATTTTACCTTATAATATAATTGAGATTTTATTGTTTATTGTTTGTTTGATATTATTAAAGAAATAATATTATTAAATAATTCTAGATTCTATATCCTTCTGATAAATAACCTTTAAAAATTGTTTGATTTAAAAATTATATTGATGGATTTATTGTGGAATTTATTCTTGATGATAAGAAAAAACATTTACCTAAATCTTTATTATTGATAATGGAATAAAATAATTATATAAAACTTTTTGTTTTTTTAATAAAAATTATATGCGTGTAAAAAGAGATCATTTTATTTTAATTATATAAAATTACTATATAAACTTTTTGTGTTATATAAATTTAATTTCCTCCAACCATTACTCCTTTTCCTGAAAAAGCTTTAAAACTTTTTACTTTTGTATTAATATTATCTTCAAGTTCTTGACCTTCTGAACCTTCAATTAAAATTGCTTTCATTTCTTTATATGTATTAAACACAATATAAATTGAAAAAGAATAAAAAAAAATGCTAATCAAACCAAATAATAATAATTTTTGTTGTATTTCTTCATTATTTAATATATGATTTTGTATTAAAGTTCCTAATGATACAAAAGAAGTAATTACATTAAAAAGGTTAAAAAATATATAAAAAACTGCATATAAATAAAATCCGGTCATTATTGCCAAAATTAAAAATAATATATTAAAAAAATCAGTAAAAGAAGGTGCTACTTCAATAATATAAGCTTGAAGTACCATAAGAATAATATTAAATATTACAATTAATTTTAATACAATATACATTTTTTTTAATTTTCTATTTGGTTGTATTACTTCTTGACAACACTCCATTTATTTTATTTATAAATAAAAATTAAAAATAAAAAATAAATCAAATTTTATTTTTAATTTTTTAAAATTAATGATTTTCTAATTGAAGATATTCATTTAATAAAATGGGTATAACAAGAAGTTCAAAAACAAAAAGAAGATTAACAGGAGGAAGAATGCCAATACATAGAAAAAAGAGAAAATATGAAATGGGAAGACAAGCATCATTAACAAAATTAGGAGAAAAGAAGGTGATAAATGTAAGAGGAAGAGGAGGAAATATAAAAAGAAGAGCATTAAAATTAAATGAAGGAAATTTTAGTTGGGTTTCAGAAAATGTATCTAGAAAATGTAAAATATTAGAAGTAGTATATAATGCAACAAATAATGAATTAGTTAGAACTCAAACTTTAGTTAAAAATTGTATTGTTGTTATTGATCCAACTCCATTTAAATATTATTGGTATATTCATTATGAAGAAAATAAAGTTACTAGATTACCTGAAATTAATGATCCTGAAAGAAAAAAAAAATTAGAAGAAAAAAGAAATAGATTAAAAAAATCTCACACACACAAAGAACAATTAGATAAATTAAATCATTTCTTTGAATATTTAAATAAAGGAAGATTATATGCTTGTATTACTTCAAGACCTGGACAAGTTGGTAAAGCCGATGGTTATTTATTAGAAGGTAAAGAACTTGAATTTTATGTTAAAAAATTAGAAAAAAAATAAAAATAAAATATACCTTAATATTTAAAATAAATCAATTTTTTTAATATAATATATTTTTTAAATAATTTTAATCAAATAAATTTTATTTGAATGAATTAATTTTAATATTTAAAAAATTATATCATATTCTTCTTGGTTTATATTTTGTAAAGCAAATTCTAAAGTTACAACTCCTTTTTCCATTTTTCTATTTCTAATTTTTGAATCTTTTAAATAAATTTCATCTATAGAAATCTCAATATCTAATTCAAATTTACCTGAATCACTTTTACACACACATAATTCTTCTTTTTCAACTAATAATGATTTTATCCCAGAAATATGAAAAATATAAAAACCATTTTTCAATTGAATTGAATATTGTAATTTTTTCAAAATTCCACAGATTATAAATTCAATATAAAAATATTTACCATTTGAAGATTTATAATATCTATATGGTATAGTTTTTTTTTTTAAAAGAAAATCTTTATTTATCCATTCTGCAAAAATTAAGTGTTCATTTTTTATTCTAATATATTTATTTTCAAAAGATATATTTTCTCTATTAATTGGTGATTGAAAAAGATTTTTAGAATATAAATATAAGAAATCACATATTTTTTCAAAAATAGGAAATTTTTGATATTCAAAACAAGTATTAATTATTTCTTGTATTTGATTAATAGATGACATATTATAATAATCTCCTGCTTCAGTGTGTTCTTGAGCCATAAAAAAATGAAAAATACTCTGATTTCTAGATTCATCACTTAAATCTAAATAAAAACTAATATTATTATTTGATGTATTTTTTCCTAACATATCATATTTTTTTAATTTGAATGATAATGAACAAGATAAATAATCTATGATATAATCTGATACTTGTGATTTCATTTGATAATTTTTTAAATTGTGAATTACTATTACTTTCTTTCCAACAGATAATTTTTTTATTTTATTATATAAAACTTGTTGTGAATAAGTTAAATCATTCAAAACAAAAATTAGAATATTTGAACAATAAACTAAAAAATTTAAAATGAATTGTTCAGTCATTTCCTTATCTTTTATTATAGAAATCATTTCTTCTTTATTATATTCAATATCATTTTCATTATAATAATTTTTCTTTTTGGATAAACAATAAACTTCATTATTGATTATGGATGAATTAAATATTCCACTGTAAATATATATAATATTTTTATCTTCAATAGGATATAGAACACCTAATTCTTCTTTAATCGGAGGACAATTTTTTTCAGATATTTTAGAAAGAATTAAAGATTTTCCTACATGTGGTTTTCCAAAGATTGAAACTACAACACAATCAGAACTTTTATATTTTTGATATCTCTCAAAAATTTTATCACTATAACCCACTTCCCATCCATCAGATAATAAACCTTTCATGGAGTTTATTCTAAGAAGCAAATAATAATCACATGGATCTACCATCATATTATTTTATTTTAGATTTATCATTTTTAATATTATTAATTTTTTTCTTTTCCAAAAATAATAGTAATTTTCAAATAAATTAAACAATAAAAAAAAATTGTTTAATAAGAAAGATATTTCTTCGTATTATATATTCAATAAAAAACAACCAAATAAAAAAGAAGATTTATCCGTTGAATATGAAAAGAATTATTTTTATCGAAAAATATTTTTATTTAATTTTTAATGAAAATACAGATTTTTAATTCATTTAAAGAAAAAGACAATTTCAAAAAATAATTTATCCAAAAAAACAAAAAAGTCCAAAAAGTAACAAAAATATAAAAAATAAATTTTATTTATAAAAATGAAGAAGAATATATTAAAGATATTATACATTCTTCAACAAGAAATAACTATGTTCTTAATGTATTAAATTCATTAATTGAATTAGAACATTTGAAAATATAAATAAAAGTAAACAATATTATTTAATTCTTGATTCTTTTCCTAATTGGAATAAAGAAATTATATGTAATAATTCTGAATTTTACCTGAAATTATTGAAATATTTATTGAATAAATATTTTTTACAAATAATGATTTTAATGTGATGATATTGATAAAACTTTTATTATTATTCTATCATAATAACAAAAAATTATATATTACTATTATATATAATAAAAGAATTAGTATAAATAAAAAAGATTTTCATGATAAAGACTTTCAATTAATTTAATGTGTTTTTCTTAAATTGATTAGTGGAAAATGTTGTATAAATAAAAATTTAGTTATCTGAGAATTTTTAGAAAATATATATAATAAAAATAATGGATTAAATTTGTCACAGGATATTTAAAAAAATAAATTTGTCTCAAAAATCAAGCTTTTCTTAATAAAATATAACCAAAAATAAATGAGGAAGATATTAAAAAGATGATAATATTTGTTCAATATATAATAAATATGAAATAGAATAAAATCTATAAAACACATTGAAAAATGTTAGAAAATGAAAGAAAATAATATTTTTGTTGTTTTATAAATTGAATCTAAGATAATAAAAAAAATTTTTATAACATAAATTACTTAAATTTACTAAAATAAAATATTTTTATAAATAAAATAAATATTAAGTTTGAATAAATTTAGTGTAAAAAATTAAATATTTTAAGATGGACATTTTTAAAGAATCTTTAAAATCAGGGATAGGTGGATTTAAAGCAAAGACAATTCAAATTATTTCTTTAAATTGGTTAAAAACAATAATGAATTACCAAAATAATAATGGTACTTCTTTTAAAAAAACAATAAAAATATTATATAAAGAAGGAGGAATAAAAAGATTTTTTTTAGGAATTACTCCCTCTTTAATTCAAGGTCCAATTATTCGTTTTGGAGATACTTTTTGTAATGAAATCATATTAGATTTAATGGAAAAATCAAATAAATCAATTTTTATTAAAACTTTTATTTCTAGTTCAACTGCTTGCTTATTCAGAATTTTAATGAATCCTCTTCATAATTTTAAAATTATATATCAAATTGAAGGTAAAAATGCAAAAAAGATTATAAAAGAAAAAATAAAAAAAAATGGCTTTATTTCTTTATATCAAGGATCTTTTGGAAATGGATTTGTAAATTTAATTAGTTCTTATCCATGGTTTGCAGTTCATAATTTTTTAAATAATTATATTCCTCAATTTAATAATAATCAATTTAATTTATTAAGAGAAGCATATATTGGATTTACTTCTAGTTTTGTTTCTGATTGCTTAACCAATAGTTTGAGAGTTGTTAAAACTAAGAAACATATTGATAAAGATAATAAAAGTTATTATCAAATTTATAATGAAATTATTAATAAAGATGGAATTAAACAATTAATGTTCAGAGGTTTAGAAACTAGAATATTAATTAATGGAATTCAAGGATTAATGTTTAATGTTTTATGGAAGTATTTTAAATTAAATAAAAAAAATGAAAATATAAATTTATAAAGATCTATATTGTAATTTAAAGTAAATAATTTTAGTATATTCTATTACTTTAATTTTTATGAAAAATCAATATATTTATTAAATTATAAAAACTCTTCTAAAGAAATGAAAAATAGTTTTTTTAATTATTTTATATTTTAAAAAATTTTTGAAAGTTTATCAAACTATACATAAGTAAAATATTTTTTGATACTCATTTTGGAAAAATATGTTGATAAAATTGATTTTTTTTAATAGATGATGATAATTTATTATTTTTAATTCTTTTGTTGACTTCATGATTGTTTTAAAGTTATTAGGGAAATAGAATTAATGTCTATTATAGATTTTTTAAATATTATTTAAAATTGAATGTATCAATCATTTTTATTATTATTTTTTAGTTCCTTTTAATTTATTTTTAGGGTAAAATATCTTTCATTTGATATTAATTAAATATTTTTTTAAATGTTTTGTTCTAAAATTTTTGATTTTGAAAAGTAAAAACATATAAAATCTATTAAATTTAAATTATTTCTTTTAATTAAAATAAAAACACTTAGATATATATTCATAATATATTTTATTAATCAAATTAATCCCTAATAATATATATAAATCAGTTTTTACATTTTACATTGACTATATTTGTTAAAGTTTCTTAAGAGTGATCATGACAATTGACTATTAATAAATGAAGAATTAGAATTATTTTTCTTTTCTTCTATTTCATTATATTTGTTTTTCTTTGATAAACTTTAAAATAAATTTGCAAAATCAAAACTTATTATTTTTGTAAGTCTTAATAGAATATTCAGATGAAGAATTCGAATATCTTTTATAAATTTAGTTAGTTATTTTTTGATGTATTTTCCAATTTTTTTATTTTTGTTAATTGGAATTGTGCATAATTTTTTATCAATATTTATGTTTTTTATAAAAATAAAACAATCAAATAAATTTTTATTTTATTTATAGATTATTTTATTAACTTATATAATAAACATTAATTATTTTGAATATTTTAAATTAAAATTATTATATAACCAACAAAACACAATAATAATATAGAATCAATTAATATATTCAATAATTTCTTATACCTAAAAAAGAATTTATAAGCGGTAATTTATCGTTTGATTTATAATTTATATTATTTACTTGATTTGGTTTGTCATTATAAGATAAATATTTTTGTATGTTGTTTAATTTCTCTTTTTTAGATTGATTAAATAAATCATATTCACAATTTTTTAAAGAGAAAAAATTACTTTTTTCTCTCTGAGATTTAACTTTTAAAATTTCATTCCTATTTTCAAGAGATTTTTGGTTATAAATTCCAATACCTTTAGGATTATCTGATAAAAACTTTATTTTATCATTTTTTTTAGAAATTAATTTATTATCAATTTCTTCACTTTTTCCATATCTATTATTTTCAATTTTATCTTTATTGAAATTAAAAGATTCTTTACAATTAATCGAATAGTGCTTAATTTTTTTATCATTATCACTATTAAATCTCGTTCTATAATTATTTAATGAATTAGCATTAATATTATTTTGATTGGGAATTTTAAATTCACTATCATTTCCATTTAAAATTTCTTTTATATCATTATAACACCTTTCATATTCTTTAAAAGAACAATTATATATTTTTTGAATGCATTGAAATTTTTCGATATGATATTTACCAATATATTTATCTCTTATAATATGTATAATACTCATTGCAATTTGAAAAGGGGAATATTTTGCAAATAAAATTTTATTTATGAGAATTTGTAAAATATAATTTGAAGTAGTATAAATTGAATTTATAAAATTTTTATTTGTTCCAAAAATTTCATCTTCTAATATTATTCCATTATTTAAAAATAATGACAACCAATCATAAACACTATAAACAATTAAACTATAATTCATTATTTTTAAACATTGAATTTCATAATATAGCATTTTTTGCTCATCTAAATTATTCAATTCATTTAATGAAATTATATTTTTAATTTTAAGATGAAAAATTCCTGACTCATTAAATTTTACTGCAATCATAAAAAATGATACTATATAATATAACAATTGCTCATCAGTAATATCAACTTCATAAAAGTTTTTTAAATTTTTGTCTAGATAAAATAATGCCTTATATAACGTAGATTCTGAATATTTAAGTTTATTGTTTAATTTCTTTAAAATTGAAAGTACTTTTTTTCTTTTATTTGCATACCAAATTGTAGGACTTATATACGAAAAATCTTTATCTTGTTTTCTCATTAACTTATATATTTTTATAGGGTCCTCAATTTGAACTTTTTCCATAGAAATAGGTTTTGAAAGATATATATCTGAATTTTTATTTTTAATAATAACTATTCCACAATTGGAACAATATTTATAAGAAATATTCTTCTCTTCTGACTTTATTATATTATTATGAATACATTTGGTATTTTCTATTTTTTTTGACATTTTTATTATATTTTAATCATTCATTTTTTTAAAATTATAATTTTTTCAAAGGAAAAAAACAGAATATAAAATAGAAATAGCCATTAATAAAAACAATCAAAAAAATTAAAAAAAATATATTTTAATGATTGTATTTAGAAATATTTGTAGTAAATTTCTTAACAATAGCATCATTATATTAAAATAAATATTTTATAGCGTTCTTTAGGCAATATAAACTTAAATAGGGCATAAATCAATAAAGGCAGTATCATAAGGAACTTCTCCCAAAAAGGCACTTTTATTTTACCATTTTCTTTTTATAATCTAAAATTTTGAAGAATATTATTAACTATAATTTTATCTATTGATCTTGCTAATCTTATTTATATGATTCAAAATTCAATTCCTCATTTGTTTCTTTTTCTAATTTTTCATTTTCTGTTGTAAAATGAATTTAAAAAATTTGAGTTTTAATCACCCTTTTTTGTTAGATGGAACCATCAATTTGTTTATGACCTATTTTTTCTTTAATTGTAAAATAATCTTCCTAAAAATAAACTTTTTTGAAATTTAAATTTCTTTGTTTGTTTTAGTTATATTATATATTAAATTTTTTTAAAAACATTAAAAATTATTTGTTTCTTCATCATTAATTACTCATTTAAAAAATTATCTTGATATTTCTGAAATTATAGGATATATTTTATAAAAAGTACAAAAAAATCAATCAAAAAATAACCATAAGTATAAAATATAAATCACTTTTAATTCAATTTAGTAAATCATTTTAGAATTAAATCTAAATAATTTATTACTTTAATTATAATTATTATACCTCCATCATAAAAAAAAATATAAGAAAATTATAAAGATCTAAGAATAAATGTATTTATTTATAAAAATAATCATTATAAAATCTTTATTATATTTTGATATATTGTAAAATTTTCTTTAAATAATAAAAAATTTTTTGTTGATGATGTTGGTATTGAATAAATCTAAGACTTCCATAATTTTTTGAAAAATACTTTATTATTTGATTACTATTTTATATTCATATATTTTTGAAAGAATGCTCTAATGATAAGTATTATATATATTTTTTATTGAAAAACTCGATTGTAATACAGTGATATTATGAATTATATTATATTTTTAACTTTTTCATGTCACCCAACTAGATTTAATCTTTTTAAAAATAAAAAATTTAAAAAAAGAATTATTAATTTTTATATTTGTTTTAATAAAAATAAAATGAATGAAAGATATAAAAATTTAGAATCCAGTAGAAGTGAATTTGATAATGAATCAAAAATAGATATAAGTAAATCTCAAATTCAATATATGAATGCAAAAAAAAAAAATTCAAGATTTAATAGGATATTGACTAGTACTTTTAATCACAAATTCAGGACATCTTTATTTTTGAAAGATTCTTTTATAAATGTTCAAAGATATAATATTGACCCAACAATTTTTCATCAACAATTGGAAAACAAGAAATTAATGATTTTAAATGATATTTCAGGTCATTTAATTAAAAAAAAAGAAAGTGAAGACAATAAAAGAAATTTAGTTTTAAAAAAAATTAAAGATGTGAAGATTTTTAAAAAAAATACTGATGATGGTCAATCTTTAAATTTTTTTTTTCAATTTGATGGAAAATCTGTTTATACAAAGTTAGAATATGGGAATTATTATGATTTAGAATTTGATAAAGTTTATATACCTTTAGATATGATTGGCAATAGTGAATTTGACATTATTTGTGAACAAAAAGGTTTAATGAAATTAATCGAAAAATGTAAAAATTTATTAAAAAATTATTTAGAAATTGGAAATAGATTATTTCTTAGTTTTAAAAGTTCTATTGATGAAGCTTCATTCGAAGATTATCTTACTTTTTTATATGATGAAAAAAAAATAAAGGATATTAAAATTAAAGATTTAAAAGAAAATATTGATGATTATGTTGAAGAAATTAAAGGTGATTTTGAATCAAAATTTTTAGAAAATGCCGACAAAGCTTCATCTGTAAATGAGAGACTTGAATCTCTTTTTCAAAATGATTTTTTTGAAGAAGAGGCACTTAAAAATTATTCTCATTTTACTATTTTCCATGAATTAATAAGTATTGAAAAAACTGTATTTCCTTCATTATTTCTTCGTTTAAATATAAATAATTTTAGTGATTCTCTTGAAAATAAAGATGAATTTAATAATATAAAAGAAAGTATTTTCTATTCCTTAATGATGAAAATAAATAATTATTTTAAAATTTATTTTCCATTATGTTGTGGAATTCTAGATTTAAGAGATATAAATTATGCTAAGTCTCCTTATATTTTTTGTTTTGATTGTAATTTATTAATATGTAATAAATGCTTTCTTAAACATAGAAATCATAAATACTTTGATATAATTAATAGTTATAAAAAAAAATTTGCAAATATTCATTCTAATAAAAATAAATTTTTAAATGCTGATCCTTCAAAATTAAAAAATATAGCTGATGAATATGCTGAAGATCTTATTTTAAAATTTATTATTTATAATCTAAAATCAAATATTAATTCAAAGTTAAAAGATGTTAAAAATAAAGATGAAGTAAATATTACAATCTTAGACTTTCTTGATATTATTATATATGATTTATTAATAAAAAATATATTCCCATTTGCTTTAAATGAATATGATTTTAAAATATTAAAAAAAAAATATATTAAAACAAAAGAACAAATGATAAAGAAAAATTGTAAAGAAGAAGAAAATCAACGAAAATTAAAATTGGCTTTTGAGAATTCAAAAAAAATAGATGAGGAATTTGATGGGATTCTCTCAGAAAAAGATGAACATTTAATTAAAATAGAAAATCTTTTTCCTGAATTAGATTTAAATATAGAAGCAACTGAATATTTAGAATCATTTCAAAAAGATTATATTATGAATTGTAAAGAAGATTTTAATCAAGTATTAAAATTTTTTACTTATTATAGAAGGGCAATTGAAAATGATAAAAAGTATAACCTAAAAAATAATCAAAAGTCAATTATTTATAAAATAAAAAATAAATTTAATAATTATAAAGATGAAATATCAGGAAAACAATTTATAGATATTCTTTGTGAATTAGAAAATGAAGATTTTTCTATATTAAATTTTCAAAATAGAAATAATAAAGATGAATTAATAGATATGCAATTAAAATTAGCATGGTTTTATCCTTATTCATATAATAATGAAAATGTAATAAAATATATTGATGGTTTTGGACCTTTATTAGATTATATTAAAGTTTATATGAATGATTTATTTAGTAATATTTCTAATTTTGGTAGCTTTAAATTTGTTCAAGAGAATAAAAAAAAAATTGAAGAAAAAACAAACGAACAAAACAAAGAAAATCGTCAAATTTTATTCGAAAAAATCAAAAAGAAAATTAATCCTAAAATTGCATTTAACATAATTAATACTTATAAAACGCAAGATTTAAAGGATGATAATGAAAAATCAAGTATAGAATCCGAAAAAGATAGTATTTCTTCAATGAGTTCAAATGAAATTAAAACAAATAAAAAGAAAAATAATGAAGAAAAAGAAAACGAAGAAGAAGAAGAGAATGAAAAAGAAGTAGAAAAAGAAAATGAAGTAGAAAAAGAAAATGAAGAAGTAAAAGAAATTGAAGAAGAAGAAGAAAATGAAGAAGAAGAAGAAAATAAAAAAATAGAAGAAAAAGAAAAAGAAGAAGGAGAAGAAGAAGAAAAAGAAAATGAAGAAAAAGAAGAAGAAGAAGAAAAAATAGAAAAAGAAGAAGAAAAAAATAAAGAAGAAAAAGGAAATGAAGAAAAAGAAGAAGAAAAAGAAAATGAAAAAGAAAAAGAAGAAGAAAAAGAAAATGAAGAAGAAAAAGAAAATGAAGAAGAAAAAGAAAATGAAGAAGAAAAAGAAAATGAAGAAGAAGAAAGACCAGATGCTTAATCATTTTTTTATTATTTAATCAATACTTTATAAAATAAAAAATTAATGAATATTATGATTCTATAAAAAACATTATCCATAAAAAAATAAAAGTTTAATATAATTAAATATACAAGATTGATTTAAACATGAATTTAAATTTTATAGATGTCCAAAATGTATGCACTCCCTTACATGAAAAACATTATTTAGAGATTGTAAATTCATTTATTAATATTACATGATATGAATTTCGAAATAAAATTTCAATTTTAATTTTTATTCAGAATATCAAATTAAAATAAATTAATTCCTTTTTCTAATTTAAATCATAATACTTATTAGTCTAGATTATAAAAAATATATTGTTTTGAATAGATCATTCATATTTAAATATATTTAAATTTCATACTTTTTATGATTCTTTATGTTTTGATTCTAAATATATATTCCCACTAAGTATATTTATTTTTGTAAAAAATATGAATAAGTGAGTTGGCATAAAAATCACTTTGAAATTTTTGAAAGATATTTCAATTTCAAAAAAAACTGAGTTAAATCAAAAATGTTTTTTCTTTTTAAAAAAATATGTTTATGATTTAAAAAAAGTCATGAAAAGATAATAAATGAATAAATTGAAGAATATTTAGTTAATATAGCAAAATAAAAAACAACAATATTGATAATTTTTTTATTTTTCCAATTTTTGAAAAGAATTCAAACTGCAAATTAACTTTGAATTAAATAGGAAAAACAAACTAAAAATAATCCCTAACCAAAAAATTTATATTTATTTGAAACTTGTTGAAACATTAAATTTTAGAAGAAATAATGATTTAATTAATTGAATCATTGTTTGAAAAAACTAAAATTATTTAAAAAATAGAATATACATTCACAAAAGTAGATTAATAAAATTATTATTTTTTCTTTATTATGAAAAAAATGCTCTTGAGGAATATTATTGGTTAAATTTCATTAAATGTTTATTTCTTAAAACTTTGAAACAATGATTCCTTATTTGAAGAATTTGAATTATTATTATTTTTACATTTGTTTTGTTTTGTCATATTATTTTCTAAATTGTTTATTTTATTTTTTTTATTAATTCGTTTTCATTTTTTATACTTTTTTTATTGGAATTTTATCATGTTATCTTTTTTTATTTAGGATTTATATATTATTAAAATAAAAAATTGAAAATAGATTTAAATAAATAATCAATTAATATTTTTCTTCATTAGATTCTTTAAGTACTTCTTTATCTTTTTTAAATATAGGAAAAACCTTATAAAAACATTTTTCAGCACAATTACATCCAGGAATAAAGCTTCCTAAAAAAAATAACAAAGTGAAAATTTCTAAACCACAACAAATAATAGAAACTAAATAATATTTTTTATAAGAAACAATGCACCCAATAATAATAGATAAAATGAAAATAATACTAACCCAAAATCTACTTCTAGAAAAAATTTTAGAAAAATAATCTTTTGTACCATAATAAAACAAAAAGCTAATTAATATTAATGTTCCACCAATTGAAATACACGTTGAAAATTTGGAAGGAGAAACAAATATAACAGGAATATATGCAATACTAAATAATAATAATCCTAATCCAATAAAAAATAATAATGCAAATATTCTTATATTTCTTTGTACTTGCACTTTTTTTATACAAGTTTCTTGTAATCTTTGTCTAAAACTTTTTTCTTTTTTTTTCTTTTTTTGTAATTCATTTTCTGAACTGATACTTACATTTTGATCTACTTTTTTATTTGTTATATCTATTTCAATTCCACCTAAAGAATTTACTCTTTTTTCTATATCAATAACATCTCCTTTTTTATTTCCAGAATTAATTTCTTCATCATTAGATATTTGTTCTGTGTTGTGAGGAGTTGATAAATCTATATTCTTTTTTTCAAATTCTATATCATCCATTAATTTATTTTTGTTTTAATAATAAATATTTTTTTAAAATTAATGGTTTAATGAATTCATTATAATAATATTATATTTGAATTATTTTTTTTTAATTTTTTACATTTGATGATTACTTTATTTGTATTTAATATTTAAATAAATTTTATTAATATTCAAGAAACAAATTAATAAAAACTAAAAAAATTTATTCTAATTATTATGAGTTAATTTTAAAATTAACATATATTTATTTTTCATCAGGATAGATAACATTATCAGGTTTTTGTAAGAAAGAAGGGAAAGTTCTCGCTCTTAATTTATCTAATTCTGCTCTTAAATATTCAATTTCTTCATAATAATTTTTAACAATAGCTTTTAATTTACTAACTTCAGCAATTTCTAAAGATTTATTTGCAGGCCCTTTAGAACTTTTTCCCATTTGTTTACTTTCTTCATCAACATAATCTTCTTCACCTTCAATTTGAGCATCTAATCTAATAATTTGTTTTGTTTTTTCAACATCTTCTTTTAAATTTTTAAGTTTATATTCAAAAGCTGTATTTTCTTCAACTTTTTTCCTTATATCACTGTTAATTTCTTTTAATTTTGCATCTAAAGTTTGTATTCTTTTTGTAGTATTTTCTTCTAAATTTCTCTTTTTATCTTCATATAATTTGGCAATTTGTTGTTGATTAACTTCTTCTTTTCCAGTAACAACTTCTTGTATTTTTTTTGTAACTCTTGTTAATTTTAAATATTTCATTTTTAAAGTAATATCCATTGTTAAAACTTGTAATAATTCATTTTCAAGAGTTAAATATTGTTTCATTTGGGTATGATCTTTATTTGTTCTTTCAGCAGCCATTTTTTTATTATAACAACCTTGTAATTTTTGATTTAATTCATTTATATTTGAGATATCAACTAATAATGAGCTTTCTACAGGAACACCTAAAGTATATTTAATAACATTCATATTTTGTTCTTCTAATTCATTTTCTTCTGCATTATTTTCCATTTCTTCATTTTCTTGATTTTGATTTTCATCTGCATTTTCTTCTCCGCTTTGACTGTTATCATTTTCAGAATTATTTTCTTCTGTTAATGTTCTATTTTCATTTTCTTCATTTACTTTTTCCATAAATGCTCCATCTGTTATTTCATCTTGTCCTCTTCTTAATTTTATCATTATTGAATAATCTAATTTTAATTTTTCCATATCATTTATTATTTGGTCGTTTATAGCTTTTAATTCTTTTGCCTTATCTGAAGCTATAACATATTCGGAATCTAAAAATTGTGTATGTCTTTCAAATTGTTTTTTCTTATAATCAAAATAATATTTTTCATCGAAATATTTCTTTAATTCCATTTGTTGATTTTGATTTTTAATTTCAGGATTAATATGAAATTCTCTATATTCTTTATCTCCAAATAATTTAATATTTTCAAGTCTTTGTTTATCAAAGAAATAATATGGATCATTCTTAATAGAATGTAAATATTCTTCAGTTTGAGGATTTACATTTCCTCCTTTAGCTTGACTTTCCATTGGTTTTTGTCTATCTTTTTCTTTATCTTCTGTTGGAATATAACCTCTTAAATTTTCATTTGAAATTTCGAATTTTTCTTTTCTTTCTTTTGCTTTTTTTTCTATTTCTTCACTTTCTTTTAATTGAGTTTCATAAGTACCTTTTTGCTTTTTAATTGCTTCTCTTCTTTGAAGTAATTGAATTAATGATAATATATATATTTCTTGTTCTGCTACTAATGTATCATAATGTAATTTTTTTCTTAATATCTTTGCAAATTTCATATCTAAATCAATTTGATTATTTTCTATTTCTGATTTATGGAAATTTAACTTAGTTAAATTTTGACTTCTTATTTTTTCTTTTTGTTCTCTTAATTCCATTTCTTTTCTTTGGAATTCTAAGAAAAGTTTAACTTGTTCATCAGTCATTTCTTCTCTTTTTTTATTCATCCAAGGTTCTCTAACTAATTCATTCTCTCCTTCATTATCTTTCTTCTTTTTAACATTAGTATTAATCATAAAATGTAAACCTCTCATTTGCATAGTATCACCTTGTAAAGCTTTTAATCTTTCTTCTTCAGCTTTTGCTTCTTCAGCCATTTTTCTCTTTTCTTCTTTAGAATAATATCTAGGAACTTTAACATCACTTTCATCAAATTTTTCAACCCATTCATTATCTTCATGAGGATTCATTGCATATGTATAGTCTTTTATTTGAATATCTGTTAATATTTCTTTGATTGCTTCTATGGCTCCTTTATTTGTATTAAATTTTTCTAAAAGTTGATTTCTTTCCTTAATATATACTAAATATTCACTATTGAAAGTTTTTTTTAATTCATGTATAACATCAAGTAATAAAACAATTTGATTTCTTATTCTTGAATTAGTATATAATTCAAAAGGTGAATATAAAAGAGAATAAGATGAAATTTCATTTAAAGGTTTAAATTCTAAATCAGGTGGTTCTTTTAACTCTATAATAGTTCTATATTCCATTTGTAAATCATCTTTATATATTTGTTCTTCAGGTCCTTTTGAAAGTTGTTCTCCACCATCATCTCCTTTTTTATTAATTTCTTCATATGGATTTCTTTGTAATCTATATTTAGCAACTGAACTTCTAGTTTTATCTTCTAACATTGCTTGATTTTGACCATCCAAACTTTGTTGTTCACCATCTTCATTTAATATAACTTCTTGTTCTATAATAGTAGGTTTAACAGTAGTTCTATTTAATATATATTGTTCAGTTCCAGAAGATATTAATTTTTGATCAATTAATTCTCCAGTTCCTTCATTTCTTCGTTTATATTCTTCCATTTTTTGAAGAAGTCTTAATTGTTTTATATAATTTAATCTATTCTTCATTTTCTCACTTACATTTGGCAAAGCATAAGTTTGTAATTCTCTATCTCCTGTACTATTAAATACTAAACGAATATTATTATTTATTGTTTTATCTTCTTCTTTTTCTCTCATTTGATTATATGTTTTTTCAAATAATACTTTTTTTTGAAGTTCCATTTCACATAATTCTCTAAAACGAGTTTTGGTTAAATCATCTGCAATTTTTTGGTTTTTTTTATGTTCTTCATCAATTCTTTCTAAATCAATTATCATTTCATTTTCTTTTAATTGTTCATGTTCTTCTAATTTTGAGTTTTCATTAAATAATTTATTTTGTTCTACTTTAATTTCATCATACATACTTTTTAATTCAGTTTGACTTTGTGCTTTTGCTTTCTTAATTAAATTTTGATGTTGATCATAAACATAAGTAATAAAATTAGGGCAAAGTGAATCCTCCAAAGGCTCAATAGCTTCTAAAGTTTCAACTACTTGATTAGATAAATCTGTAGTTTGATCAGATTCAGGTAATTCAACATCAAAATCAAAACCTACAATTGAAATAGAACCATCATTACCTGAAGTAAATAATATTTTCCTTTTTGCAGAATAATATACAGAAGTAATACCTCCATTTGCATAAGAATGACTTCTAAATTTTTTTATTAATTTTTTATCTTTTCTTACATTAATATAACCATCTTTTCCAACTGAAATAACAAAATTATCATTATATAAATAACCATGAACAACAGGTAATTCATGAGCAGGAATTTCTTCTGGGGTTTCTATTGGTTTTTTACTTTCTTTAACTGAATCTAATTTATCTACTGGAAGAGGAAAAATACGAAACATTTTATCAGTACCAGTTAACCATATTGATTTTAATGGTTTTGATGTTTTATTTTTTAAAATATAATTTAAATCACCATCTACTTTTCTTGCTTTTGGCTCAGCTGATAATTGGAAATTGGCGAATATATCATCTACTTTAGTATCTTGAATATCCCAACATTGTTTATTATCTGTGAAGAATTTGGAAATATTATATAATAATAATATTCCATTTACTAAAACTAAAATTGATGCTAAAGTTATTGGATCTGTTGAAAAGTCTTCTCCTTGAACATTATTAATTGATACATCTATTATTTTAGTTGGTATTTTTAAAAATCCCAAAAATGTGAATTTTTTAGAAACTTCTCCTGATAAAAAGTATAAATATCTTCCTCCTTTTTCATAAAAGATAATATATTTCATTAAAGGATGAACTAATATTCTATTAATATGTTTAGATTTCTTATATTCAAATTTCATTCTATACACTAATCTCATTGAAGTTCTATGAGTAATATCATATATTCTAAAAACAGATTCTGAACTGGCAATAAATAATAAAGAACCATCTGGATTTACTTCAAACACTGTTGGAACATAATCTAATATATGTGATGCTATAATTTCTTTTTTACCATAATCTCTAAATATTACTTTTCGATCTTCATCTGAAATAGAAACTAATTCCGTTGTTTTTCCTAATTCTCTAATTCCTAAAATTCTACCTTGATGAAATTCTACTTCTTCAAAATTATCTATTTCATGACCTTGTTCTTCAGTATCTACTTTATCTTCAATATTCTTTTCTAGTATTTCTCCTTTTAAAAATAATACATATAAATTATTAGCAGATGTTTTAGCTAATATTTTACTATAATCTAAATCATATTTCATAGAAGTAATATATTCAATTATTTGATTAGCTTTAGTAACCATCATTTCCTTATCTACAATTAATTTTTGATAAGAAGAACCTAAAGTATTTTTATATTCTTTTAAATCTTTATCAGGCAAAAACATATTAACTAAAGCAACATTCCCATTACTTAAAGCACAAACTAAATATCTTTGTGTTAATACCATAGCAGTAACACCATAAGATAATCCTTCAACATTTTCAGTTGGCTCTTGATTAAATAATTCTGGTTTTTCTTTTTGTAATTGCATTAATTTAATTGGATCTATAAAATGTAATTCTCCACTTAAATCACCAGAATCGCTTTGATAAGTTTCACTTAAATAAACTCTATTATATCTATCCCAACTAAAATCTTCAAATTTAAAATTCTCTTTTGCTAAATATGAAAAAACTTCATATCTTTTTTTTAATTTTTCTTCTTCTAATCCTTTATATTCATCTAAAGATTGAGTTGAAACACTTCTTTCAGTAATAGTATATTCAGGAGCAAAAGAATCAATTAATGAAATGAGAGAATATTGATTTGGGAAAATCATAAAAATATAATTTTTATTCATTGGATTAAAACAACATTTTCTAATTCCAACTCCTGGTAATGGAATATCTAATATTTCTTTAATAACCCAAGCTTTTTCACCAGTTTGATTTATATCAAAAATTTTAATTGAATTATAGGGTTCTGGAAAAATAACACTTATTCTACTTCCATCTCTACATATATCAATATATGTAACTGCTGAAGCATTTTTAATTGTTTTCTCTGCAAATGATTTTATTTCTTCTCCAACTTCATAATGAATGAATTTTAATTTAATTACAATTCCATAAGATATTTCTGAAGTTACTAATAAATGAGTCACTGGATTATAGGCAATTTTTGTAAAATGACCTATTTCAGAACTATAATTATTAGATAAATAGATTTTTTACTTTATGTATTTATTTTTCATATTTTCTGATGTTTTAAATGGTCTTATTACGACTTGAGATCCTGCTATATATGCATATTCATCTGAATTTAAAAACACTAAATTGTCGTCTATTGGACCATAACTGTCCAATAATTTCATGTCCATTTCTTTTATTTATTTAATATTTTTTTTTGGGGGTTATATATTTTATTATATTATTTATATTGAAGATTTTTGGTTTGAAATAATAATTTTTTTAAATTAAAAAATTACTTTAAAAAAAATAAAAAGAATTGATTATATTTAAATGAATTTTTATGCCCCAAAATTTGTTATTAACCATGAATTAAATGTTCCTCCACTCATACACATTAAATTTCCATTTTCTATTCTTAAAGTAATTTCTTTTGTTTTAACTTCATCTTGAAATGAATATGTTATTGCATTAACTTGATCAATTTTAACATTTTCAATCCATTTTTTTAAATATAATTCATTTACATCTCTTTCAATTAAAGATACTATTTGATTTCCTAATTCAATATCATCTCTCATATCTTCTTCAGAAGACAAATTATTTTGATTTAAATCATTCGAATTACAAATTAAATTTTTAACTTTATTTTTTTCATCTTCAGATAAACCACTTCCAGTAAATATATCATATCCTAAATTTTGTAATTTTTTTAAAACATCTGTTAAAATTTCAATATCTGCATTATCTGATTTGGGAATTTCTCTTTGTTCATTTGATATACTTAATTTCTCTTTTAACATTTTTGTTTCTGAATTTAAATTTTCTATTTCATTTATTAAATTTTTATTATCTTCATTATTTGCTTCTATTTCATTTTTTAATTGTAAATTTTTTTGCTTATAATTTAATCTTTCTTTATATAAATCATTTTTTAATTTCTTATATTCTTCATAATATTTTTTAGCTTTTTGTCTTATTTCTTCATTTGATTTATTTAAAGAAAAAATTGCTTCATTATAAGAATTTGATAATTCTGTAAATTTATTATATAACATTTCATTCATTTCTTTTAATTTATCATAATCTTTAGGTAAAATATTTTCGTAATCAGAAGAAATTAATTCTTTCAAATGTTTTATATATTTATCATTGATAAATTGCTCTAAATCTAATCCTTTTCTATCTTCTTCTTCTTCATCAACAATAGAAATTGATAAATCTGATAAACCATCATCAAATTGTTCTTTTTGTAAATTATCTTCTGTTTCTTCATTTAAATCCTCATAACTTTGCTTATTTTTTTGTTTTAGTTTCTTTTGATATTCACTAATATTATTTTTATCACTTTTATTTTGATTTTTATTAAAAGCACTTTTTTTCCATTGTTCAATTGGGTCTAATAATGTAATATTCATGAAAATTTTTCCTGATTGTAAATCAGATTGTAATATTTCCTGATTAGAATTTATTTTCTCTATTACACTTTTATACAATGTTAATGTAATACATTTTTCTACCTGAATTTTGTCATCTATGAATATATTTTTATTAATACTTATTTCTCCTTTTGCAATTTTTTTATATTTTTTTCCTTCTTTATTCATTATTATAATACTTAGTATTTGTTTATTTTGTAAAAATTTAGAATTTAATATTATATTTAAAGGCTCATTTTGAGGATAATTTAATCTATATTTATGTTCTCCACAACATAAATCAATAATTCCAGAAACAAATTCTCTACCTTAATATAATAAATATTAAAAATAAAATCAATAAATTACTTGGAAGAAATAATTTTAAAAACTGAATAGTCACATGTGTTTCCATCAAAATAGTCAAATATTTAAAATTAAATTTATATCAAAAAAATAAAATAAATAATATTCAAATTTCAAAAAATTAAATAAAAAAAAATAAAAAATCTCTTAAAAAGATTACAAATTAATAATATTAAAAAAATTAATGTTTATATCTATTAAATAAAAAAGGAATATAAAAATTAAATGAAATACGCTCTGATTCAATTTTTTCAAAGAATAAGGTTAACAATATGAAAATATTCTCCATCAATGTTTATATATACTCTCTTTTTATCATATTCTGTTAAACTAGGATTTTCTTTAAACTTCATGAAAATTGAATCACCCCCATGATATAATATTTTATTTAATCATCCAATAATTATTTCAAATCCAGTTGTAATTAATTTTCCTTTTTTTTTATTTATTAAAATTTATTTTAAACTTTTGTATTTATTAAACTTAAATTTAGAATTTTTATTATATCAATATTATTTTTTTTTATATTTATTTATTAAAAATTATTCTACTTTCATATTCATTTTTGTCAAAAAATAAAAAACTAAAATTAATGTAGAAAATTTTCTATTCTTTTAAATCAATTTAGAAAAATTTATTGTTTTATATTCATTTTTCATTTTTAAATTTTTGAGTATAATATCTAAGTAATTTTTTTTTCTTGATTTTGTTGAATGGATCTCAATAAAAGATTGATAAATGTTTCTATTTTTATTTTAAAACTTTTAACCATTATCATCAGATAAATATGCATTTTCTATATCATTATTTTTTAGATTTTATTCTTATCTATTTTTTACCATTATTTTATCTGGAAAACTAATTTATATCATGACTATAATTAATATTTCTAAAAAATATTTAAATTATAATGAAAAATTCTAATTTAATTGATTAAATAAAATATTCAAAAAAATGAAGCACTATTCTGAAAGAGGAGGGTCCGTTAATTCTCAAAAAGAAAAAATACAAAATAATATAATATCATTAGGAAATCCTTATTCTAAATATTATGATTCTCCTACTTTATTATTAAATTTAAATAAAGGAATAAATATTAAAAATGATAAGGGAAATATAATAGGGATAAAAAAAAGAAAATATAATAAATATACTTCTACTTTTAATAAAGAAGTAGAAAAAAAAGAAGAAGGAAGAGAAGTTTATCAATATCAAAATTTAAGAAATGGAAATAAAAGAGAAGATTTAAAAAATGATGATGATAAAATAATAAAAATATTTCAAAGAGGAATTGAGGATATGAAATATTTAAATAAAAGTGAAAGAAATCTGAATTATTTTCATCAAGATATTAATCCCCAATATTATAAATCAAATAGGAATTTAGCAAGAAACTATAGTGAAAAAGAAATATTACAAAAAAATAATGTAGATTTTATAAATGATAATAAAATAAATATTAGATATAATTCTGATGAAAAAGATAAAAATTCAGACAATGAGAAAAAAGAATGTAAACAAAAAAAAATGAATTATAGAGCAAATTCAAATCCAGAAGAATTAAATAATGAAAGTGTATATCATGGAAACGCATATCATAGAAGAAGAAAATATTGGGAATCAAAATCAAATTCAAAAGATAAAGAATCAAGTAAAGAATCTAATGAAAGTGGATATAAATATTTAAATGAAAATATTAAAATTTGTAATTTAAAAGAATCGCTAAGAAGTAAAATTATTAATACAAAATTTATTACTCAAAAATTACCTTTATGTTTTATATCAAAAAAGAAAATAATTTATAAAACTTTGCCAATTAATAATGTTTTTTTTTGTAGTAAAAAAATAATGATAGTAAAAATTTTACCTATTGTAGACTTATTTTTTACAAGTAAAAAAATAATAAATATTAAAAGAGTTGTCGTTAATAATATTTCTTTTATAAGTAAAATTAAACAAAAGTGCAAAATAACACCCAAATTAAATGTATCTTTTATCACTAAAAATTATAAAAAAATAAAAATTTTACCAAAAATTAATCTTTGTTTTATATCCAAGAAAATAAAAAAAAATGAAATAAATTTTAAATTACTTCCAAAAAATCAATTTGAAAAAACTTATTTTTCAAAACATTTAGAAAAACCTATAAATCAAAAATTTTCACATTCTGGAATTTCTATTTATCCTTCAAATAAAATGATTCAAGTTCAAAATTCAATGATTGAAATTTCAAATCAAATTCCAAAAATAAAATTATTATCTTTTGAACAAGAAATTATAAAAAGACCAATAATCTCTTTATTATATTGTTCAAAATATGTAAAACAAAAAAAAACAGAATTAATTCCCATTCAAAAAAGAATAAATAAGGAATTATTTATAACAAAATTATATATAAAAAGGAACATTAAAAATGATATAGAAAAAGAAAAAATATTTAAAAAGCCAATTTCAATAAATAATATAATAACAAAATGTATATATTCCCCAATAAAAAAGCCAATTAATCTTAATTGTCAAATTATCAAAAATGATAAAAAAATTCCTATAAAAAAACCAAAAATTAATAACAATTATATCTCAAAATTTTATTTTATAAAAGCTTATAAATTACCAATATCACAAAAATGTTATATAACAAAAATAAAATCAAAATCACAAAATCTAATAAGCATTATAAAACATCCTATCTCTTCTTGTTGTTATATAACAAAAAAAAAAACAATAAATATTAATAAAGCAGAGTATATTTTTCAAATAAAAGAACCTCAAAAAAAATATTTAAATAAATCTCAACAAAATTCTTTTAGTTCAGAGCCAATAAAATTATCAAAAAAGGATATGACAAAAGAAAATTTATCAAAATCAAATTCTCATTCAAATTATAAAAGAAAAAGAACAAGAAGAGGAGGAAAAGCAGCAAGAAGACGTCATTCACATCATTCAAAAAATTCATCTGATTATTCATCTAAAAATTCTTTTAAATCTGAAATATCAATAGAAATGAATAATAATTTTGAAATTTCTCCTTATTTAGAAAATAAAATAAATAATAATAAAATAAATAAAAAACTTAAATTACCAATTCCTCCGAAAAGAAAAAATGAATATACTCTTCAAATGGAACGTGAAGTTGAATTCCAAATTGATGATAATAAATATATTAAAAACTTTTTATCTCAAAGTAACCAATATACTGATAATGAAGAACCTTATAGAATTTTAAATAAGAATGATTTATCTGAAAGAGATAATCTAGATGAAATTACTTATTTATTTAAAAATCAAAATAAAAGTTTTAAGACTAAAAATATGAAAAAGAATTTTAGGTCAAGTAGTTCAATTATAGATAATTTTTATTTTTTTCATACTCCAACTAAAGAAGATAAAATGAGAGTAAAAGTTGATAATTATAATTTTGAAGGGAGGAAATTATTTGAACAAGATCTGATAATAGATTCTCAAAAAGAAATTAAAAGAAGAAAAAATGAAATAATTCCGATTAATGATTATCAATTTGAAAATATAAAAATTAAAAAATCTGATGAAAAGAAAACAATTGACAGTGATTCAAACAGTGAAAAAATTATATCAACCACTGAAAAAATAGATGTTATCATAAAAAATAAAATATTTAGATTAAAAAAAACAAATAGTATGAGTGAAATGAAATTAAATAATATGGATTTAATAAATTTAGATTATGATAATAATTTAAAAAAACCAGATTGTTATATTACTAAATCAGTAGAAAATAAACAAGAAGAAAATGAAGAAAATAATACAACATTAACTGATTCACATGGAATAAAATTTTCTCCCTTAAGAGAAGAAGAAGAAAAAAAATTAACAAATAATTCAGTTGTGAAAAAATTTAGAAAAAATATAAATCCAAATATACCCAAACCACAATCAATGTCATTACAATTTATTTTATCTGTGAAAAATTATTTTAATTCATATGAAACTTATAAATTACCAAAATCTCTTCTTGATCATTTTAATGCACTTAAAACTCCTGTTTATTGTGATGTTTTGTCAAAAAGTCAAACAGACAGAAAAAATATTTTTCATAGTAGAAATAAAAGTTTAAATTCTAATTCTTCCTCATTTCAAAGTATAAATGTTAATTTAAACTTAAATTATTCTTTTAATAAAGAAGAATCAATTTCAAAATGGGCAAGAAAAGATATTTCAAAAGAAACAGAAAAAGCAGAACAATTTATTAAAGATTTAAATAGTAAATTAGAAGAAGATACTATTAAACATGATATTACTTCTATTTTAAATATTGTTACTGTTGATAATTTTGATGAAATTTATAATAAACTTTTATTTTTGTTAAAAAATTCTTTTGAAAATCAAGATAAATTTATTGAACTTATTTTAGAAAAATCTTTTGTTGAAAATAGTTTTGTTGTTCTCTATGCTAAATTATGTAGAATTTTATGTGAAATCATTGGAGGAAATAAACAAGAAGAATGTTATTTAAGAAGAAAATTAATTTATAGAGTTAAAAATTGTTTTGATGAATTCAACGAACAAAATAATAATACTAATATCGAATTGAATCCAGATGAATTTTGTTTATTTAAAAAAAAATTTTTAGGTTTGATTAATTTAATTGTTGAGTTAATTGAAGTTAAAATTGTTTCTCAAAAAATAGGATTTTATTTTTTAAATTCTTTATATGATAAATATATACAATCTAATAATAAAAATAAATATAGTTTTAAATTTATATATTTAGAAGCCATAATTTCTTTTCTTTCAAAATTTGGAAAAATAATATCTAATAGAAATAAAAACGATAATAAAAATAAATTAAAAAATTTTATGAATAAAAAATTAACTCTGATTAAAGAAGAAGAATTAATACCTGGACATTTGAAATATAGAATAATAAATTTATTTGAAAAACAAAATAATAATTGGAAAGATAGTTTATATGAAAAATCATTAATTCCAAAAGGAAAAGGAAATGAAGAAGAAATTAAAATCAATTTATCAGATATTGACAGAGAGGATATTATAAAAGACGATTTAAAAAAATGGTTTGATTATTTAAATAAATATAATATTATTTCCCCAGATAAAATAAATAAAAAAACCTTTAATAAATATAATTGGACAGCAATTGATAAATTAATTATTGATGAAAAAATTGAATTAACTGAAATTATAAGGTGTTTTATAGAAGTTTGTATTGATTTAATTAACAAAAAAGAAGATATATTTAAAGCTAATCAATATATTTATTCAATTATTGATTATTATTCACAATTTTTAAACAACACTCAAATTTTTGCATTTAATAATAAAATGACTTCTTTTTTTCTTGAAGTGAATAATTTAGTAATGGATAATAATTTAATTTTCGAAATTTTAGGTTTTTTAATGTATATTTTAATAAATATGAAATTATTTTATATTAAAGATTTATCAAAATTTATTGATAAAGATAATGAAAGTATTATAAATATTTCAAAAGTCGTTAAATTTGCAATTGATTCTTCAGGAAAAGAAAAAAAAAAATTGTTAAATGATTTCAAACAAAATAAATTATATTCTACTTTCAAAGAAATTTTTGATGAGATAATTGCACAAAAAATTAAAATTGATTAATTATAATTAAATATTACATTTTTTTTGCAATATTTATACATTAATAAAAATATAAATGTTTATTTATTCTTTTCAAGATGATTTTTCCTTTCATTTTCTTTAATCATTTCACTCATCTCATCAAAATTAAAATCATCATTTTCATTATTTTCAATTTCTTCACTTTCATTATTTGAGTTATAAAACATTTCATTATCTTCAATACCAAAATTTTCAAATTTATCCATTTTTTTTAATTCTTTAAATTTTTCTTGATTAATAAGTGTAGTTTGATACTTCACTAAAATAGGATTATTTCTTAAATTTTCTAAAATTAAAATAGTATTTTCAATTTCAGATTTTATATAAGCCCTATTTCCTTTTAATAATGTATTTCCTGAAATTTGTTGTAAAATTGGAATTAAATCTGTCATAATATTACTTAAAGCAAAATTACATAAATCACTTATTATGTTTAAATTAATATCATTTTCTAAATCTAAACTATCAATTATAATTTTCATTAATAATCTTATGTCTTGTTTAGTTAATTTTATACTTTTTAAAGCTTCATATTTTTCATAAGCAGAAGAATCATTATTTAATAAAATATCTTTTAAATAATTTAAACTTTCCGCTTCTCTAAATGGGCTTTCTTTTGTTAAATTTGTAAAATCACTAATTTCAAAATTTCTTTCTAAAGAAACTGGAGGATTAGAATAAATTTGTTGACTTACTCTTTTTTGAGAGGAATTTTTTGACTCTTTTTTCATACTTTTTGAATTACTTAAATTAGGATTATGATTAGATTGATTAAATGAAACAGAAGTAGCAAATTTTTTAAAATTATTTGTACTGAAATTTTGGTTGTTACCTTTTTTGATAGTAGTATTTCTAGAATTTAATTTATCATTATTGATTATTGAATTATTTTTAATATTATTAGTTTTACTTCTATAGTTTTCTTTTTTATCTTTTCTATTTATTTCGTCATCAACATCATCAATTGTAGTATAACATCTAACTAACATTTTATCATCATCAATTCTATATCTTTTTTCAAGCATATTATTCTCATAATTAGTTAATAATTTAGAAAAAACATAATTTCCAATACTAACTCTTTTAGGAGTTTTAGCATCAGCATTCCTAGCAAAAACATCACAATTATTTTCTAATAAAATTAAAGTTTCTTCAATTCTAAAAGAATTAATAGTTAAATGTAAAGGAGTCCAATTATTATGACCTCTTAAATTTAAATTAAATTCTTCTTTATTTTCACTTCTTAATCTCTTATTAGAACTAATAATCCATAATAAACATTCTTTACTAGCTCTTCTAGCTGCAATATGTATAGGAGCCCAATTATCATTATTAAATAAGTTTACAGAAGAACCTTTTTCTAATAAGAAATCACCTATTAAAGCACATCTACTTAATTGTTTTGTAAAAGCAGCAAATAATATATGAAAAGGTGATGAACCTTGATCATCAGTTGCATTAACATTAACTCCCATATTAATTAATTTTTTGACTAATTCTGGATTTCTCATTCTTATTGCTTTATGTAAATATATATGAGATAATGGGAGATGACTTAATTCAATTTTTGATAAGAATAATTCTATTAAATCTTCATTTCTTTGATGGATAGTTAAATAAAAAGATGTTTTGTTTTCTTCATTTTTTATTTTTATATATTCTTCAAAATCTTCTGTATTTAATAAACTTTTTACTACTCCATAATAATTACTTTCTATTGCTGATATTATTTTATAATATTTATTTTGAGTTTTTTGTTTATTCTTAAAATTATTGTTATCATGTTGAATTGTACTATTATTTATTTCTCCTTGTGAATTTTTATCTGGGGGATTATCATTTTTTTTCTTAGTGGAAACTTTATCTATAAATGTTAAATAATCACAATATAAAATTGAATTTTTTATCATTTCTTGAAGAGCATCTCTTATTAGATTAATACAAGGTTTCCCAAAAGAATCTTTTAAAGTTTTTGATAAAGGAGGTTCCAAAAATTCCAACCATTCAAATGAAATTTCATTTAAATGATGGAGATAACATAATGTAGTTGGAATTTCTGTATAATAATTACCATCAAGATATAAACATTCTAATGATTTTAGTTGTCCAAATTCAATTGGTAATTTATCTATTTTATTGTTTGAAAATTTAAATATTTGTAATGCTGTTAAATATTGTATTGAAGCTGGAATAGATGTTAAGTTATTATTTGAAATTGTAAAAGTTTTTAATTGGGAAAATTCACTTATAAATGATGGAATAAATGAAATTTGATTATAATCAAGTCGTAAAGTTTCTAAGTTTTTAAATAATTTAAAATTTTTTGAAATTTTACATAAACGATTTTCTCTCATATCAATTGTTATTAGATTTGGCAAATTTAAATAAATAGTTTTATGAATTTTTATTATATTTAAACATTTTGTTTCTAAGGTTTGAATATCTGGAAGACTTTTATAACATTTAATTGTACTATATATATTATTTTCTAATTGAATAATTTTTGAATTTATTGTTATTTTTTTATCTGATGTTTTATGTTCATCTAAATTAATATCAAGCATTTATTTTAATTTAAAAAATTTAATTTTTTAAATTCATAATTAAGATCAAAAAAACTAAATAAAAATAAAAAGAATTAAAAAACAATAATGAATTTATTTTTTTCATTTTTTAGATTGTCTCATTTAAATAATAATTTCTTTAAAAAAAAATAATTAAAGTTTTATTTTTCTGTATATTAAATATTATAAATGGGGATTCTAAGTTTTTTCAGAAAATCAAAAGCAGATCAATCAGACAAATTATATTATCAAGGAATAAGATTTAAAAATGCAAAAAATAAACATCTTCGACTATATTTTGAAAGTCAATTTACCCCTGATATTGAAGAAGATGATTTAAATTATTTGACTCATATATTCGAACAAAAAACATATCTTTTATTTGGATTTCATTATTCAATTATAAATTATATGAACACAGATAATTTCTTAAGAGAGACATATGAAAAGTTAGTTGATACAAATTATAGAGAATTAAAAAATGTAAAAATAACACATAAATTCTTAGACAATCAAGAAATGACAACACATATATTTAATTATAAAATTGTAACCAATTTAGAATTTGAATATAAAATTTGTAGAGTAAATTTCTGGGCTCAAAAATCACCTGAAATAGGAGAAGAAATTAACATATCACCAAAAGTTATGGAAAATATTAAAACAACAGATGAAATTCAAATTTATAATTTTTTAAGTGATAATACTAATTTAGTATATTTTGTTTTAAAATTAGTATTTGAACAATTTTCAAAATCTGTTCATAAATTAGTGGTTTATCAAATTGGAATGAAAACAATAGATGAACCAATTTTTACATTTTTAGCTTCTTATATTAGAAAAAACGCAAAAATTGATTCATTTTGCTTATATGGAAGAACTTTAGGTCAATTCCGTCATTTAAAACCTTTATTAGAAGATCAAAAAGATGATAAAGATGAAAAAATGGAAAATGAAATTCATAATGTTCAACATATATTTAATTTATATCAAGTTTTAATTAAAAAAGATAATCTAATAGAATTACGTTTAATATTATTTTTAACTCATTATAATTTTACAATGCTATCAATGGTATTATTAAACAATCAAAAAATAAGATTTTTAGAAATTAGAAATGTGGTAACAAGAGATATGGAATCTGAATTAGATTATTCATTTAAAGAAATGAATGAATACGGTGATAATATAAAAGATGAAATTTTTATATTTTTTAATTATTTATATAATTTAGAATTTTTAGAAGAATTACAATTAACTCATTTTACTTTTTTTTCAGAAATAAATTTTATGGCTGTGCAAGTTGCAAAAACAATGAAAAACATAAAAATATTTTCAGTAGAAAAAAATCAAGGTTTAATTAATAATGATGATGTAATGGCAAATTCATATGATTTAGGTAAATTAGAATTACATACTTTAAATATGGGAATGACATATTATCATTCAATTAGAAATTGGGATTCTATGATTAATCAAAATACTTTAACATTTATGGATGTTGGTGTTGTAGATTTTATTTCTTTCTGTGCTTTTGTAAGATTTTTAGAAAGTACTATTTTAGAAAAAGTTATAATAAAATTAAACAAACCAATTTTAATTGAAAGTATTCCTTTGTTTTTCGATATAATAAGTGGTGCACCAATGAGAAGTAAAACTTTAAAATATTTTTATGTATTAAATCCTTTTGATAAGAGTGTTAAAGATAGCTTAAATCAAAAAAATAAAGGTTTGGTTATTAAATTATATAATGTTTTAAAAAATAATAAAGTTATGAGAAGATTAGGTTTTGCTAAACCTGCTGGTTTATTTTATGAAGTAAGAAATGAAGAAGATTTTCAAACTTTTAAATATATTAGAAAAAGAGATTATGACTCATGTATATATTTAATTAAATCTATGCAAAGAATTTTTAAAAATTACAAAGGTGAAGGTGTAAATAAAATATTAAAAACAATTATTGAATACAGATTTACTACATATAGAAAATTAATAATAGGATAAATATGTAAAAATTTTTTTAAATTAAAACATTTTTAAAATTATGATAAAAATAACATTTATCACACATATTTAAATAAATCATGATAATAATTATAAAAAATATTTAAAAATTAAACTTAAAAATAAAGAAAAAAAAATGAATAAAACAGAATTAAAAAAAACAGAAACATTAGAATATGCCCCATCTACATCAAAAAAATATTGGTGTCATACATGTAAAAAAGAATTTACTTCTTTATATATAGAAAACTTAGATATCCAATGTAAATTTTGTGGAAAAACTTTCTGCGAAGAAATAGACTTAATAAACAATCCAAGTGATTTTAGACCATATGATCCTTCAGAAAGGAATATAAACAATAATAATAACATTAACAGGCAAAATAATAATAATCATTCATCTTTATTAAGAATGATATATGGAATGAATCGTCCTAGAACAAGTCATGGATTACTTGATTTTATTCTTCATTATTTAACAATTAGAAATTATGAAGAAAATATGGAAAACATAATTAATCAAATCATGATGAATGATCCAAATAAATATGGAAATCCTCCTGCTAGTAAAGATTCAATTAAAAAATTAGAGAAATGTATTGTTACTAATGAACAATTAAAAAATTTTGGTGTTGAAAACTCTTGTGCTGTATGTAAAGATGAATTTGAAAGTGGACAAGAATTATTATTAATGCCTTGTAAACATTATTTTCATAATGATTGTCTATTACCTTGGTTAAATGAAAGAAATTCTTGTCCTGTTTGTAGATATGAATTACCAACTGATGATGTTGATTATGAAGAAAGGAAAAAAAGTAATAACAACCATTAATATATATTTTTAATCTTTTTCAGTTTTGATGAAAGAAACTAATAAAATAATATAATTTTATGTTTTATATAAAAAAAAGAAAATTTTTATAACATTAGGATTTTATCAATGAAAAATAGTTATAATTTTTTTTAAATAAAATAACAAAAAAAAATAGACACAAAATTTTGATTTTCATTTTCTTCATTTTGACTTGTGGGATTGGGGGTTGGTGTTTTGGGATTTGTTGTTTTT
>JAEEGI010004153.1_pt1 | contig 34107 bp, 38 predicted proteins | sample 8958751 | NCBI WGS metagenome assembly JAEEGI01 (sample SAMN16246545, study PRJNA631951) | gut metagenome | biome: gut microbiome; feature: rumen; material: KS-attached | host: Bos | place: Iran: Karaj | collected 2018-10
ATCGTTGAAGTGCTCGAAAAGGATGAATATTTCATTCGTGCAAAGCGCATAGAGATACCTGCTTCGATAACCGGCGTGCCGTTCTATCTGAAGATGGGTTACCATTATAAAAACGGTATAACCACACCTGACGAAGAGCATCTGATAAGACTGGAAAAGCTAAAAGGATAAAGGTGACAAACATGATAAGAGAGATTAATGATAATGAGATAAAACAATGCGTAAGCGTGATAAGAAAGAGCTTTAAGACGGAAAGAAATGATATATTATCAGAATAGACATCAAAAAGAATAAGGTAAAGGAAGACAGGTAACGATCATGTATTGCAATAAATGCGGCTCATATATACCAAGCAAGCGCACAGTCTGCTCCAACTGCGGAGCACCTGTTCCGGATCCTTCCGCGCCGGCGCCTGCTGTTGAACCTGTGCCTGCAAAACGCCCCAACGGGATAGCTGTAGCCGGACTCATAATGGGAATACTTACTGTCGTATTATGCTGGTTGCCGGGAATTCCGTTCCTCACAGGACTTCTGGGAACGATCTTCTCGATAGCCGGCATTGCAAAGAAGAATGCATATTTCAAAGGTGCTGCGGTTGCCGGTCTGATCCTTTCGATCATTGGAGTAATACTCAGTGTCTTCGCTCTGCTTGCATTGATCATTCCCGGTGTTACCAAGTATCTGGCCAAAGCCAGGGAAGCCGAATCGTACATAAGAGCAACGGGCGTGGTCTGGCAGACTTGGGCAAGATAAACAGGAAAACTGACCAGGAGCATATGATCATAACAGCGGTAATCGGAATTAGGGATATCTGATAAGGGATTAAGAAATGGAAAATGTAAGTAAGCCTCACGATTTTTATGCTCTCAGGGAATTGATGTTGTCAGCAGCTTATCTGAATGATATGGACGAGCTTGCTCTTGATGCCGAAGCAAAACATTTTTCGTATAATTCCAAGAAAGTAAAAGAAGTGCTCGAAAGCGCTTCGGAAGAAGACAAGGAATACTTTAAGAAGTTTGCCGGGCTCTATGCCGACAAAAAACGGATGGCCGATTGCAGAAGGGAGATAGAATCCCTGCGCCAGGATTGCAATAGGATCGAGACTGCCATGAGGTTAACCGAAGATACCCGTCGCGATTACTATATCAAGGCCGGCAGGCACGGGAAATGGCATCCTACAGCCTACTTCATTTTTGGATGGTGTAATACTGCCCTCTTTATAATCGTAGAATTGATCATTGCTGCGGTGTTGGCTGCTAGCGGCACAGGAGGAGCTTTTGCCTTTATGGCTGTTTTTGGCGGCCTGACGCTTCTTATCGGCGCAGGCGTTAATCTCGGATATGTCTTTCCAAGAATGAAGATCATGAAGGAAATAGACACTTATATCGAAGAATACAAGACTGAATTGTCCCTTGCCGAAGAGAAGATAAAAGAACGTGAAGCTGAAGCAGAAGAGCTCTCGGATGATATCAGGAGATATATCCGTGATCTTGAAATAGACAGACAGTATGTGAAATAACGGCAGTCATTCGCCGGAATGTTATAATCCAAAATACAGGGCTGAGCGACGCCCGGAAAAGAAAGGGAGATCTATGGATATTTCGGTACTTACAGAAGAATACGTACAGCGGAATGCGGTGAATGCTTCTGCACTGGCAAATGCACGCAAGATATCGTCGAAAGGGGATTTTTCCGGAAGAAAGATCACGGCAGACAGGACGCTTATCTACGGTGACTGCAAGGGTTCCGGAAAGGAGCCGTACCATACTTCGGTTGATGTGTCAGGAGATTCAGTGGTCAGCCGCTGCAGCTGCCCGAGCAGACAGTTCCCGTGCAAGCATGCGCTGGCGCTGATGCTGGATTTTGCTGCAGGCAGGACGTTTGAGCCCGGCGATGTGCCTGAAGACATTGCCCGCAAGCGCGAAAAGATCGAGAAGCGCGAAGAGAAAGCTAAGCAGGCTGCATCCGATGATGCGGCACCGAAGTCCGAAGAAGAACTTCAGAAAGAAGCGCAGAAAAAGAAGGCATCTGCTGATTCGGCAGCGAAGAAAAAGATCGCCCGCCAGATGGAAGGACTTTCTCTGGTATCCGATTTTACGAATGAGATGCTTAGTGCCGGACTTGGCACGATAAACAGTGGTTCTGTCAGTAAATACCAAGATCTCGCAAAGCAGTTGGGAGATTACTATCTGAACGGTCTGCAGCTGTTGCTTCAGCGTTTCATTCTGGCTGTGCAGGCAGACAGAAGCCAGGTTGGAGAGAAGGAACTTGTAGAGAAACTGGTTCAGCTCGACCAGGCAGCCAAGAAGTGCAGGGCATGGCTTGAGAAGCAGTTGGAGAGCGGTGATTTCGGACCTAAGGACGATATCCTGTACGAGCAGCTGGGAGGCATCTGGCGCTTAGAACAGCTGGAGGAACTCGGCCTTTATAAAGAAGATGCCGAACTAGTGCAGCTCTCCTTTACCGTACTTTGGGATCCTGCGGCACAGACTGAGACAGATACGGCATATTGGATCGATCTGACAGGCGGCACAGTCTCAAAGACCGAGAACATCCGCCCTGTGAAGGCAAAGAAATATGTGCATGCCGATGACAGTGCATTTGAGCTGTATAAGGTTAAAAAGCTCTATACCTATCCCGGCGGTATCAACAGACGTATCCGCTGGGAAGAGGCAGTGAGCGAACCCTGCGGACCGGAAATACCCGGAAAAGTGTTGTCTCTTGCAAGAGACGGTATTAACGCTGCCGTAAAAGAAGCAAAGAACGAATTGAAAAATACACTGTCCGACGAATCGGCCGCAATGCTGATCGCGTTTGACCGCATAACAGTTTCCGAAGCCGGAGTGACGGCTCTTTGGAAGGGCGAGGAATCCATCGAACTTCGCACATCTTCCGAATATGCCGGAAACCTTCAGACACTGAAGCATCTGCCGGAGCGTTATTGCAAAGGTGGCGCGCTCCTGGGCGAGATCAGGTATTCGGCTGAGGATAAAACAGTTTATATGGTGCCGCTTACCGTGGTAACACAGTCTGCGGTATTGCGTTTGATATAAAGCGGTTATGGCGGATACGAGAAAGGGAAACGGAGAGCAATATGGATATATCAGCATTCTATGAAGTAAGGGACAGATTATATAATGCGGCGCTGGCAGGCAGCAGCATCATAAAAGAGGATTTCCGGTTAAAGCGTGCCGTTGAAGGCCTGGCTGAGCTTGCTGAAAAGGGAAAGGTGTTTGCCGCGCTTAAACAGAAATGCGAGAAACTTCTGGAAGCAGGACCTGATGCATCGTCACAGCTGGCCGACTGCATTGCCCTGGCAGATGCTGTCGCGGTAACGCTCGGACAAAACGGTGTGCCTGAGGGCGGTGAATCCGTCGGACTTAAGGAACATGCAGGAATCTGGGAGCAAGAGCCTCCGGTGGGAAATGTTACTTACAGGGAGATGCAGGAAGCATTGGAACTGCTGAGTAAGGGAAGCGAAAACACTATCAAGATCGCTGATAAGTATCCCGGAGTGCTCACTGACATCCGTTTTGGCAGGGCTGTAGCCGACGGACTGAACGGCAGAGCATCGGAATATGGAGAAAGATTTGCCGCACTTGTTCTGGAGATCTGCGGTGACGGTCTGAAGCAGATCTATAAGGACAGCCTGGATCTGAAAGATGAATCGGCAAAGGGAAGACAGATAAAGGTTATAGCAAGTGTATATGGTGCCAAAGAGAATGCCTGGTATCAGGAACTTGCCCGGAACGAAACGATATCACAGAAGGTCCGCCTGGAGGCTATAAGTGCGCTCTCCTGCAGCACCGATAATGAAGATGTCCTGATGGAGTTATATAAGACCGGTAAGGGAAAGATCAAATCGGCATCGCTTGAATCTCTGGCCCGTTCAGGGGCAGCGGGGATCGATAACTATTTCGAGAAAATGCTTGCGAAAGAAGATTTCTCCGGATCCGATGAGGAGCTGATAAGGGTATCTCCGTCAGAAACTGCTGCAGCGTGTGTTTGGAAGTATGTTCAATTATGTGAGGCTGATAATAAGAAGCCGCCGAAAATGACCCTGTTGGAGAGAAAGACGGGACCGGTTGCAGCAGAAGCGTTCTTCAGAATGTTGAAGCTGATGAATAAGGGCAGAAGGACTTCGGGATCATCGATCCTCATCGGCAATCTGATCGAAGGCATTCCCGGTGCGGATGATCTTATCGAACGGCTTTATGAAAAAAGTCCTGAAAGATTTTCGGGAGCGTACGCATATTGCGGTTTGGTAAATGGCACTTTGAGTGTTTCTGATCTGATGCGTGTTCAGGACATGATCTATGGCAATTACTGTGAGGATGAAAAATGCCCTGCCCGTTACAAGTTTGCATCTGAAATGCTCCGTAGTATCCGTTTGATCCCGGTTTTAGGCGAGTATCGTGTCGAGTGGACACGCGGGTTTGATTTTCTTACCAGGAAGATTGGCAAAGAGCTGCCGCAGGCGATACTGGATGTACTGACAGATCCGGCAGCGCTTAAGAGCTTCAATGCTGCGGCGGAATGCTGTGTGAGCCTTTCCAAGCTTTGCCTGAGCAGCGATCCGGCGACAAGGGCGTTGTGCGAAGATACTGTCTATGGTGCGTACAGTGTCGGACCATGGGAGCATGAGAGGATCATGAAAGTAGCGATACCGTTCCTGGAAAAGGCTATAGAGGCACACCCGTCGTTATATTACGGTACGCCGGTTCACAAACTTATCACGGATAAAAAGGGAAGAGTCGATCTGTACTATGAATTTCTCTGCAAGAATTCGGAAGTGCAGAGCTTAAGACCGAGTGTCGCACCGGGAGCCGGCTGGTACGGAAGCATGCGTGTGGAGATCGCTGATCATGATCAGATGGTCAAAGAGTATCAATATGCAAAAGACCGGGTGAACAAGATGTTCTCAAAGGTCAGAGCTGAAGACCGGCAGAAGATCATGCGGGTTATAGATGAAATGATCTGAGTATACGGAGGATAGTAAAATGGCGAATCAAAACGGAATCCTGCGGCTTTCCGCAGAAGACACCTACAAAGAAGAGATCGATGCCTTGATCGCGGCAGATAAGGATCCCAAGCCGGCCGGCTGGCAGATGTCACCGCGTTCGGTACTTACATATATCTGCGGCGGCAAAGCAGGCAGTAAGACTATCACACCGAAGTATATCGGTGATAAGCGTCTGGTGGAGATCTGCATTGCGACACTGGTCACGGACCGTGCACTGCTCTTGATAGGTGATCCCGGAACGGCCAAGTCATGGCTCTCGGAGAACTTAAGTGCCGCTATCAACGGCAATTCGTCACGCGTTATCCAGGGCACGGCCGGAACTACCGAAGAGCAGATCCGCTACTCCTGGAACTATGCGATGCTGCTTGCCAAGGGTCCGTCCCATGAGAGCCTCATCAAGAGCCCGATCTATACGGCAATGGAGGAAGGGGCTATCGCGCGTGTCGAGGAGATTTCGCGCTGTGCGAGCGAGGTGCAGGATGCCTTGATCTCAATCCTTTCTGAGAAGAGGATCGCCATTCCTGAACTTTCTGAGGAATTGGCTGCGAAAAAAGGCTTCTCCATCATCGCTACCGCAAATACAAGAGATAAGGGTGTAAACGAGATGAGCTCCGCTTTGAAGCGCCGTTTCAACATCGTGGTCCTGCCGGCACCGGCATCTATTGAAGCGGAGATGGAGATCGTTCAGACAAGAGCAGCCAAGCTGGCTAATGATTTTGAACTTCGTGCCTCAATGCCGGATGCAAATACCGTGGAAAAGGTTGTTACCATCTTCCGCGAGCTTCGTGCAGGACAGACTATCGACGGTAAAGTTAAGCTGGCACAGACCAGCGGTGTGCTCTCGACGGCAGAAGAGATCTCACTGATCGTGAACAGCATGGCACTGGCTGGAAGCTTCGGCAACGGCAAGGTAACAGATGCCGAACTTGCGAGCGCGCTGCAGGGAGCGATCGTGAAAGACGATAAGAAAGATGCCAAGGTATGGGAAGAATATCTTGAGAACGTGATGCGCAAGCGCGGTAAGGAATACAGTACGCTTTATTCGGAGTGCAGGAGCCTGCTCTAAATTGGGAAAGATCACTTATTTCGGAATCCGGCATCTGTCGCCGGTATGTGCATACTATCTCCGGGAATTGCTGCAGAATGAAGAACCGGGACTGGTACTGATCGAAGGACCGTCAGACTTAAACGGTCTTATGGACGGACTTGTGTCGGAAGAAGCAGAACTGCCTGCAGCGATCCTGGCATACACGAAAGAACCGCCTGTAGAGACGGTGCTCTATCCTTTCGCGGAATTTTCACCGGAATATCAGGCCATTTTATGGGCAAAGGAAAAAGGCGTTAAGGCAAGATTCATAGATCTTCCGTCCGGCATTGCGCTCGGGTACTACAAGGAACTCCGCAGACGCGCGGAAGAAGCGGAAGAAGAGATGAGTTCCCGTCAAAGCACTGATGAGGACGGAGACAAAGAAGATCCGGACAGTGGAAGTCCTGAACAGAATAGAAAACTATCCGTATATGAACAGATCGAGCAGCTGACAGGCATACCACACGATTCTTTTTGGGAGTACACCTTTGAAGGATGCAGCGACCGTGAAGAGCTGGCTTCCGCAATGGAAAAGTACGGTGCTTCTTTGCGCGAGTTCTCGGAGGCAGATAAAGACAGCTACAAGGCTGAGCACGAGGCTCTTAGAGAATGCTTTATGCGGCGTATGATCGCCGAGGCAGCAGCGGAAGATCCGGACCGCAATATCGTAGTTGTGACCGGTGCATTCCATACGGCTGCAGTAAAGGAAGCGTATTCGGAAGACGACCGCAAAAAGACTGATGCTGCGCTTGCCGGCAAACAAAATCTGAAGGACTGCAATGCGACTCTTATGCCGTATTCATATTACCGTTTGTCGGAACATTCCGGCTACGGGGCAGGTGCTAAGGCACCGGGATATTTTGAGATCTTATGGAGGTGCCGCAATGCATCCGGAGGCGCACCGGGCGGCGATATGGCCGCTTCGGAATACCTGACCAGAGTTGCAGCTTATCAGAGACTGCACGGCGGAATGGCATCATCGGCACAAGTGATAGAAGCGCTCAGACTTGCAAAGGAGCTGGCTGCGATGAACGGCGGGAAATATCCTGCGCTGGCAGATCTCCGCTCTTCTGCGGTCACATGTATCGGAGAGGGAAGCTTTGCGGAGATAGCGACTGCTGTAGCAAGCACCGAGATCGGAACCAGGATCGGTCAGATGCCGGAAGGCACGGTATGCACTTCCGTACAGGAAGATTTTCTCCGTCAGCTGAAGGTGCTTAAGCTGGAGAGATTCAGGAGCAGCGAACGTCAGGATCTGGAATTGGACCTGCGTGAGAATCTCCGCGTGAAATCTCAGGAAGCTGCGTTCCTGGATCTGAACCGTTCATTTTTCCTGCACCGTATGTCAGTTCTTCAGACCGGATTTTCCAAGCAGGAAAAATACAGGCAGGATACGGCGACATGGGCTGAGAAATGGAGCCTTCAGTGGACACCTGAGACCGAGATACGTATCGTCGAGGCATCTCTTAAAGGAGATACCTTAGAAGAGGCCGCAGTGACTGTGCTCGGTGAGATGCTGCGCGCTGCAGAGAATGTGAAGCAGACGTCGGCCATCCTGGCAAAAGCACTCGAGGCAGGGCTGACCGTATGTGTACGGGAAGCCATCTATGCGGTACAGAACAGTGCGGCAGGAAATGAAGCTATCCAGGATGTCGGCTGCGCTATAGGAGACCTTTCGCTGACGGTCCGCTTCGGTAATATACGCCGCATGGATCTGTCCGGAATCGAGCCGCTGATGGAAAGGCTGTTCCTGAAATTCTGTCTGAATCTGCAAAAAGAATGTATCTGTGATGAGGCGGCGGCAAAAGCGATCCTGCCGGCACTCGCAACGGTATGGGATGCGGTGCAGATCCACGAATTCCTTGATAAAAACAGACTCATTCATGCGTTTATGGAACTCGCGGAAGATGATATGGCAAATCCGCTTCTTTCGGGATTTGCATGCGGAGCTTTGGCTGAACGCGGAGATATCGATGCGGAAAAGCTCTATGCCTTGATGGAACGTCACCTTGCAAAAGGCATGCCGTCGGCTGACGGAGCATATTGGTTTGAAGGTCTGGCAGAGAAGAATCACAGAGCCCTGATCGCCAGACTGGGCATTTGGGAGCATCTTGCTGCCTATATCCGTTCACTGGACGAGGAAGAATTCAGATCGGCTGCGATCTGTCTCAGAAGGACATTCTCGACTTTTTCGCCGGCAGAGAAGCTGGACATTGCAGAAAATATCTGCGAGATCCTTGGCGTAAATGCAACTTCTGCCGCCGCCTACGTGAACGGCACACTGACGGAAGAAGAGAGTCAGGCGGTGCATGAAGCAGAACAGAATGCTATAGGTGATGTGGACGATTTTGACTTTGATATTTAGCGTAAGATGCGCGGGGATGTAAACAGTTCTATTAATTGATAACAGGAAAGTGAAATGGATAACAATACGGATCTGACAACTACACAGATAACTGATACCGCAGAAGAGCTGAAGAAGTGGCGTCTGCTGCTCGGAAGCGAGAGCGAGAACGGTTTCCCGGCAGGAAGCATGGGAATGATGTCGGCTGAAGAGATGCTGATGGATCAGGCGCTTTCCCAGATCTACGGATGGGACAAGGAGAGCGGCAGCGCCGGGGGCAAAAAGATGGCTTCGCCGGTACTTACGAAGTGGCTCGGAGATCTCAGGACACTCTTCTCGCCGATGCAGGTGCGCGTGATCCAGAATGATGCGATCGAGCGTATGGGAATGAAGGAGCTTTTGTTCGAGCCTGAGATGTTGTCTGAACTGGCTCCGGACGTTTCCATGGCATCGCTCCTCCTGATGATGAAGGACCAGATACCGAAGAAAGCTAAGGAACAGGCAAGGGAATATATCCGCAAGATCATTGAAGAGATCAATAAACGTCTGGCAGATGATGTGCGCAGGTGCGTCAGCTCGGCAGTGAATAAGCGTGAACATTCGCCCATACCGTCGGCCAGTGCGCTTGACTACAAATTGACGATAAGAAGAAACCTTAAGAATTACGACCGTGACAGCAGATCGCTTTATCCGGAGAAGTTCTATTTCTTTGAACATGCTTCAACGGCAAGAAGCGCTTCGAGGACGATCGTACTGGATATCGACCAGAGCGGTTCCATGGGGGAATCGGCCATCTACGCCTCCGTAATGGGCTGTATCCTGGCGAGCATCAGCTCCGTAAAGACTCATGTGGTTGCTTTCGATACCGAGGTCACGGATCTCACGGAATTGTGTGAGGATCCGGTGGAACTGCTTTACGGTATCCAATTGGGCGGCGGAACCAACATCGAGAAGTCTGTTGCCTACTGCAGTGGACTGATCGCGGCGCCGGCAAAGACGACAATGTTCCTGGTAACCGATCTTTATGAGAACGGCAACCGTGCAGGCCTTTTACAGCGTCTGGCAGAACTGAAGGAGTCCGGCGTGACCATAGTGGTGCTCCTGGCGATCTCTGACAGCGGAAAGCCTGTCTATGATCATCAGATGGCAGAAAGGATCTCTGCGATGGACATCCCCTGCTTTGGCTGTCCGCCTGAAAAACTGCCGGAACTTCTTGAGCATGCATTAAAGCACCGTGCGATGGATTCTTTTGTTGACAGGAACACATGACCGCATGAAGCGTGATGATGCGGCAAAACAGGTCTTCTACAAGATGAGGATAAAATATTGATGACCAATAAAGATATATTGCGCATAGCTATGGAACAGTCTGCAGCCGATCTTGGCTGCAAGGCTGAGGATTTTATTTCAGATAAGAACGTGATAGTTCCGTTAAATATGGGACCTGATGCAAAGAGATACTATAAACTTCCCATCGGATGCAATTTGATCTCTTATGGAAGCAATGTCGTAGCGGCTGTTACTGATGAAGTTGCCGATATAGTTTCTGAATACATTTCCAAGTTCGAGTTCTATCACTGTTTTGAGACTCCGAACATGCACTGGCTGGATGAGAGGCTCGCCCCAAAAGGCCTGACTACATGCTTTATGGCAGAGTATTATCTTCCTGATCTGAACAGACTTTCGAGCCTTCAGTGTGATTATGAACTGAAGGTATTGGAGAAAGGTCAGTTCGATGATCTGTATCTTCCTGAGTGGCCTAACGCATTGTGCAGCGACAGAAAGCAGCTTGATATGCTTGCTGTAGGAGCATATGACGGCGAAAAGCTTGTCGGCCTGGCAGGGTGCTCAGCCGATGCAGACAAAATGTGGCAGATAGGAGTAGATGTTCTTTCTGAATACCGCAGAAACGGCATAGCATCTTCAATCACATCGAGACTTGCTTTGGAGATACTGGAACGTGATAAGGTACCGTTCTACTGCACGGCATGGTCGAACATCAGATCGGTAAGAAATGCCGTCAAATCAGGACTTATTCCCGCATGGGCTGAAATGACGGTAAAGCCGGTTGAAACAGTCAGAGAGATGAATAACACATCTCATCAATGAGGCATCGTATGATAAGAACAGCAATAATAGGAATGGGAAATATGGGAAGCCGGTATGCCGGCTATATTTCATCCGGCCTGGTTCCGGGCATGACTCTTTCTGCTGTAACCAGAGCAAGGCAGGAGCGTTTTGAACAGCTGGGGATAACCGAAGGCTGCGGGATACCTGTTTTCGATACGGCAGATGAACTTCTGGACAGCTTTGCAGCAGGAAAGATATCTCTGGATGCAGTTGTCATTGCCACGCCTCATATCTCACATGAACAGATAGCCGTTAAGGCGTGGAGATCAGGACTTGACGTGCTCTGCGAGAAGCCTACAGGCGTTTATTCAAGGCAGGCGCGCATTATGGAAGAAGAGGCCGGAAGAGCGGGCAGGGTCTTTGCCATGATGTTTCAGATGAGGACCTCTGCTTGTTACCGCAAGCTTCATGATATTGTTGCTTCAGGTAAATACGGAAAGATAAAGAGAGTTCATTGGCTTGTTACCGGCTGGTACAGACCCGACGGGTATTATGAGGCAAGCAAATGGCATGCTTCCTGGAAGACTGACGGTGGCGGAGTGCTTCTTAACCAGTGCCCGCATAATCTTGATATTCTCCAATGGATCTGCGGAATGCCTTCACGTGTTCAGGGCTTCTGCCACGAGGGGCATTATCACGATATAGAAGTCGAAGACGACGTGACTGCTTATATGGAGTGGGAAGGCGGAGCAACAGGAACATTCATCACTTCTACAGGTGATGCTCCTGCCGTTGACCGCCTTGAGATCTTTCTTGAAGAAGCATTGATCGTCTGTGAGAACGGCGGACTTAAGATTGCAGAACTAGGGCCTGAGTTGGGACAGAAAGAGGCAGACTACAGAAAGAATTCAACCGATTTCTTCAGAACGATAAAAGGCACATGGCATGATGCTGATATCGGTCAGGACAGCGGAGATCAGTGGCTTAAGATGCTATGTGGTTTTGCTTCTCATCTCGAAAAGAATGACAGATCAGATCCTGACCGTGCACCGTTCATTGTCAGCGGCAGTGAAGGAAGAAAGAGTCTTATTCTCTCAAATGCTATATACTTATCTTCGTGGGAAAAGAAGATGATCGATATACCGGAACCCGGCTCAAGCGATGAACTTGAGTTTGAGAAACGGTTCGAAGATGCTCTCGGAAAGAAGAGCCTCACAAATACTTACAGGGAAGGAAGCAGGCAGCAATGAGCAGTCCGTTGGTCAAATCTTTAAAGACTGTCAGGTTTATGGCCGGGACGGCATCGTCGCTCGCGGAGATCAAGCGTCACCGCAAAATAGCAGACCGGGCAAGCCGCCTTGCGACGCCCATAGGCAATGTGGAAAGAAGAGCCTTCCGTGTCGGCAGGATCCGCTGTGAGGAGTATAAGCCGGAGACTTCATACGATCCTGATTATGTGATTCTTTACTGTCATGGCGGCGGATACATCAGCGGCGGACTTGATTATGCAGGCAATCTCGGTGTAAAGCTTGCAATGGCAACGGGATTTACGGTCTATTCATTTGCTTACCGTCTGGCTCCGGAGCATCCTTATCCGGCCGCGCTGGAAGACGGAAACGCCCTGTGGGAATATCTTACAAAGAATGTTGCAGGGGCTGATCACGTGCTCCTGGCAGGTGATTCTGCGGGCGGCAATATGGCGCTTTGCATGACACAGCGCCTGATCTCGGAAGGAAAGCCTGCGCCGCGTGAACTTTTGCTGTTCAGCCCGTGGACTGACATGACAGGAACATCAGAGTCCTATGAGGCCAACAAGGACATCGATCCTGTGCTTAATAAAGAGTTCGTAATGAATTCTGCAAAAGCATACATAGGAGACAGGGATCATGCTGATCCTGCATTCAGCCCGCTGTTCGGCAGCTTCGAGAATTTCCCGCCTGTCTTCATTATGGCCGGAAGAAACGGGATATTATTAGATGACAGCATCAGGCTTAAGGCGAAGATAGATGAGGCCGGCGGTAAGGCAGAACTTGATATTGAAGAGAAAGGATGGCACGTGTATCTGCATATGCCGGGGTCCATGACCCGCAAGGCGTTAAAGCGGCTTGCAGCGCATGTGTCACATGAAATATATGGGAAGCGCTAATTGGTACAAGATCGACAACGTATCGAAGGTCTTTCTGGCTACTGCCGGAAAGCGTGACACGCGTTCGTTCCGTCTTACATGCACGCTGAAGGAAGACGTTGATCCTGTTCTCCTGGAGCAGGCGGTGCAGTCCGCGATCGAAGACCGTCCCCAGGTGCAGGTGAGGATCCGCCGCGGGCTCTTCTGGCATTACATGGAAGATACCGATCTTACGCCGGTGGTCAAGAAGGAAGATGACAGGATCTGTCCGGTCCTTTATGTTCCTTCAAAGACAATGCTCCACTATCAGGTGACGTATTTCGGCAAAAAGATAAATCTGGATATCTCTCACGTTCTGGCTGACGGAACAGGCGCCATGGAATTCCTGAATATAATCGTGCTTGATTATCTTAGGAGAAAATTTCCGGGTGAGCTTGACGATGTTACCATTCACTCCGGAGCTTCTGAAGGAGACTTAAGCCAGGACAGTTACCGCCAGTTCTTCGGAAGCAAAAAGCTCTCCCACGGTTCTGCCAAGAAGAATGCATTTCACCCGGGCGGAATAAAGCTTCCATATAATCAGCTGCAGTTTTTTGAGATCCATCTTCCGACTTCGCAGATACTTCCTAGAGCAAAGGAACTGAAGGTCTCACTGACAAGTTACTTGGGAGCGCTCTGGATGCTTGCTGTCCGTGACGAGATGCCGCCCAGGAAGCGCGATCTTCCGGTGACCATATCACTGCCTGTAAACCTGCGTAATTACTATCCTTCAAAGACTGCGAGGAACTTTTTCAACAGCGTGAACGTGACACATGTCTTCGACAGCGATATATCACTTGAAGATCTTGCAAAAGAGTTTGACGCGGAGCTTAAGAGCCAGCTGACCGAGGAGAACGTCAAAAAGCAGATGGATATTTTCGAGACCATGGAATATGTGGCCTTCGTAAGGGTCGTGCCGTTATTCATCAAGCAGTTGGTTGTCAGGCATTTTACGAAGAAATCAGCCAAAACGGTCACAATGACATTCTCCAACATGGGTGTGCAGAAGCCCCCGAAGCCTTTGGGAGAGCGGGTCGATAACTACAGCGGATTCTGCAGCACCAACACCATGTTCTCCACGATGTTCGGCTATGGCGACAAGCTGACTTTAGGTGTCTCGTCGGCATATACGAACACCGGCGTTGTGAAGAATTTTGTCAGGTCACTTTCCCAGTCCGGAGTAGATATCACCGTATGTGCGACGGAGGTGATCAAATGAGAAGATGTCCTTATTGCAATGTCGGAATAGAAGGGGATCTCGTAAAATGCCCTCTTTGTCAGAATAAGCTTTCAGGTACAGGTGAGGAATCCTGTTATCCCAAGTTCGAGGCGCAGAAAAAGCAGTCACTCTATTATAAGATGCAGCTGGCAATAGTCTGGGGCCTCCTGATCGCCGGTATCGGTCTGGATTTCCTCGTAAGACTGAGGCTCCCGGGCTTTCCTGATCTTCACTGGAGCCTGCTTCTGGCCATGTGGCTTATAGGGTTCGAGTTCGGGATCATGCGGCAGTTTAAGCCGGGCACAGGATCTGCCGGCAAGGTCACCATGATGGTAATTATCACGATCGCGATGTGGTGCGTCACTGCATACTTCTTCGGGCTCATGAAGGTTACGCTCGAACTCGTGGTGCCGGTTGTACTGGCGGCTACGATCATAGCGAATTTTGTGCTTGCTCTGATAGATAAAAACAGGAATACGATGGTATACCTCATTACGGGCCTCTTCATGGGGATCATTCCAAGCATCATATGCCTTTTTGTGACTGCGAAAATGCCCTTAGCCTGGGCCGTCTGCCTGATGGTCAGCGTTATTCTCTTCGCTGCTGCCGTAGTATTCAAGGGGAGAGCCCTTGCAGATGAGTTCCAAAGGCGGTTCCATCTGTAAATATACGCGGTCTGACTGCGCCCGGCATGTTATAATCCCTATCGGGGGAGAAAACTTAGGAAGTATAACATATGGATAAAACTGCAAAAAGCAGAAGAATACTCATTCTGTACTTAATCATAACGATCCTGTTAACCTGGCTCTTGCAATTCATGCCGATGATCCTGGGTCTGGATATAGAGAACACATCGATATCTTCATTTGATTTTGCTTCGCTGTTCTTTGGGATCGGAGGTGTAATGCCGACGCTGACCGGAGTAATCTTTGTACTCGTTTTTTACACGAAGGACGGGATAAAGGATTTCCTGAAGAGATGCTTTGTTCCCAATAAGGGGTCGTTGATCGCTATTTTGCTCTCGCTTGGACTGATCTGTGCGGAAGTATTTGTGACACAGATGATCTCAAGAGGATTTGGTGCAGCAAAGCTCGGTTTTGAGGGATTGAAGCTGATCGCCAAGAATCCGCTGTATTTCTTTTATTTCCTGTTCTGGGGGATAATCTCAGGGCCTTTTTCTGAGGAATTCGGATGGAGAGGTTTCCTCACAGACCGCCTGTTCAGGAAAGAAAAGCTGCTGCAGGTATCGCTGCTTATCGGATTTATATGGGGTATCTGGCACCTTCCGCTGTACTTCTATCCGGCACAGATCCAGCATGACTGGTTTATGATCAACCCGTTATTGGGATTGCTCTTTATTGTCAGCTGCATGTCGGCAGCACTTGTTTATATGACGATGTATGTGATCGCGAAAAGAAAAGTATTTCCGATTTTCTTTTTGCATCTGTTCAAGAATATCATCCTGACCGGCGCGATGATCTATCCTTTCTCAGATACCTATAGTGTGGTCGTTGTTTTCGTTGAGATAGTAATGGATACATTGTTCTACGTTATATTCACGAGAACGCTTTTCTACAAAAAGGCTTTGGAACAAGCCCCGGAATTTGATTATCTGAAGTAGGCAGGATCGTTATATTGACGGATATAAACCTTGTATGGGATTTTCTTGTCGATATATATGACAGGGAGAATGGCAGCGGTATGCCGGCTCTTTTTTCGAGCATGCGATCCGCGCATCGTGGATGGATTCGTCATACAAGCAGACTGACATAAGAAAATGCACTTCGCGTGCATGATTTTGCAACAACTGATCCGACCTGTGGCTGTGGCCCTCATCTTCCGTTAGACTCACATCAAACGGAGGTGTTCAAATGAAGAAAGACTGGCTGTCTACAAAATACTTGGTCCTGTTCTTTGTGCTTACTTTGGCATGGACGTGGCTCTGCGGATTTATTCCTGTTTTGTTCGGATTCACGGGAACGGGCATTGGAACGTTCGTATTCTATTTCGGAGGCGGCGCGCCTTCTGTAGTTGCACTTTTCATGGTGTTTCTGACATACCCGAAGGACAAGAGGAAAGATTATTTCAGAAGGTGCTTCAGCTTCAAACAGATGGGATGGAAGTGGCCGCTCATAACTATAGTTATCTTCACGCTGCTGTCAGTGGTAAGTGTCTCGACAGGCGTCGGCCTGACGGGCAGTGAGATGCCGGGGATGGACTACATAAAGGCCATAGGAGCTAACCCGCTGAATATATTCCTGGTTATCCTGCTGTCGCTCGTCTCCGGCCCGCTCAATGAGGAATTCGGCTGGAGAGGCTATGCGCTCGACAGGCTCCTTTTAAAGTTCGGCTTTGTGAAGGGGTCCCTGATACTCGGATTTATCTGGGCGATATGGCATCTCCCGTGGTATTTTACGCCCGGTCAGGCGCAGTATAACCTTCTTCAGGATTCGGTCTTCCACGCATTGATGTTCATACCGAGCGTTATGATGCTCAGCGTTTTCGTATCCTTCGTATATGTTAAGACGGGCAGGAGCATCCTCGCAGGCGCATTGGTGCATATGTTTAGCAATTTGATCGGAAGTCAGTTATTATCTCCTTATACGACAGAGATCAGTATGCTCGTAAGGTATACTAATATGGTGTTCTTCCTTGGCGTGATCGTCTATGCGGCGTTCTCGCGGAAGTTTAAGGAGGAAGCCCAGGCAGTTATTGAAAGCATAGGAAAACAGGAAGATTAAATGCAGATTATAACGAGACAGGCTCCGGACAAGCCCCTCACCGTCACGATCGAGTATCCTGAATACACCGAGTCGGTCAGAGGCCTTGTTAAGCGTATCGAGAGTTTTGACATAAGTTTCAGCGCGTTCTCGGACGAGCGCCGGATGCACATTGCCATGTCTGATGTGTATTATCTCGAAAACGTCGACAGGAAAGTCTTTCTCTACACCAAAAGCGATGTTTACAGGCTGGATTCCTCATTGCAGGAATTAGGAAAGATCATAGAGGATTCGGACCTTGTCAGGATCTCGAGGACATGCATCATGAACGTTTCCCATCTTACGGAAATAAAGCAGCTTAAGAACAGCCATCTCGAAGCAACACTCGACAACGGAGAGAAGCTCATTGTATCGCGCAAATATCTGCGCGACATAAAGAGGAGGTTCTAGATAAATGCCTGTCAGGAAAATCCTTAAAGACACATGCATACTTGCGGCATTGATGATACTTGCCGTATTCACGTTGTCGATCATCTGGTCGGGCATAACGGCAGAGATATCGCTCGTGCTGGCGCTTTTTGCTCTCGCGCTGATAATCACGGGCGTGAATTATCTCTTCGACGAATTCTTTTCGCTCTCGATCATTGTAAGCTACATCATCAAATACTTCGTATTCTCCGGGATTGTAATGCTGTTCGGCTTTATAGTGGGATGGTTCTTCCCGAGCAATTTCTGGATGGCATTTATCTATGTAGGTGTCGTGCTGGCGCTTGCCTTCGTGATCGACGCTTTTACGGTCAAGAGAGACATCGGATATATTAATGAGCACATCAAAAAAGAGAACTGAATGATCCTCCAATTCAAATGATATAATTGACTGGTCTTAAGGAGAGATCCATTAATTCGGATAATCTGCATATGGGGGATAAAAATGAAATATTTCAGAGTACACATGAAAGACTGTGCTTACATCACTAAACAGCCCAGAGGCATCTTTACGGCTGTTGGTAAGCTCGTAGACAGCAAGACTTTTACGGAAGAAGAGGAGAAGGAATACTGGCGCAACAGAGAGTATTTCGAAAGAGTTTTGCCTGTTCCTCCGTTTTATGAGCAGAATAACCCTGACGGCGCCATCACATGGTTCAAGGACAGCGAGGAGGCAAAGGATATCTGGGATCAGATGACGTTCTACCGCGCGATGTGTGACAAATATGGAATAAAGCTCTATGTCTCTGAATGCGATGAGGTTCCGGGTGAGATCATTTATGAGGATGCTTTCCAGATAGCCGTAAAGAATCAGCCGGAAGATGCTGCAATAATCACCAAGGAACTTATTTATCAGGAAACATAACTATAAGCATCTGAATATGCTTAGGCAAAAAGCAGATAACAATAATGAGGGAAAAGGAAAAATGGAAAACATAATTATCAGAGAAGCAACTGTTGATGACGCTGAGAAAATGATCTCCTATCTGAACATTGTTGGCGGGGAATCCGATAATCTCATGCATGGAGCTGAAGGATTTAAAGTGCCTGTAGAAGGAGTAAAACGGCGCATTCAGGCTTCACATGAAGCAGATAACAGTGTAATCCTGATCGCACTGGCAGAGGGTGAGATCATTGCGCGAGCAGAACTTTCCGGCTATCCCTCACCAAGATTACATCACAATGCCACGTTGTCGATCGCAGTCAGAAAAGACTATTGGAATAAGAAGATAGGCACAAGGCTCATGACAGAGATCATTGAATGTGCGCGAAAAATGAATCTGCGCAATATCGAGCTGGAAGTCATTGCCGATAATAAGGCAGCCATTGCGCTCTACCATAAAATGGGATTTACCGATATCGGAGTATACAAAAACTGGTGGTGTGTGAATAATAACTACAGCGATGCAATCGTTATGCAGAAATGTTTAGTTGACTGAAGTCTTTATCCATCACCATAATCATTTTTTTAGATCAGACACCTTCCAAGGGATCAGGGCATCCTTCGGCTGCCATCTCTGCAAGTCTCTCTTCAGATATGCCTTTGAGGATGACATGCAGACGGTCATGCTTTTCGCAGTTCCCGATATCTGCCATTCTGCAGAAGTCTTCAAAAGATACTCTGGCAAGCATCTGTTTCTTGGCATATGAATAGAGTGATACAGCATAGAGCGAACACTCGAGAGGTTTGCCTGTCTTGGGATCGTTGACAAAAGGAGGAACCAGCGGCTTTTTGATAAGTTGTTTGTTCTTGATCACGATCTCTACGCTCATATATTTTCCCCTTACATTTGTTTATACGGCAAAGACGCCATTTCTCATGTCCCCATCGAAGTAATTTTATCATACATGAATTAGTGCAAATTCTGTCATGTTATAATCTATGGAGTGGGGAAACTGAGATAAGAAATATAGCAACAGCTCAGGTACGAGAATAGGAGCAGATAAAATGCTGATAGAAAAAAGGCTCAAAACATCATACGGTGATGTTCATTATTGGATTTCGAAGAAGCTTACTGCTGACAGGATTACACTGTTTTTTCTTCACGGCCTTACAGCAAGTCATGATCTGTTTAACGGCCAGATCGAGTTCTTTGCGGACAAATATAATATCCTTACCTGGGATGCACCTGCGCATGGTGCTTCACGGCCTTACGAAGATTTCACGTATGAGAAAGCGGCTCTGGATGCGAAAAAGATCCTGGACGATAACGGTATCCGTGAAGCAGTGTTTATCGGCCAGTCTATGGGCGGGTTCATCACACAATCCGTGATCAAGAGATTCCCTGAAGTCGTGAAAGGCTTTGTCTCGATAGACAGCACTCCGTTCGGAGAAAAGTATTATTCGCGTTCAGACAAATGGTGGCTTCGCCAGATAGAGTGGATGTCGGGATTATATCCGGATAAGGCCCTCCGCAAAGCGATTGCGAAGCAATGTACCACAACCGATCATGCGTATAAGAACATGATCGCGATGCACTCGGTATACAGCAAGAAAGAACTCTGTCATTTGCTGGGCATAGGTTTCGCCGGATTTCTGGAAGACAATTGTGATATTGAGATCAAATGTCCTGTCCTGTTGATCGTGGGAAGAGAAGACAATACCGGGAAAGTACAGAGTTATAACAAACAGTGGTCTGAAGATCTGGGTGTTCCCATAACGTGGATAGAGGATGCTGCTCACAATTCCAATGATGACGATCCCAAGACCGTCAACACGGTAATAGAAACGTTTTTGAACAACAAAATTAACTAGGGAGAATGATAATGGATAATTTCATTGATGCTTTATTGAGCGAAAAGACAGATAAAATACCTGATGAATATGATTGGTTCGCACCGCTTATCGGTGATTGGGACTGTGACTATTTCGACGAGTATGGCGGACAGAAAAGGTTTGTGAAGGGTGAATGGATCTTCAGGAGAGTTCTTGAGGGTGCAGGAATCCAGGACGTCTTTATTTTCCCGTCCAGAGCAACCAAGGAGGAAAAACCGCAGCCGGATGGTGAATACGGTTCATCTTTACGTATGTTCAACGCCGCAGACAAATGTTATGACGTTTGTTATACATGTGACCATTGCATGAAGAGGCTTTGCTTTACCAAAGAAGGCGATAAGCTCGTAGGGAAAGTCCTGGATCAGGAGGACACTTATTGGATCTTCTCGGATATTACCGAAGACAGCTTCAAATGGGAAAACGTCATGATCAGGAAGGACGGCACCAGAATTCAGGATTGCGAGATTCACGGCAAACGAATCGGATAATGTTATAATCATGCTATCCGGACATAGAGCCGGGCAGGTATACTTACGTAACAAGAGATAGAACAATGCGCAATGGAATTAGGGAGATTGTTCTGAAATGAGAAGTAAGATATTGGGATTTGTTGCAGTGCTTTTAACGCTCTGTCTGATGACAGGCTGTTTTACCAAGCCTAAGAACCGGAACGCCATGGACAGGATAAAGGGCGATATAGAATGCGAATTCCGTGTCGGCAAAGATGCAAAAACCCATAAAGATGCCATAGATACGGATATTGTTTTCGATAAAGACAAATTCGTGGAACTGTTCAACGAGAAGGCTCAGTATACCCCCTCCAGCATCAAATATCATACAGATGACTTAAGTCTGAGGATAAATGCTCAGGAACAGCCTGATGAGTGGGAAGAGATATTTAACTCTGAAATCAACATAAAAGTTATTTATGGCCGTCAGAGCAGAAATGTTTCTATTTACGAATACAAGTCGAAATTGTATCTCTATGTACTGAGTATGGGTGCTAACAGCAAGCCTGAAGAGCAGGGCAGCTACTTTATGAAACTATCCAAGGATATGACCAAATACTGGAAGCCTATTCTTAAGGAAGTCAGGGAAGAATACGATAAAAGCAGCAACGATACGTAAGAGCAAAACTGTTTAAATCCGGAATACGGCCGGCGGAGGTATTGATCATGGGTAAGACAATACGGGACGAGATATTTGGAGAAATGACCTTTGACGGTATTTACTGGATCAGAACCGAACCGGTCACAATAACTTTTGCCGGCAAAACGTTTGCGCTTAGGACCGAGATCCAGTCTCCGGACCTGATATACGACTGGTACAGAAACGGCAAATTAAGGCAGGAAACATACGATAAGATATTTAATCCGGAGCTCGGAGGTTTGGGCTATGTTTTATCCAAATTAGAGAAGATGAGAGAAAACTTTTCGCGTGCCTTTCTGGAGGGCAGGGAGATGACGCAGAAGAGCCTGGAAGAAGCGGCTCTCCGGAAGCTGTCAGAGATAGAAGAGAACGAAGACAGATTAAGCGAAGTAGAGTTAGTTATTGCACGTGTGTTCGATGACAGGATCGAAATAAAGTTCAATTGTGAGTGGTATGAACAAGGCATCGGTTATTTTGTAATACCCTTCAACGGCGATATCTTCATGGAACCTGCGGATATGCATATGGAAGAATTGAAAACCGGTTTTCAGGCTCTCGGCTTTGAGATCAAAGAGTGCAAGTACGACTGGTTTTATGTCTACAGTGCTGAGATTCCGTCTAAAGAGCAGATCCGCGGATTTTTGAATCTGTTTACCGGGCATGAAGAGACGTTCTTCTGGAACTATTATCACAAGGGATCCGTGGAACCCGGGTCATATATTAATATCGAGGTTATTGACGGGAAGCCGTATATTAACGAATCCACCCATGGCTGCGGCGGCAGCTACAAGACAGTTGATATGGATGTCCTTATTGAATTCATTATCCGCAACTGGGATAAAGATTCTGACTGGGGAAAGTACGATCATCAAGTGGCGGTACGGCCGTCTGATCCGATATATTTATTAAGTGATATAAAATACAAGAAGTTTGAGACCTTTTATCCTGATTATTCTGCGTTACCTTGGTAAGCAGGCTTGAAGATACTAATCAATTCAACAGATATGGTGAGATATTAACAGTATGAAGAAGAACAATCCATTCGGCATAATCATCCTTATCGCAATCAGTGTTGCGTTCGGATATCTGCTGGGTACTGTTCTGGGATGGATCCTGGGCATGAAAGGTTTTAACGTGACTTTGCTTATTATCGTGCCTCTTTCCGTTTGCTGCTTTTGCGATTATGCCAACCTGGTAATTTATCCTATCGCGAAAAGCACAATGAACAGGAACATTAAGAAGCATAACTTCGGAAAGACCACTACATATGTCTCAAGAGCAAACTACACACTGAAATCCATACTCTGTATAGACGAAGAAACGGGAAGAGTGGGATATGTCTCACTGTCAGATCCGTTCAGGTTCCAGATGGCAAATCCCGGAGAGCTGAGCAAGATCAGATCGACAGTCAGCGCGTTCGCCCAAGGCGGTAGAAGGTTTGTGTTCTTCGAATTCTATTACGGCGAGAACAAGATGCGTTTCCCGACATACAGAGTCAGACACGCCTATTCTATTTCTTCGGACAGGATTCAGCAAGCCCTGGACGAAGGCAACCGGATCTGTAATCTTCTGTTAAGATTTAATCCCGGCGGCGATGACTTCTCAATCAATAGAAATATCCCTTTTTCAAAGACGGGACTCTGGGGATTTCTCCTCTCCTTCATATCGATCTATGTAACTGTTGCAGCATTTGCTTATGAAGCCACTTCGGATGTGTCGCACACCGAAAATACACAGTTCGTTGAATTCTTACCGGTATATGCACTGAATTTTATCGCAGCTTCGCTCGCCATTGCAGGCTTTGTGCTTGGCGTCATAACTCTTAAAAATGCTTCAGTTTCTCCTGTAAGAGGCAAAGGCTTTGCGAAGGCTTCAGTGATAATGTCGCCAATAGCTCTGATCATCCTTGTTTTGGCGCTGACAGCATTCATAAGATTACGCATATAAGAAAAGAACTCTAATTGATTAAGTTTGGATTGGTCTAATTGAAAGAATTTTTGGATTTCTGGCGTCTAAAATGCAGCCCAAAGATGAAAAGATAAAACAGTACATAGAATATCTTCGTTCATGCGATATAAAGAGTTATAAGCAAAAAGTCAGAGAGTCGTACAACCAAGGGAGTAATTATGGCGTTTTTTGACAGATCCAAAAAGAAAAAAGCCTTCTTCATATCTTGCAAGGATACAGTTGAAAAAGAGAAACTGTATGAATTTATCCTGGTTTTGCTTCGGCATGTTACACCGACAAGGATAGGTGCTTCCCAATACGGATCAGGACGCTCGGTCAAGTATTTCTCTAAAAGGTTACCTGAAGCATTTGACAGTGAGATGGATGAGGAGAATAAAAGGATCTCCTTCCATCTTGATGGTGACGGCTTCCTGTTTGTTATGAGAAAAGAACGGTTGAGCAGGTTTCTAAGTCTCGACATCAGTTTTGATTACGATACTGCGGATAAGGTTTTCCCGGAGATCGAAAAGTTTATTGTTGAAGAAGCTGTTATGGCTTCCGAGTCTGATTCACATGATGAGATCGTTCAAAACGAACGCCTTATCTCTCAATTTGGATATCTGGATGAAGATCCGTCCGGTTTTCCCAAGTGTAAGGGCACTTTGGAGGAAATAGAGATAGATATCGAGAAGAATCCCGGATATGTTTATAAGACACAGGGGCTTCATCTGGGCGGTTTTTACCGGATGTGGTTTGGCGAAGATTCATATGCGTTTTTGGATAAGTCTGAACTCAGAAATTTCCAGTGCTTTGAGAACACTGTGCTCGAGAATGATGTCACGAGGATCACTTTGTATGAGCACATAGAGGATTACAGAAACCGGGAAAACCGTCAAAAGCAGTGGGAGTTCCGTCAAAAGCTTCACATCGATGATATAGCCCGGAGAATGCAGGGAGAAGAGAAAGAGGCTTATAAGCAGAATGCCGATCCGGAAATCAATATTCAGGAAGGCAGCTTTGAACATGGCGGAGTCCGTCTGATCCATACCTATCTGAAGAATGGCAGCATTGCACATCGTTCCGAAGCTGACAGTGTTGAAATAAGGGAGCTGGATGCTGACGGTAAAGAAGTGTTCAAGGATGTTATAGAATTATGAAGAATAGAAATAACGCTATAGTGACTATAGAAGAAATCAAGGAAATCATTGAAAGACGTAATCTCCCAAGTCAGATCAATGAAGGCTATGATATTCAGAATGAAGAGAATTTTACATACATTGAGGTTTTCCACGGAGAGAATAAGCTGATGCTTGATCTTGCCGGTGAATATACGATCTATATGGGAGACTGGCACGGGCATTACTATCCGGATGATATACAGGATATGAAAGAATTCCGTCAGGTATTAGAGGATCTTCTGGACAATCGGAGGTGCTCGGTTGGCTGCTTCCGGGAGCGGGACGGTGTGGAGAACTGGTGCGGCTCATGTATAGAGTTCAAAGAAAACCTTGACCGGGATTATTTTGAAAGAGAGTATGGCCGCGATCGGATCATCCGATGCGAGTTCTTCGATGAGACTCTTAACCGGGTTTTTATGACGTGATGTCTGACAGTTTGTGTCAGAATCAATCAGCAGCGGACAGCAGACCGCCTATCCGTGATAAAATGGCAGAAAACTGGAAAAACGCTGATAATACAGGGGTTGCAACTGCCGGTTGACAATATTCAAAGTCCGGTTGGTGGAGCCGTTAAGGCACAAACTGCTAATCTTGGGGCAGCAAAACCCGGAGGTGGAATCAATGACTATTGCTGACAGAATACAGAGCCTTAGAAAGTCGAAAGGCATGTCCCAGGAAGAACTGGCTGACAAGGTCGGTGTATCAAGGCAGGCCGTATCAAAGTGGGAAAGTGAACAGGCAACCCCGGATCTCGATAAGGTCGTGATCATGAGTGATATTTTCGAGGTTACAACGGATTATCTCCTTAAAGGAATAGAGCCGGTCAAGACAGATGATCATAAGACTATGGCTGATGTTATCGACCAGAAAGTTCTTACCGAGAAGAACGGCAAGCGCGCGAAAACAGCCCTTAAGTGGTTCCTCATAGGATTCGGAATATTACTTGCCATAGATCTCATCTCGATGCTGATCTATTTCCTGGTTAACGGATTCCCCGTCTAATCTGATCTTCAAATAATCTGAGACTTGAAAAAGAGCGATGACATCGCCCTGTCTATTAATGCGCCCAAAAGGAGTTTCCCATGAACAAGATAAAAGAATTCATCAAGAAAATCAGTCCGTTTAACAACCGTACCGATATGCCGAAGATATTGTATGTGATCAAGGTCATCCTGATCTTCTGGGTATTCAAGTTCGGATCGGAGCTGGCAGGTGAAGGCATAGTTCTGGCGATCCACTTTGCCTGCGGTAAAAATCCTCTGCAGGGAGAGATGTTCGACAACAACACGATCACACTGATCACTTACTATGGATATGGACTAATGATCGGAATAATAATCCTTCTCTGGAAGCTGTTTCAGAGAAAGACACTGGCAGATCTGGGTTTTTCAAGGTCTGCCGGAAGTTATTTTGCAGGTGCTATAGCCGGTGCGTACCTTCTGGTGGTCATAGTACCTTTGACGGTTCTTACGGGTTCGATCAGATATAACGGCGTCTTCGAAAAGATCGACGTGGCAATGGTCGTGCTCATGCTCGGAGGCTTTGTTCTTCAAGGTGCCTTGGAAGAGGTACTCTGCAGGGGTATCGTCCAGCAGCTCTTGCAGAAAAAGACATCCATACCTGTTGCTGTAGGTGTAAGTGCGGCCCTTTTTACCATTCCTCACATCTCAAGCATGGATTTCAGCGCTCCTGCCATTGCGGTAACGGCAGTTATCAACCTTATCCTGATATCGGTCATTTTCTCACTCCTTACTGTTCGCTTCAGGAGCATCTGGGCAGCCTGCGGAATGCATTCGATTTGGAATTATATTCTTTACAGTATTCTTGGGCTCAATCTGAGCGGCAATGATGAGATCGCTGCTTCCGTATTCAATATGAGTTCCGTTGGGGAAAATATATTAAACGGCGGTGTTTATGGTATCGAAGCAAGCATCATTACAACTGCAGTATTAGGAATTGCTGCCGTGCTGCTTATCTTATTCAACACCAGGAAGCCGAAACGCACATGATCTAATGCTATAATTGTCCTGGCTGAGAGAATGATCTCTTGGCACAGATATATGGTTATGGATTAATAGGTATCGGGTAATGGGGAAAAGAAAAGAAGACCAGTGAAAGGGGCAGGTAATACGTAACATGACTTATTTCGTTGAAGGCATACAGGGAAGTGGTAAGAGTACTCTTGTAAAGCTGTTATCAGAGAAATGCCCGGACCATAAAGTCCTTGAGGAAGGTGACTATTCTCCGGTAGAGCTTGCATGGTGCGCATATATAGACAGCGATCAATATAACGATATTTTGAACCATTTCTCTGAGTTGAGACCGGAGATAGAAGCAAAAACACACTTCGAAGATGATCACGTGATTGTCTGTTATACAAAGATCCGGACCGATGACCGGAGCTTTTATCAGGAGTTGGAAAAATACGAGATATACAACAACCGTGTGTCCTTTGAGCGGTTCAAAGACATTGTCTTAAAGCGTTACGGAAGTTGGGACGGGGCATCGTTGATTACGGAATGTGCTCTTTTCCAAAATATCGTGGAGGATATGATACTGTTCCGGGATATGCCGGATGAGGCGATCATTGACTTTTACAGGGACATAGAAAAAGCGATAGGTGATAAGCAGATCCATATTGCATATCTTAAGGCGGAACCGGATGATATCAGAAGGAATCTTCAGACAGCACGGCAGACCCGGGTTGATGACAAAGGCAATGAAGTGTGGTTTGCCATGCTCAGCGACTACTTTAATAACTCTCCCCATGCGGTCAGATGCGGCCTTGAAGGTGAAGACGGCCTGGTAAGACACTGGATCCACAGACAGGAGCTTGAGCTCAGGATATGTGAAGAACTGTTCCCGGACAGGCACACGGTGTTGCCTTCAAAATCGTATAGGGAGAAGGATATCGATAAGTTGGTGAGATAGAAATCGCTATTGACTTATCATATTCCGGGCAATAATGTATCCCAGGCCATTTATCACGAGATAAGTGGCCTTTATTCTTTTCCGATCACCTTTTCCAGGAAGATCTTCTTTTCGAAACCGCCGCGCTTCTCTTTTTTCTCATCTGCGAGTTCAACGATTCCTTCGAGAGTCGTATTTTCGAGTGCGGCCAGCGACCTTATGACTTCTATCATGTCAGCGAGTTCTTCGCATCTCTCACTGCCTTCGGAATCAAGGACTTCTTCATATTCTTCGCCCAGTTTTTCTTCCAAAGACTTCTTATATTCCTCATCCGCAAGTATTCTCGTAACCGGTGTTTCTTCATTTGCGATGATGATGTCAGGGATATTATCCCTAACCAGTTTGTTATATATTCTTTCCATAGTTCACCTTTGCCAAATGCTATAATTACTGTATTCAAGGGGAATCCCCGGATAGTCTGATCAGCAGTATAAAGGGCAGGGCATATGATAGTAAGTTGCGGACATGACATTTATCAATGCGATGATGCAGGTGTTTTCAAGAGCATAATGCAAAAACTTCTGGCTGAGAAGTCAGCTGAGGTATGGATATCCCAAAAAGGAGAACAGGATGAGTATCCCTGCATGGCTTTGCTGGTTAATGAGAACAATGCGGCGCTTAATCATTTCGGTGACGATGGGAGCTGTTACTCATCTTGCAACGGAAGTGCCGAAGACGGATTCGTATCTTTTTGCGATGGCCAATTTGAGATCCATTCAAATCAGGTTATAAGCAAGGAAGAAGCATTGACTGCGCTTATGGATTATTTTCCTGATAACGGCAGGTCAAGCGGCATTCAGTGGGAGCAGCTGTATTAACAAAGGGTTTGTCTCAAAAGAGCAGGCCGTGTTAAGTGCACTGTACTTGGTCTGTTTATGCCTGTTTGATTCGTCAGTTAAGAATTACCGCGAAAATGTCACTTCTTTTGTCCGCCCGGAAGCAACAAATCCTTAACTGCGCGTTTGCTGATTTATACTGGCATGACTGACATGAAAAATCATAAAAATACCTTGTAACGAATTTGAATCTCATCCGTCTAACTAATGCATAAATATAGAAAGGCGGATAAATAATGGATATTTCGAATGAGGAACAGTTTAAACTTCAAGATAATGCTATAACTAAACGAGGTATCGCGATCCCAATGATTCAGGGCGTGGTAATGACCTGTTCATTTCTTATAGTCGAGCTCATATTCCAGAAACTCGGAATGTTTGAAGGGGTGGTCAGGTTATATCTCACAGACTCAGCTTTGAGATTCCTGTTCGGCGGCGTGACTCTTTTACTTATAGCGGCGAATTACAAAAGGCAGCGCAGTTTATATTCTCTGAGAGAGTATTTCACGAACAGGTTTTCTGCGAAGACATACATCTATCTGATTCCGTTTATACTGTACCTGATATCCGTTCTCGTGTTGCCGGTGTTCTCATATGTCCATTCTTTCAGTAAGGCAGGCGTGTTCGCATTATGCTGTGTTCAGCAGCTGGCAACAGGTTTTTACGAAGAGTCCGTACGGGTACTGATATTATGCGGACTTCTGAAGTTCCTGTGCGGCACTAAGGCCGGCAGGATCAAGACGGTCCTTATCTCCGGAGCTTTATTTGGTCTTAGTCACGGTCTTAATTTTCTGTTCGGCCGGGATATACTTTCTACTCTTTGTCAGGTCGGGAACTGCTTTTTATGGGGGGCTTTCATGACGGCAATATTCCTTTATTCGCGCAATCTTACACTCCTCATGATCCTTCATGCGGTTTGGGATATTGTAATAAGGATACCCAATGCCTTCTTTGGCTTTCCTGACCAGTCACTTGGAATTCAAGTGACGGAGATTATCGGTAATGTGATAGAGTACGGGCTTATGACATTAGCGGCTGTAGTGCTCTGCCTGAAACTGAAGGATGATCATCCGGTCAAAACTACTCTATAGTCTCTACGACCTTGCCTTCAGCATCTCTTATTACAGTAGGGACGATCTCTATTACTGCGGGCATGCTCTTTAATGTGTAAACACCCTTGTGCGGAGGGACAGAAACGAATTCCTCAAGGCTTTCCGGGCTGAACTTAATGAGGCCGAAGTCGGCTTCTTCCTTGCCTGCTGCAGACTTATCTGAGGGCTGGAAAGCTATACCCATGTCAGGTGTCTTGATATAGAAATCACGTCCCTTGGGAAGGCGTGCTTTAAGAAGATTTGTAAGCTTTCTTAAGTTTTTCGCGCCGATCGAGAAATAGAGATATTTCCTGCCTTCCATCTCACGGATCTCCATGTTCGCGCCATCCATATAGAACATGCCTGTAGATGAACCGTCCTGTTCGATGCCGGCTTCGACTTCGGCTTTGAATTCAGGTATCGACAGATAGGTGTCCCTGTCCATTACTGCAACTGCCATCGGATTACATTTGCGGTATGCCTTAATGAACTTGTCGCCGAACCAGAGCATCGTGTATTCGAGCTCTTCCTTCGTGTAAGGAATGACCTGGATGAACTCCACGTGACCATAAGGCGTATCCATGTCGCCGAGCTCAGGATCGATATCAAAGCCCAATGCGGTAAGCTTTGTATCCGACTCCAGACAGATAGGTCCGTTGGCGTCCATATGCTCGTTTGCCTTGAAAACATTGCCGCTCTTGAAGACATAGCGCGCAAGATTCTGGAGGAGGCTCACAGGCCATAAGGGCGGCGTCTGCTCGCCCTTATCTTCCAGCCTGAATGAGAGTTCAAATCCGTAGCCGCTCTCTTCGGCATAATCACTTTCCTTCTGATAAAGCTCAGTAAGGCCGTATGTGATGTAATGCCAGTGAGGGATCCCGCTTTTGCTCTGATAGACAGATACCCGGTCCAAAGGATCGGGTCCGCCTAAGAAGTACGGCACCTTTACTCCGAAGTGGAAACCTTTTTGTTCTCCGTAGAGCGCTTTGCACTTTGCATCAATTGCATCTACGCCTGCATTCTCGATCTTTGAATCACTCATCTGATTTTCTCCTTATTCCAATAAATGTGCTTAAAATCCCGACAGCCTCAATATAACTTATTGCGTGCCTGATTACCATAACTTCAGGCAAATCCCACACTCATACCTTCAGGCTGTTGCCGGCGCGGGATATCCTTGCTTCCTTCCTGTCACTATATATCCACAGGCCGATCGAGAATAACAGCCAGATCGCGCGGAATAAATTGACGGAAAAACTTCCCGGGAATTCATCGAACAGTGCGTTCCAGTCGTATATTGCTCCAATTGAATCTATGAATGTGTGATAGAAAGCGCATGCAATGACGCTTTTTGTCGCTTTATAGATCGCTGCCATCGCGAATGACCATATGAAGATCGTTATCGCAAATCCCACGAAGCTGTCGTTGTAGTGGCGTGATGTCGGATCGATCCATGCAGAATAATGCCATACACACCAGATCACTGCCGTCAGGAGTACGGAGAAGGGGTAGGGCAGTTTCTTGTCCAGTTCCGGCTGAAGTATCCCGCGCCAGCCCGTCTCTTCTGCAATGCCAACGAAAGGAAGCATGATCACAAGTCCTCCCAGGAACAGGTACCACGGCTGTCCGTTCGGTGTGCCGCACAAGAGCGCGAAAACAAGAGCCATCAGACAGAACGCACCCGTAACAAGGATTGTCTTAAGTTTCTTTTCCGTGCGGAAAAGATTCCTCATCAGGTGCTTAAAGCCTTTTCGCTCAATGAATACTGCGAGTATGAAGCTTGCCCAGAACGGTCCGGGCGTCGAGAAAAGAAGCCCTATCGCAGCATATAAAAAATATCCCGGTGTCATTACTCCGGTCCTGCTGAATTCGACCGAATAAGGCAAAAGCCATACATGAAGCGTTATAAAGCAGAACGCCGAGAATAGCGCCACCAGTATCAGATACCACAGTATCCTGTTTGTCCCTTCATCCTTCGTGATCGAGAAGATCCTGACAGGTCTCTTATTTTTTTCCAAAATTATTACCGCCTTTCATATTTTTTCATCTGTTAGACGGGAAAATGGGGATTTCGTTACAAGCGAATACTCGAGAAATGCAAAACACAGTTTGTTAAAATAATATTTACTAACATTATTAGTTCAACTGAATTCAATCTTGCAGTGTTTCAGAACGGACGATGTTCCCGAAGATCAGGTCAGCTGCAAAAACCGGAACCTCCCAAAGTGTCTATTAAAATGATCTGGGAATTAAATGGGTAATTTTTTGTCAAACAGCTGGAAAATACTCTTGCCGGAATTTGGTGAACGAAAGAGAGGACAGTTATTTTGATCAGTTTAAGGGAGATAACCAGAGAAAATATTGATGAAGTTCTTGCCCTGAAAGTCAATGAGGATCAGCGATCCTTTGTATCTTGCAATGGTGATTCTCTTGCTCAGGCATATGTTTATCCGGAAACAGCTTTTCCTTTTGCAATATATGAGGACTCAACGGTTGTAGGGTTTATCATGATGGGTTATTACGAAGCTAAAAAGTATTATACGTTATGGAAATTCATGATAGACAGCCGGTATCAGAACAAGGGATATGGCCGGAAAGCACTTGAATTGGGAATACAATATTTGAGAGAACATTTCGACGTCTCTGAAATCTATACCGGAGTAATTCCCGGTAACATCAAAGCGAAGAAATTGTATGAATCCATCGGATTTAAAGAAACCGGATTAGTCGAATCGGGGATGGAAGAAATGCGGTTGATACTGACATAATATAATTCCCGAACGAAGTAAACAGTGAAAGAGAAAGTCAGCCTGTAAAATATCAGGAAATAAGACAAGTTGAGGTGATGAGAATGGGTATATTGGGAAAACTGTTTGGAGGGAAAGATAACAGTAAGTCTGATGAGAGACCTTCCGGAGGCTCGTATCTGGTAGAGGATACATTCAGAATAAATATTCCTCAGGATCTGGTTGTAGTAGGTCAGATAAAAGGAACTGTCAGAGCCGGTGATAAGGTCTATATCGAAGGTGCAGACGAAGAAATTTTGATATTAGTTAAGGAACTGGAAATATTCAGGACCAAAGTCAAGTCTGCGACGGACACTGCAGTTGCCCTGTACCTTGTAAACGGTGCTGAATACGGGATCGAAAAAGGAACCGTCCTTCATATAAAAGTTTAAATTAGTACGATATAATTAATTATTCTATTAGATCAAAATCGTTGGGAGGATAACAAAATGCAAATCGTTGAGATTCCTGTTTACAGCATCAGTGTTCAGCTTGAAAGCGCGCTCCGTAAGAAAGAGTATAAAGAGGAACAGATAGCTCAGGTATATGGCATCCTGAGCGAGAAAAAGAAGAAGCAGAAGATGCCCGCCATTATCCTCGCTTCAGTTATCGCGGTCTTCGGACTGATCTCATTGATCGGTGGTATCATAGATGACAACGTTGTTATCGGAATCGTAAGCTTTGTTGCCTTGATCATAGTTGCCGGTGTAGCCGGTTATATCGGTTATTACATTAATGTCGGCAAGACCGCAAAACAATGGAACAACCTGCTGAAAGAGTTCTATCCCGACATCTGCGGTAAATACAAACTCTGATTGCACTTTTTGTTCCGGCATTATAAACATCGATGCTGAAGGCGGCAAAGAGATGCTTAAAAAGCCGATGCTGAACTGGCTAAGATTGGATATCTTCCAAACGATAAAAATGAGAACAGCATAGTGCTTTTAGAGTTCATGCTCAGGGATGTTCCGGGCAGCGTTACTGAAGTGCTGAGACTTATAAACAGCTACGAGCTTAATATCTCTTATATCAGCTCACAGGAGAACGGCACTGATCATCAGGCGTTCAAGATGGGTCTTTTTGTGGATGACGAAGAGAAACTCATGGAATTTCTCAGACGCGCCAATGAATTATGCCCTGTCAGGGTTATAGATTATAACCATTCGAAAAGGATCTTCGATAACAGCATATTTTATCAGTCCTTTGTTACCGGCCTGATGCAGCAGATAGGCCTTCCGGAACAGGCTCATGAGAAGCTCCTTGTTAACTCCAATCTGGTAATGCAGATACTGGATGAGAAAGGTTTATCACCGTTTAAGACATTTGAGAGCATCAGTAGATTTGCTGAGCTCTTATCTGTAAGCCGTGGCTCGGATTTCGCGCCAAGGATAACAGAATACGTTATAACCGATAAGTCTAAGATAACTCTTATAGAGCCGCCTTGCGGAAGCAACACGATCATTATTCAAAGCTGTGGCGAAGTTCTTTTCGTGGACTGCGGATATGCACTCTATGAAAAGGAGATGCTCAGACTGTTCCGCAATATCCTTCCCGGCTTTGACTCTATGAATAAAAAGATCTTCGTGACGCATGCCGATGTCGATCACTGCGGCCTTCTCCATCTTTTCGATGAGATAACAGCAAGCCGTAAGACGGCTTTATGCCTTGAACTTGAAGCTGACGGGAAGAACGGATATAGAGAACAGAATCCTCTTCACAAACCATATGTGAATATCTGTAAGACGCTGACCTTCTATAAGCCCCCCAAGCCGGAGAAGTTAAAAGTTGTTTGGGATGATGCGGATGATCAGGAGGAACTCCTGAAAGAGATAGGAACATTAGCCTGCGGTGAATTGAACTTTGTGGTCTATCAGGGGAAAGGCGGTCACCTTCCCGGTGAGACGGTTCTTGTCGATTATGGCCATAAGATCACTTTCACAGGCGATATCTATGTTAATATAGCCGGAATGACGCGCGAACAGGCGGAGTACAACAGATATGCCCCTGTCCTCATGACATCTGTGGATACTGATCCTGCACTCTGTGCGGAAGAGAGAAAAGCTGTCATGCAGAAACTCGTTCCCGGAAAATGGAAGATATTCGGCTCTCACGGAGCCATGAAGGAATATGATCAGCCCGTAATGTAAGAAAATGGTGTTTTGATCCGTCATATAGGTGAGATCTCAAATAACACCGGAGGCAAAAATTTTGAAAAATGAAGATGTAGTCAGATTATTTGATGCTTATGCTGATGATCTTTA
>JAEEGI010004156.1_pt1 | contig 34098 bp, 39 predicted proteins | sample 8958751 | NCBI WGS metagenome assembly JAEEGI01 (sample SAMN16246545, study PRJNA631951) | gut metagenome | biome: gut microbiome; feature: rumen; material: KS-attached | host: Bos | place: Iran: Karaj | collected 2018-10
CCGCCTCCACCATCTTTCTTATGCAACTGTTTATCGGAGATATAATTCAGCTCATTTAAAGTGAGTTCGGATCTTCTTTTCTCGGTGCCAGTTTCGAAGGATTGGATCTTGGCCAGTTCGTCTGCTACGATACTGCTCATTCTTTCACCTCCGGGAGCCCCACGATAATGGATTTCAGGATGGAAATGATCGTAGCTACGATCGATACGCTAAGGGCGTGGCCCCATTCTACTTCGCTTACGGACATGCCGACAGCGAAAAAGCCAAGGAATACTTCAGCGAATGTATAGAGCGCTCGTACGAACGCAGCCTGAAGGAACTCCTTGGTGAATATCTTTTTGAAAAATTCTGTCATGTGTTAACTCCTTTAACTCTGGGAATTAGGGACATTAGTACGAATAAGTTCGAGATGATTATCCGGATACCACTTAAGGCTGAAAGTCCCAAAGTTCGTCATCGCTCCGGTAATTAAAACGTAGTCATCGGTATATCCCCCAGGTGTTACTTCAGGAGTTAAAACCATATTTGATCCAAGAGGACTTAAATCGACTAACCCGCCAATGACATACTTTTCGTGATTGAGCATTTTGGTTCTATACGTCTGGTAATCTCCTGCAAGAAGCTGAAGATCAAAAGTATCCTGGCCAAGGGGCTTGATCATTGCTAAGAAATCCCACTCTACAGGACCGCTTCCGCCTTCGCTTCCGTATCTGGAAAGAAGCCCTTTGTTATCGAGTTCCGTGATGGCGTTGAAAGTGAGTTTATTGGTATCAGCTTTTTCAGCGGCTTTTAAAATATCAAGATCGTCTTTGTATGTTGCCATGGCTGCCTCCTTTATTCCGTAGTGTCCGTATCTGTGGGCGGATCTACCGGTTCATCCGATTCTTCTTCTGCAGCGGTTTCCTTCATGGCTTCGACATATGCTGCGGGATAATATCTCGGTTTTCCATTCGCTAAGTTCACAGCGCCCTTGGATTCTTTTTCGCTTGTTCTATAAATCGCGGTCCCCGCAACCGCATCAAAATCACTTAAATAATTGACCAGATTTAATGTCAGCGAATTAGCGTTCATAGAGACATTACCTGTGAACTGGTTGATCGTTGCCTGTTCGACACCGGCGTTTTCATAAACCGTATCAGCCTCTGAATTCTGTCCCGGGGAAACGGGCTCATCCGTAGATGGACTCATCATCTTCTTATTCCAAAGTAATACCATTTCTTACCTCCCCAAATATCCTTTTGCTTTAAGTTCTTCCACGCCTTCGCGGACATAGGAATTGCCGCCCTTGGAAATATAGTGATCATACTCTTCCCAAAAGCGCTGAACTTCTGTCGGGTCTTTGACTTCTCCCCTTCTCACTTCAGCAAGAAACGTAACGAGATAGTTCTTACAATTCTCCATGTCCACTTTGTCCAGGCGCGTATCGACATCGTCGATCTTGGCTAATATCTTTTCGTTCTGTTTGTCAATAGCATCGAATCTGGCCTTAAGACTTTCTTCGATCCACTTTTTAATATTGTTTTTCAAGTTCTGTATGCCTGCGATAAGCGCAATTATAAATAAAAGTGCTGCGGATATCTGGCCTAATGTAATGTTTTCCATTTAGACCTCCCATTGACATTATTTTGAGGAAGGATCTGTCGGATCACCTGGCAACGTCTGATGGTTTGAACCTTCGATAGAACCACTGGCCGTTACAACAGCATCTCTCTGATCGGCATCGAATTCGTCGAGATAATGCTTGATATGTACCTGCGACATAGTGCTATTCGTCAAAAGAATATAATCGTGATTTTTAATGGCCCCGTCATCGGGTTCGTCCCCCGGTTCCGATTCCGACGGATGATCTACCAGGTGATAATCGATCGCATTTCCGGTTACTTCGGTCGGAATATTTCCGGGTTCGTCGATGTCGGTCATATCTCTCGCATAGCCGTATTCTTTTTCTTCTGGCATAGTTTTATCCCCCCCTATTAATCTTCCAAGATCTGAACTTTACGCTCAGATGCTACCCATGCGACTTTACATCCGAGTGCAAGAGCCGCGAATGCGATCGGAACAAACGTACGTCTATCTTTGATAAACGGAGCGACATCCATGGTGTACGGTTTGCCGTTTACGAGATATGAGCGTTTTCCGATATACATTTCTACTTTCTTCGTTCCCTTGGTGATTGTGACTTTATCGTTGTCGTCATCCCAGAGAACTTCAGCGCCTAGAGCCAGTGCGGCAAACGCGATGGGAACATATGTTCTCTGTTTTTCTATAAACGGAGCTGTGTCCGTCTCTGTCCATACCCCGTCTACTTTATACGCTTTCCTTCCGATCTCCATTACGACATAACGTTTGTCAACGTGAGGCAGGATCGGAATCCCCCATCCGCTCCAGTAGTCATAGCCAGGAGTATCAGAAGGATGTCCGGTATTGATAGGCTTTGAGATCATTTTAAAATATGAATAGATCTCATCCTGCGTAGTGTCAAAGCCGTAGCGCTGCTGCAAGAGAGCTGCGATTCCTGCGAGATACGGACAGGAAAAGCTCGTTCCCGACCATCCGGAAGGACCGACGAAGTGCGTGAAGTCCACTTCCTCGAATTCATCTCCAAGAGAAGAATATCCGGCCATCTGAATTTTGTCGAAATCGTGGTTCATGGCGATCGCGGCACCTACATAGATAGCAAGACTCTCGGGGATAGCCCCACCCTGCACGCCTGTTGATCCGTCATTACCGGCGGAGTTAAATAAAGCTACGTTGTATTTTTCTTTGAGGTTGGAATATAAGTCGATAATGGGCTGGCGGTTATTGTTTTTGCCGCTGTGAGAATGAGACAGGATGGTAATATGATTACTTTTCACAAACTCGTCCGAAGAGAGTTTAGTGCCGTCTTCCAGTTCGACATGTTCATAAACGATCTCTCTGTTTTTGGTCACCATACTCAGTCCATAATTTAAGACTTTAACCTTTGGCGCGGCGTCAATGATGCGCTGCATAGTCATCGTGCCGTGATTATTAAGCGGTTCTAGATCCCATACTGTTACACCTTTCCCATCCCATCCGGCCTCGTTCCATTCAAGGGTTCTGTCGTAGTGTTTTTGGTCTCTTACGTAATCATCCATATTTAACTCCAATTAAAAATCCCGCCGAAGCGGGAGAATATAAGTCAGTTTAATAATCGTTTGTCGTTCGGGAATAATAAATGCGGGTCATGTTACTCGAACCGGCTCCTTCAGTGTAATCATTGTCAATTCCACAAAAGGCCCCGTTGCCGTATATCATTTTAGTCATTTTCGGGGCGTTCGTTACGACTTCCCAATTTATGCAATCCGTGCTTATAAGTAAATTGTACTGATTATTTGGCGCGGGTACCAATAAAATATATTTTCCATTTCCATAAGTCCCAGCGGCTAATGCTCCGTCATAGACATTTCCCATTTTTACAGAAATGTCGTTCCAATTCGTTCCGTCGGACGTACTAAATATTCTATGATAATAAATCGGAACAGAAGTTTCATATTCGTATTCTGAAAGAACGAGAGCGTATTTTCCATTTCCGCAAAACGACGCGATCCATCCATAGTATGACCTACCAGAGGTTACTTCAAATTCGTGAGAACCAATAAGCGTTAACTGCGGATTTATTTGTTGAATGTTATAAAAATAGCATTCATTCGTGCCGTCATATGCATCGATGCAACGCCCGTCGTCCATTGCCGAATAATTGGTAACTGTATACGATCCGTATATATAGTTCCAAGTCGCAAGATCTGTGCTTACGGCGTTTGTTCCGCTCTGACCTACAACGATAAAGAGTCCATTCGTGTATCGGACGTCGCACCACGGTTCAAATTCATCCGAGGACACGCCAGTGGTTCTAGTATACGTCCAATTGATAAGATCCGAACTGTATGCTATTCTAGCCGATACCTCATCCCCGCCGCTCTCAACTAAAAGAAATATGCCTTTTCCAAAAGCAATGCTATCATAATGATTTTCAAGCGTTACTGTGGTCCAATTTGTTAAATCGGAACTATATAATAATTTTGTCGGATCTGACTCGCCATAACCACCACCGTAATTGTTGTTGACAAGTATGACGTATTTCCCGTTTCCATAAGCGATATCCGTAATATGGAATCGAGCGCCGCGTCCCCATGCCGACATCGGAATTTCAACCGTTGTCCAAATTTTTCCGTCAGGGGGGCCAACTGGAATATTGGCAATTGCCGTTGGAAAATCGTCAGCGACAATGGTTGCATTTGAACCTGTTTTTTCTCTGATAGCATCAGCAACATCATCAAAAAGAGATGTAAGCGTAGTGTGTGTATTAGGCATATCTTACAACCTCCTTTAATAACTTGCCGCGATTGCGGCTGCGATTGCTGCGTTGATGGCGGTATCAACATACTGTTTGGTGGCAATTTGCGTTCCTGCGGAAGAAGATGTAGGCGTTGGTGCGGTTGGCGTTCCTGTAAATGCTGGGCTATTAAACACAGAGGCCCAACTTGCTGCCGAACCATTTGTCGTAAGGAATTTGCCGCTTTGTCCGCTCTGGGAAGGAAGCTCTGCAGGAGCATAAATATCATTGCCGGTTCCGTTGATAGTGATCGTACCTACCTTAGTTCCAGAAGAAAGTGTCGGCGTATAGGACACACTGGAACCACTAACTATAAAATATGTATCTACGTAATTATCTGAAGAATCTTCGTATGCAAAGAGCGCTCCGTATGTACAATATCCGTCTCCTATATCCGCGATTCCTTCAAATATACAACTATCGGATGCTATACTCATTGGGTAAAAATGTATATTACCATTGTCTCCATCGATGACAATAGGCATCTTTCCGCTTGCATAGCAATTATAAAAAGTAGTTGCTGAAAAATCAGTCCATTCCGTTGTCCCAGAAATAATAGTAAAATACTCAACTCCACTAACATTCGCCCAGCTTACGGCCGTGCCATTGGTAGTAAGGAATTTTCCGCTATTACCAGTTCTTGAAGGAAGCGGATCGGCCCACAGACCATCATGAGTCAAATATTTTCCATCTCCAGCAGCTATTAATTCCGGTCCGCTTGTTATGGAGTTTGTACCATTAAATTTGGCTAAATATTTATTCTGTCCAGTTCCTGTTATCGGGTTAGTAATCGGCGCCTGATAATCTGTACCTGCTACTGCAGCAGATATCGTCCCACTGCCATTGCCTTTAAGAAGTCCACTTGCAGTGATTGTCGGCTGTGCGCCAACTTCAGTCGCTGTATAAGACGGTTTACTGGCAGCTTTAGCCCATGATGAAACCGTAGGATCCGTTTCTGTTGAAATATAACCGCTATCGTTCGTAAGATCCGAAGTCTTGCTTGGGATACTTGTTGTATCCGGTAAAGCGCCAACCTCTGTTGCAGTATATGAAGGTTTGTTTGCAGCCTTTGCCCAAGATGGGACCGTAGGATCAGTCTCTGTTGAAATATAACCGCTGTCGTTCACAAGATCGCTTGTCTTGGTCGGAACTACTACATTCCCTCTTACAGTTTCACCATCGGCCCTTAATGCAGTCTCCCCCGAAAGGAGATTGCCCTCATCTACCGTTTTATCGGTAACATCGATGAGCGTTTCATTGTTTAATATAACTTTTGCAACTCCCATTGAGTTCCTCCTTCATTAAAGTTCCCATTCGCTTCCTTCAATCGGCAGCCATTCGACATAGCCGTATCCATTTATCGTACTCCATACAGATGCTGCTTTATACGAATTAATCAACGACTGCGGGACATATATCTTTGCGGTTAAACTGTTTCTGCCACGGAGCGGAGTGTTGAAAAAAGCATTTACATTCGCACAAGTCGTGACAGAAGTCCTTCTCATAATGAGAGTCTGTAACTTGTAACAGTTTGCAAAGGTATTCGCCGCTATGCTTTTCGCCTTGCCAATGTCGCACACTTCAAGATGCTGGCAAGCGTTTGCCGCAGTTGCAGAACCGAAGTTCAAGTTCAGCGCAATACCTGTACCAAGGTTCGGAAGATGGATCTCCCGCAGAGCCATTACGTGACCGCTTGCTCCGGTAAATGTATATGTCCCAAAAGTTCCTATCGCGCCAGTTGCAGTAAATGTTGTCATTCCCGTACAACTTGCAAAAGAATATTGCCCGATAGATGTTACTGTACTTGGAAGAACGATGTCTCCCGTCAACCCATAGCAATAACGGAATGCATAGTTGCCGACGGTCTTTGCTTTGGGAAACTCCCATCCGTCCCAAATGATGGCATAGTCGTTATAAAATGCATAAGAGTTGATGGTCTGAAGATTAGGGAAACTAGCACTTGTTAAGGCGGTCATATACGCCAACCCATAAGAACGGATACTTGTTAGCGTATCGTCCGAAACGCTTGTGACAGTATTCCGTAACGCTTGGAGAAGCGTATCCTCGCCGCTATCTGCAACGTTCACAACCACTTCAGAAAGATTCGTAACGTCGTACGTATCATTCTCGGTGATAGTTTGCGAACCGCTGACCAGTTCACTTGCCGTAACGGTAACTGCAGTTCCGGTTTTCGTTCCTCCAGAAATATAACCTTCGGTGTTCGTCACGGACGGGGTAACGGTTATAGAGTTTCCGCTGACCGATCCTTTTGTGGCAACCGGCATTCCTTCAGATCCGGCCTGAACTGCATTTACAGTTACCTGAGCCAAAGCGTCATATCCGGCGTCAGGCGTAACAATCTGCTGAGATGTTGTGGGCGAAACTGTCTTATTCGCCTGAACGCTTCCTCCGGATGGTACGTACGTGCCAGTGACGGCATTTCCTCGCCTATCATGAGCCGTATAACCCTGGAGGAGGGTCGCAGCCGTGACAGTGTCTCTTGAAATATCAACGGCTACGATTTCCTTTATTTCTCCTCCGTGAGAGTCCGGCGTAGTAATCACTGTAATAGCGGACGAAGTTGGTACATATGTACCTGTGATTACGGCACCGGACGCGTCGTGAGCGGTATAGCCTTCCAGCAGCGTTTCGGCCGTGACCGTGTCGCTGCGAAGGTCGATCAGGGTATCGCCGAAATATACTATATGGTTTTTATACTGGTTGGCCATTTAAATTCTCCTTATGCCGCAGATCCAATGGTTACAGTAACACCGCCTGCCGCATTGTCTGTTTCAGTATATGGAACTGCATCGATCGTAAACTGCGTGAAATAATCATAGTCCCCGGAATCTGAAGGTAAGATTACCTGACTCGTCTTTGCCGGCGTTCCGGATCCCGTGGTTGCTTTGATCAGTTCAGATCCCGTATAAGTACCCAAAACACCAAGAAGCGTTACGCCGTTCTTAATATTTCCGGCGATGATCTTAGCCTGTTCAGTGGTATCGATGCTCACCTTGCCGGATCCGTCGTGATAACCCTGAGAGATCGTTACCTGCTGAGCTTTAGTAGTGATCGTAGATGTCTGGGTGCCGATATTCGGCATACTGCCTGTGACTTTGGCTCCGTTAACGTAAGCGGTCTTGGTGGCCAGGATCTCGGAAGCCGAAGCTGTACCATCGGACGTGTCGGCATCAAAAGTACAAGTACCCGTCGCTGAGGCACCACTCTTGAGGTAGAATTTATAACCGGAGAGAACTTTGTTCGCTACGGCTGTGGTATCGGAGATATCAATCAGAGTTTCTCCGAAATATATAACTTTGTTTTTATACTGGTTTGCCATTCCGGCCTCCTTGTTAACCTATAATGCAAGTGACTCCGCCATCGGGATTATCTACTTCAGTGTATGGAACCGCGAGGACAGTCACGTCATCTTTCATGATTTTTTTATCCGTTTCAAGCATCTGAATGAAGTTGGTGGGGGTTACAATATACTCTCCATCATAGAATTCATCGTACGAAATCTCTATAAATTCTCCGAAATCAATGCAAAAACAATCGCATTTGTCTTCAAATATAACTTCAAATCCCGGATCATCTTCGAATTCTACGTTGAAACATACACAGTGCCCTGTCGATTCGCCGGACATCGTTCCGACTATCGCGTTACCCAAAGAATTGTGGGCGGTTTTTCCTTTAAAAAGAAATTGAGGGGCTACGGTGTCGTTTGACAGGTCAGCCCCTCTTATGTTTTTAATTATTCCGCCATGCTCGTCGAAAATATCTTCAACCGCAACAGCATTGAAGTTAGTTTCCGAGGATGCCATCGTACAGCACCTCCTCTACCGTTCGTTCAAACGTTTTGGAAGCCACAGCCGATCCATTGTATGTAAGCCCTCTCACTTGGATCTGAACGGGGAAACGAGCATCAAACGCTTTTGTATCTTCCTGAGAAAGACGAAGCAACACTTTATTCCCATCAAAAGTCATGTCCGCTTTATCTTTAGTAAATATAATTTTATTCTTCTGGGCATACGTGATCTTAATGATCTCAAAATTGTCCGGGCTGATAGGAAAAGTGAATTTATGTAAGGGAGTTGTTACTCTGGTTATTGCCATTTAGCATCACCCCTTTTGTCATCTTTAAAGTAGACGCCATTTTGGTCAAAGTGACCTCCTGAGCTGAATCTTCTCCGCCATCGATGTAGGATCTGATTATGGCTGGAGTTTCAGGAAATATAATCGTATCGTAATTCTCTTCCGTAATGTGATCGGGAAATTCCAACATCAAGAGATACCAGGATATAATTTCATCTCTTTCCTCTTCTGTCTCTTCGATGATGCCGTAATCGATATTAGATTTATAAATGTCGAAGGCGGCGAACTGTCTGGAACGAAAATCTCTGAACTGTTCCTGCTTTTTGATCATTCCTCTATAGGAATAAGTTCCATTAGCAAGAATGTCTAGCTCCTCTCTAAGTTGTTCATACTCGGATTCTGTAATTTGAATGCAGCCATCCTGCATGACCGGGCTATCAAAAAGCATTAAGAGGTTATGATCACTGTCTAACTTTTTTAAAAACATATATAACCTCCTACTCCAAAACCACTACGTCGAAATGAATATCGTTTGTTGTAATAATATAAGTGCTGGCTGCATATTCCTGCATAGCGTAATGAAGAACGTTATCGTTCCCCCAATATACCATTCCGAATCTGACATCGGCATTCTTGCTTGGAGTAGAACCCCTTCTATACCAGCCTTGAGCTAATGCGTCGCCACCTCCGGAACCATCTCCCCATCCTCCAAAAAGAGCATGAACAGCTTCAATATCAGTTGCTGTATCCATATCGGAAGTATAATCGTAATAATGATTTTGTCTAAAAATAGATTCACGTGTTTTATTTGCTTCGTAATAACCACCATACACTTCTGCCAAATATGAGTCGTTACCGCTAATTGGATTTGTAGATTTGGTTATGATAGCAAACGCCGCCTGGCAAGTAATTCCAGTGTCGCTCAAACTTCCGCCGAAAGCTGGAGATTCTAATCCGCTGTCAAATCCTCTATATGCACTGATCAAGATCTTTTTTATAGCCATACCGTTCTTAACAGCTGGAAGATTCGTTGTGAATCTTAAAACAGCTCCTTTGTCAGCACTAACATTCCATTGCCAATCTACAGTCGCATGGGTTACTGTAATTTTCGCAGAATTTCTGGCTCCAGGACTCCATGCCATTGCTCCTGTAAAAGTCTTTCCGTTTAAACTTGGTTTATCATTAAGTCCAGCATAAGTGATCCCAAGCTGAGTAGAGGTTTTATTGCCGGTCAAAGCATTACCGTTGATACTTGGCTGATTTGATAGATCATTATATGATCCGCTTGTAGCAACAGTTTTGAGAGCTGGTTTGTTCGTCAGATCGTTATAAGAAAGATTCAACTGAGCTGTAGTTTTATTACCAGTTAATATAATATTATTAATGCTCGGCCTGTTTGCCACGGTGTTGTAATCCACATTCATATCAGACAGCGTTGCATACGGAGTCTCATTAGTTCCTACAACGTTTGTAATATCGGCCGAGGAAATAGATGTAGCAGTAGCGGCGATAGCCACATTCGCGATCCTGTACTCATGTAGAGTTTCTGTATTGGTCAGAGCGGGAGCGGATGGCGTTGACGCCGGAGTGCCCTGTTTATAAGTAATAGTGTTTGTTCTTGCCTGCTCGTCGATCGATAATATAATTGAATCGATCCTCGGCAGAGTCGCGTGTGCAGCAGGAAGAGTTACTGTAATGTCACTGTCGTTATAAGTCCATGTATGATTAAACCAGGCTCTTCCCGATCCCACCTTAACAGCGAGATTGGTTCCGGGAGTCGTCTGAAATTTACTGCCGACAGCTTTGATGACGCCGTCAGATATAATACCGTCAAAGAAACGGCTAAACTGCTCGGCATTATACGTACGATCCCCGTTAATGGAATCGTAAAATCCAAAAGTTAAAGCCATAAAGCCTCCTTATACCATTTCAAAAGACGGATATGCAGAGAATCCTCTGGCATCCTGCGCTCTAATAAAATCAGAAATACGGCAACGAGCCGATAATCCAAACTCGTTTTCAACTTCAACAATATCTCCGATAAAGAAATCGACCCCATATCTGAACGATATCTGTGTCTCCATCGAACCTTCAAAATATGATTCGACTGTGCATTCGGCAAGCTTTTCGTCGCCTCTCTGCATTAGCTGAAGATAGTATTCAGCATCTGAGATTTCACCATCGTTGGTCGAAAGATCCCTGGCGTCAATATATAATTCTTTGCGATCTAGACCGGTTATCGTATTGTCTCCGGTGTCGATCGTCTTTCTGTCGGACCCTTCACCTTCCCCGGCGACAAGTCCAATAGTTTTCAAATATACATTGTTGTAGCTATATGCGGTTTCCAAGAGATTGTCGAACTGAGGAGAAAATATAACTGGACTATTGGAATTCTGATCATACGAACGATCTGCGCCATTAAACAGTTTGAATACGAACTGATTTGAGCTGTTTAAAGTGATCTTAAATCCTATTCCGAAATCTTCACAGATGGCACAAATAACTTCGTACAGATTATCACCGGTATACTGCGATCTTATCTGCATTGCCAAAATAGCAGGATCATCAGTGTCCTCAAAAATGAAGTTCGGAATACATCTATTGCTGTCTGCCGGAGATATAATGTTCTGATTGATCAGCTTCTTCACCTGTCCCTGGAGATAGCCATCCAACATCGTCTGTTCCCAAACGATACGTCTGTCTAGTATAGATTCCAGTGATCTTCCAGAAATCTTTAACTTGTTTCCTTGCTGCGGATCCGTCGTTAACTGAAACGCTTCGACGATCATCAGTCTATCTGACTCGGAAAGGTAAATATAATAGTCGATTCGAATAGTATTTAATATCGATTCAGATGCGGCAACATGGAGCTCGAAATCTCCGCATTTATTATAGCGCTCTGTCCAGATGAAGGCTTCAAATGCGTCGACTATACCGACAGCATTGAAATTTCTGTCTAATATAAGTGCTTCCATCTTTATACACCTTCATAAAGTTCTTTATTCGTGATCGTAATGAGCATGTTGTTTACGCCAGCTAAAGCTGAGTAGACAAATATGTTATCTCCTGGTTCAAGCTGAATCCATCTGGTGTCTCTCGACAAACAAGAAAGAATGTTGTAGATCGTACCGTTTCGATTTAATATAATTGATTTTCTTCCGGTAATAGTGCTGATCTTGATCAGATCGCCTGCCTGAATACCTGACCCGGTAAGAGTAGCCACCTTATCGGTATCGATCAACAACTCCTGATCGGAAGTGATATTGTAGATGCGAAGCGTATTTACAGAACCCGTGAAATGAATTTCGATATTAACACCTACAGAAGTTTCGCCATCATAGAATATGTTGGTTGGATCTCCTGAAGAAAGTTCACCGAATTTCAATGAGCTCGTATTTACGGGGTTGCTGAATGGAAATTCAAATCCTCCTGCAACCGCATTCAAATATGTCACTGTGTTATCAATCGAATAAAAATAAGGATCGGCGCAACGTACAGCGATCATAGCTCCTTCAAAATCCGAGAATATCTCTGGAATATTCGATTCGACATAACCGGTCGTGTATACTTCACGTCGATCGGTTTTTACAGTGATAGTTATCGGCTTCTTTACAGGAAAATATCTGTAAAGAATATGTCTCGAGTCCTCAATGGTTGGTTTATCGATCATGATCAAGTCAAAATCGATAGTCCTAGCCTGAGCTCTAGCCGAATTAAAGACGGAGCCATCCGTCGTGGACAGCTCCGTCATGTTGATTGTTGCTTGCGGCGGACCTAAGCCGTCGATGGATCTTACCGCCACCCCTGAAGCCCAGGGATTTCGGAGATCAAGCTCGAGATTCTCACCTCGATGATTTGTAATGGTCACGGTTTGAATCATGCTTTAGATCCTCCAATTAATTAGTTAAGGTATTTTCCTGTTACGGGATCATAGTATGGCTGAAGCCTGTTACGTTCTGCCGCATCTAATGCCTTGTTCTGAACTGTGTTAGCTACAATAGCATGCGCAGCATACTGACCGGCTCTGTATTGATCCGTAGGAGTAGTTGGATTTGTAGAGTTGATGTTTTGGTTTACAGTGATGTTATTAAACACACGATCGATGGCATTCTTTTCATCATTTTTACCAACGTATTTATCGCGAAGTTCATAATTTATAGTACCGTTTCCTAACCCAAGCATTTCCATGCGCTTCTTCGGGTCAAGCACTGAATCTCTTAATTCATAATTATAGTTTCCAGTACCAAGACCCATGGACGACATGTATTCATTATTTGTTTCTTTTCTTTCTTTTTCAAGTTCATCAATCTTTTCATCGATCTCTGAGATCTTATCAGCATCTGCTGCGTCACCAAGCAAAAGCTCATCTTCTCTTCTCTTTTTAAGATCGTCCAGATCCTTATTAAGTTTTTCAAGTTTTTTATCAAATTCAGTCGTGTCTAAAACAACCGTAATCGTAGGATTCGGATCGATATTATCTGTAATAGCGTCAGAAATCTTCTTACCGGCTTCAGCGCCATGTTCGGCTGCTTCTTCTCCAACGGTGTCGATTTCAGCGAATAAATCAGGCCATTTTGATTTAAGACCTTCGATGGTATACTGAACTGTTCCGCCGCCAAGACCTTCGGCCGAAAGAAGAATGTCGTTATACTCAGTTTTGCTTAGCAGGCCTTTATTATAGCCTTGCAGAGCCATCTTACCAATATACTCCATCTTTTTAGAAGGAGATTTAACCTGGAGAGAATTCGCAAGCGTTTTATACGTTGTATCTCCCAAATTTTTAGCCTTATCTTTCAATCTTGCATTCGCTCTTTCCTCGGCCAAACCTTTTAAGAATCCTTCGACAGCATTTACGCCAACGGAATATAAGTCTACAGATCCTGCGCCCTCCTCAACATTACCTGCTAGATTTTCACCAGCACGTTTAGATTCATATCCTTTAGAATCAACGCCTTGGTTATACTGTGTTGCGGTTCCGGCACCTGCGTTATAAACGTCTTTATCTTTACTAAAGATGCCGCCTAAGAAGCTGTCAATCAAACTAACGCCAGCATTCCAAATGTCAACCAAGAATCCAAGAATTCCGGTTATGATGCTTTTAATAAATTCTCCGATACCGGCTAGTATCTCTTCGAATTTTGATCCAAGACCGTCCCAAAAATTGACCATGTAGTCAACCGCAGCATCTTTAAACTCCAACGCTTTAGAAGTGAACGTTTTAAGAGTGTCCACTAAGAATCCTCCGGCCCAGGCTAAAACTTTAAGCGCGAAATTACCGAGAGCAGCTAAGCAGTCTAATAAGAACTGTCCAAGCTTCTCAAGCCATTCCGGAAGATGCTCATAAATAGTCTTTCCTAAATTGTATAAAGTTTCTTTAAGCCAATTCCATACCTTCGGCGCCCACTCTTTGAGTTTGCCCATGAGAGCGTTTCCAAATTTGACTAATGCTTCTCTGATCTTCGGCCAGTATTTCTCGAAAATGTCGATCAACTGAGAAAGTGTAGATAAGAAATGTTCGAAGATAGCCAACGCTACAACGTCAAGAGTCGTTAAGATCGTTTCAATCGTCCCAACTATCGCTTCGCAAAGAGCTTCAATCAATGAAATGACTGCCGCTACAATTTCCGGTTTAAGCGAGACAATTCCTGCTAAGAAAGCTCTACCTGTCTCAACCAACTCCGCAACAAATAAAGGAAGTTCTACGGATATAAGTGTTATTGCAGTTGCTGCGGCCAATAGACCAGCACCGAATGCTCCGATACCAGCGCCAAACAGTGCGACAGCGGCACCGAATGAAAGTAAAGTAATATCTAAGTTTAAAGTATCTACCAATGCCACAGCCGCAATGAATATACCAAGAGCTGCTCCGGCTTGTAATACGGAATCCCACTGAACCAGATTGAAAACAGCTAAGGCACCGGCCATAACAAGTAAACCAGCAGAGAATATAACAATAGCAGAACTAATAGATAAGATCTGTTTTTCTGTCATTCCTAAACTGCTCATAACAGCCATAAATAATCCAACAGCTGTAAGAGCTCCGGCTACAGCGAGACCTCCCTTGATCAATTGATCGGTTGGAATATTAGCAAATGTTTTAATAACCAGGGCCAACGCGGCTAAGCCAGCAGCCAAGCCAATAAGCGAACTCATGTCGCCAATATCTTTTCCTCCGCCCCATTTTCCCATAGCGGCAGAGAAAGTAAATAACATGGTAAGAATTCCACCAACTGCGCCAAGACCTTTGCCAAGACTATTTTTATCATCATCAAGTTCGGCGAGCAACTTCATAGCCTCAGCCATAACGATAAGACCGGAAGCCATTTTGAATACGTTCATTCCAACGTTGCCACTAAGCCCTCCAACAGTACCATCAGTCACTTTAGCGAATACGGTAAGTTCAATAAGCAATGCTGATATTCCGCCAAGAGCTTTTCCGAAGTCTTCATCTTTAATCTCGGCAATAGATTTCATAGCTGCTGAAAGTATTAAAATTGCAGCGCTCATTTCGAGAATTGTCATCGCTGCTTTCGTCATATTACTGGACGTTTTCTCAAATGTTTTACCTAAGACCCCATTGTTCTTAGCCGAAATCATTGAGTTTCCAAAGTCCATTTTACTAATGGCGTACATCAATGCGCCCATTTCGACGATCAAAGCACTTATAGCAGCAATGGCCGGCCCTAATTTTTCAGTGGGAATGAGCGAAATGGCGACAAGCGATGCGGCTAATACTACTAAAGCCAAAGCAATATCTTTAATGATGTCTGCTTTAACTTCAAGTTGCATGGTTTTTAAAGCATTGGTCAAGGAGTTGAATGTTCCACCAATGCTATCCCACATGCCTTTCATAGACTTGATCATCTCGGATACATTCTTTAAAATCTGATTGATCCTTAAAAACGCTCCGCCTATGCCAACAGCACTAATACCGTTTGTAACTATAGACATTGCTTTTCCGGAAGACTGTACGGCCTTCATCTCTTTATCGATGTTCTGACGCATTCTAGCCAGAGTATCTAATGCCAGGCTAGATTCTTCCTGTGTTTTAGTAACATCGCCGAATATACTTTCTCCGAATATACTTCCGGTTATAGCGGCCATGGCCTGAGAGCCTAAGTTCTTGATCTTGTTAACCAGTTCTGCAACTTTGGATTCTACAGTTCCAGCAAACTCTTTGATCTTTGTTAACTGAGTACCAAAATGGTCGTTAAGCATTATACCCAAAGCGTCATATAGTGCGCCTACTACTGTTTTGATACCTTCATAGGCGCCTTTGGCGACACCTACGATTCCTCCGCCTTCTTTAGAATATGCTTTCTTAAACTCATTTATAAAAGCGCCATTAAGTTGACCTAATATTCCAAGCGCCGTTTCACCGTTTTCCTTAAATGCCTTGAAAGATTCACTATTCTTGAATTCTTCCCATAGTTTTCCTAAAGAAGTACGAGTTTCATCGAGCCCTCTTCCTACATGGTCAGCAGCGACTCCTACTTTGTCAAATGCGTTGGTAACACCTTCGACAACTGGACCTTTTGCCAAGTTAAATATGCTCAGAGTATCTGCCATAGATGCTCCGATTTTCTTTAAAGCGTTTGTTGGCTTACTTAACCAGGTCCAAAGATTGCCGTCTAAGTTAAATACCTTAAATATAACATCGATAATCTCCGAGATACCAACTACTAGTTCACCGAGAAAACCAATGATCGGCTTAACTATACTACCAAAAGCAGTTAAAAGTCCCCAAATTTTCCGTATTCCTTCGGTTACAGTTTTGAGTACTTCAAATATAACTTCCCAAACTCGCTGAAATTTTGAAGAAACGTCCTCGTTCAGTATTAAGGATTCTGTGAAATCCTCAATTCGTTTAACAATATCCCCAAATTTTTGAGCTAAAACGTTAATATCGGAGGGAGGATTAAATATAACTTTATATGCTTCCTTGATTGGGTTTACTAGAGCACTTGCGGCTCTGGCCATATTTCTGAAAATTTGAATAAAGGAATCTCGTCCGCCTAGCTCATGCGTTAATTCGCCCCAAGTACCTAAAATTTGACCTATTCTCTGTATCGGTCCAACGAATACCCCGGTCAAATAATCGCTTAATTCACCCCAGACATTTTGAGCATACTCGACATTTCCGAATAGTGCTGTAAATATTCCTCTCCAAGCTGTTCCGGCTTGGTCTTTAACAGCATCTATAGCTTCTGATAAAATTTTCGCTACTGTTGCGGAATCTAATACTTTCTTTCCGAATTCATCGATTACATACCCTAATTTCTCAACTTCTCCAGTGTATTCCTCGACCAATTCATTATAAGTATACATTGTGCCGTTCTCTTTTTCCTGAGCATCGGCATATTGAAGCATGTCATATGTCCAACCGCCATATACGTTAGCGTATACCTCAAGCATGGCTTCTTTATCCATCCACTTGCCTTCTTGTGCATTAAGTGTTTCGATAAATCCGCCAGCTTCTGCGTCAAAATTTAATCCGGTTTTAATAACGGTATAAGTTCCATCTACTTCTTTTCGAAGAGATCCAACCGCAACTGCGGCGTCCAAATACTGCTGCTGAAGTTCGCTCGTAGCGATATTCTGCATAAGTAATGACTGCCATGTCCTTCGATCCATATTTCCTAAAGCTAAAGCTTTAGAGAAATAGCTAAAAGCTTCACTACCTTCTTTGGCACTTTTACCAGCATAGGTAATCGAGTTGCCGATACCATACACCATTGCTTCGGCTTCTTCAGCATTCAGACCTTGCGCCATAAATTGCTGGAACGCGCTTGTCATCTGTGTCATGCTGAAAGAAGTATAATCTGCGTATTTGGAAATACGATTCATATACGGCTCTGCTTCAGCGTATGTCATTCCGGTCTGAGCCATAAGAGAATATATGTTGGAACTTAACTGTTCATAAGATTCCCAACCAGCTGTAATATTATCTATTGAAAGAGCTTTTACTATTTCAGCACCTTTATCGATTGCGAAGTCGGTTACTTTTCGAATAACCTCCATTCCGACGATGCCCCAAGCATCAAATCTATTCGCAAGATCATCTACAGCTCCTCCGATACCACTTAAAGCGCTACTAAGATTTCCACCATAGGAGCCTTTATCCATGTTCTTAAGACTCTTATCAAGATCGTCGAGGGACCGCATTGAGTCTTTAATATTTGAGTCGAATTCTTCGTTGTCGAATTTCATCTTTACGACGCGATCGTCAACAACGTTGCTCATGCTTTAGTCACCTCTTTCCATAATTCTTCTGCGATCTTGTCAAACAATGGCTGTATAGCCGGGTTTATGAAGTCCCTTCCCTGTACATAGCCTCCGGTTCCGGTTCCATGCCCGTATTGGAGTAATATAACTATTGGTATTCCATTTGGCGTGGTATTGCTGTTTGTCCATGTGATGCTAACAAACCCGTTTCCAATCGACGTTTTGTATCCCCATGATGAAGCCGTAACGCCAGTATCGATAGGGGTCGCTGCAGACAAAGCGGCAACCCCTTCTCGACCATAAGAATCTAATCTTCTTTCTAAAAATTTATTGTCGGAAAGTTTATTTAAATACTTCACAGTATTTTTAAAATCTCCAGAACTAGTAAATTTGATCATGCGCGATCATCCTTTTGAATGCATCGCCGCTCTTCTCTCGGCATTAAGTTTCGATCTCATACTTGCTGCCTCCGATCTAGACATTTTCTTTGGCGGTGAACTCTTAATTTCACATATACGAACTAATGTTAATAGGCGATTAAGATGCCATTTCTGGCACTCCCAGGGAATATTCAATGCGATCATCCACCAATAGATTAGCTCCGATGTGATTACTTGTTTTTTCCCTTTCTTTTGCGGGCCGTAATCCTGGAATGTAGTAGCGGTCATACTATCGTCAATATAATCACGAATAGCATTTAAATCTTTTCGTGATATGTTGTAATACGCATATGGATCTACATTCTGAGTGATCGTCATACAACGAATATAATCCAATAGTTCTTCTGAAGTCTTGTCTTCGGTGCTCGAAATGAAAGGTTTCTTCCACTTTGCTTCCCATTTTGAAATCGAGACTAAAGAGTGTTCTAGAGCTATAGTCGTTGTTTTAAATTCGTGAAATTCCTGAGTGCTTTCGTCAAAAACTTCTCCGCCTTTAATTGTTATTTGCAACATGGATCGTCTCACCTCTCATGTCCGGAGGCAGGATCTGCTTAACGAATTCAGCAGCCTTCACCGGATCTTCCAGAAGTTCCATGTAAAGTTCAACGTAAGCTTCGGTTTCGAAGAAAGCTTTAGAGACCTCTTCGGATTTGATGAATCTTCTACCATCCGGGCTTTTGATGCCATATGATTTAGCGATCAGCTTCTTGAAGATTCCGAATACTTCTTTCGCATCTTTGCTGCGAACGATATTATTGATGTAATCTGTAAGGCTTCCACCATCTCCAACTTCGAGCTCGATGATCTCGGGCTTCGTCAGATTAAAGTAGAAATCCTCTTCTCTCTGTTCACCGTTATAGTCGGTGTACTTAATAGTTTTCTTAAGCATTTGTTTCTCCTTTCTAAAAGTAAAAGGAGCCCCAGAATAGTCCAGGGCTCCAGCATCTAGATTGATCTATCTAGCAGCTAATCGCTAGGACAGAATGCTCTTCACTTCGTCGGGAAGAGGCAGTCTTGCGGCGACCGCAGCATCTCCGCCAGAAGCCGGAGTTCCATACAGAATCTGCAGCAGATTTCCAAGTTTGGTTTCGTCGGCCTTTGTAGAGTCGATGGTCAGGCAAGCGGTCGGTTTGTAACCGGTTACATTGACCGGGGTCGTCTTCATTTCCCAGCTGAAAGTGATCGCGGACGGGGAATCGTTGATCGTCTCATAGGACTTTTCGGACGGGGATACCTGAGCGCCATAGATCAGATGCAGCTTGAATCCGTGTTCGTTACCTTCGATGTCGTTACCAACGACAGTTCTATAGCACAGACCGAAAGACTTTCTGTTCTGCTGACCGATCATGACACCAGTTGCGATCTCAACGGATCCGTCCAGAATTGCGAATTCATCGGGATAAGTATAGGCTTCGATTGAAGCTTCGAATTCCTCTGCGGAATACAGGTTCAGATACTTGATGTTATCTGCCCACAGCTTAGTTGCTTCTGCACCGGTCGGTTTTTCGTCGACCTTGGTGAGGCCATTCCAAGCTACGCCTTCCGGATAAGTGCCGTTACTCGCCTGAGGATAGAGAACGCCGTGATCTACACCAGTTTCATAAAGGTGTTCGCCGGCTTTATCCCATTCAATAAGATAAGAAATATCGGGCATAGTTTATTCCTCCTTGGAATTTTTGTACCAGTAAATAACAAAGACATCATGATGGAGATTGTCCACTGTCAAATGTCTGTTATAGCGAGATTTTGGAAAATGCATCGCTAATGCTCTGACGATTGGAGAATCTGGATCTCTGTCGATTACTGTTACTTCATAACTTTCTTCAAATGTGTAAGGTTTATTGTCTGCAAAAGTTGTTCTACCGGAACTCCTTTTATAGACGATACATGGGTACTTCATTCGTATCGACTCGGGAGGTTGAAAGTACACATTTTGCGGTCTATCAACACTCGCAAGAACACTCGCAAGTTCCGCATGCAGATTCAGCCTGCTCGCCATTGTATTCACCTCCCAAAGTCAATACTAAGCGGGGACGTCGCGGAGAGATGTCAACCACCTTCCAAACGACGCCCATCCACTCGATGTATTTGATGCGGGAGAAATGTTCATAGGCATATTCGTCGGCTAAAATCTCGATCGTTGTAGTAGGTTTGAGATTGTCATTCAAACCATCGGCGGACTGCCACCTGGTTCTGTACTGAATAACCTCGCCATAATACATTCTTTCGGTTATTTGATCTGTCCAAACACCCGGAGTGGTTTCGACAGTCTCAGAATAACCTACTCTGCCATAAAATCTCCCCATTTTGATTTTTAGTTACCGCCTTCGCCGCCTGCGCCGCCTTCATTGCCGGATGCAGTGCCGAGGAATGCCATAGCGGAGAACGGCTTGATCAGAGCGCCGGAGCATCTGGTTTCGATCAGATACTTCATCTGGTTATAGTCGATATCGAAGTCATCGAACATGTTAATGGATCCGCCCTTGTCAGCGCCAACATTGTAGTCCTTCAGATTGACGATGATACCATATACCGGCTTACCGTCAGTGGTAGTAGCATTTTCCATGACCTCTACAGGAACGATGCGGGAAACTCTCAGCTTCTTGCACAGAGCCGCTTCGTCAGCATACAGCGGATGACCGATCTGGTCTTCCAGGAGCAGCATTTCGGTAAGAACATCTTCGGTAGTGAAGAAGATCGGGGAACCAGAACCCTTGTAGTACTTTCTGGTGCGGATGATCGTCTTAATGAAGTTTTTGATATCTGCTTCGTTTGCGATGGAGACCGTTCTCTTGATCGTGAACAGATCCTCATCCTCGACGATAGGTCTGATGTTCAGCGGATTGATCTTGTCTTCGGAAGAAGCATCTCTGCCATCACCAAGCAGATAGGCTCTGGCCAGTTCTTCGTCCAGCATCATTCTCATTTCGCTCTTCAGCCATGCGACTACATCGAAATCGGTGATGTCGATTACGTCATCGCGATCCAGCTTCTGCTTCTTATAGACAGTGGTCGGAGTGGTGGTTCTCTTGATCAGGCCGAAGAACTCTTCCTTCTTCATCTTACCGGTGATGTAACCCTTAGCGCGGGCATCTTCCTCGGTAATGTTAGCGAACATAGACTTGATCCGGCTAAACGGGGTATGATGAACACCGCCCATAACGACGCTTACCCATTCATTGTTTCTCTTGATCCACTCGGGAGGCATGTTCAGATTCTTTGCTTCCGGGAACAGATAGTCGATGTTACCGATACCATAAGAATCGTCATTTGCGAATCTATCATAAGTGGTGGTGGAGTGATACAGGAGATTGTCTATACCCATTTCTTCCTGGTGCTGCAGGAAGGACTCCTTCAGGGAGCCAAATCTCTTAGCGTCGCTGATGATCAGATCCATATCAGCGTGGCTCAGGGTTTCGGTTTCTCTTTCATCATTTTCAAATACATTGTACTTCATTACGTCTTCTCCTTCTTCATCATCGGAATGCTCGACATCGCCCTTTTCTTCCAGAGCCTGGCCGACCATGTAATACATTACTTTCTTCTGCTCTTCGGTCATGCTGTCGATGACGTCCTGAACAGTTCTTTCGCTTTCAGCGTGTTCCATTTCTGCCATTTCTTCTTCTCCTTCTTCAGTGTCATCTACAGTTTCTTCGTCTTCGGGCTCTTCTTCGAGCAGTTCCTCGACGAGTTCATCCACTTCCTCATGCGAAAGCGAATGGGTCTGGAGATACTCCCCGGTGTAAATAATGGCTTCGGAAGGATCTTCCTCGCCGGAATGTTCGATTACCGGGAAATCGATAAACGCGCCGGGGTTTGCACCGGCGATCACCAAACTTACTTCTCTGATAGCGCCATGAAGAACGTCTCCGCCTTTCTGTTTAAGCTGATTAGCATAAATAGAAAGAGCATTAACGTCACCATGCTCTACCAGAAGTTTGGCATTCTTTCCGGCAGGCGTATGGTTAAAAGTGCCATATGTATATACACCTTCCGGACGATTTTCAAGCAGCGCATGGCCGAGCACGTTTGCAGGCTCGTTATGCTGATGCTGCCAAACCAGAGGTACGGTCATCCCGTCACAATCTTTAAATGCATCTCGACGAATCGTTCTTCCGTCGGAACATTTGAGATCGTTTCGAGTGGCCCAACCACTGAAATCGTACTTTTCTCTTGCCATTTTGATTTATTCTCCTTGTGGTTAAAGCTTAAACTTCAAGTCCGTTTCCCATATGGAATTCTCTTATGGAATCGGGGCAAGTTGTCCTTGCTTTTTAAACTACTTCTTTTTCTTATTGACCATAGATTTATCAGAACGAATATTATTCAATTCTTTTTCAAGTTTCGAATCGTAATCGCTCTTATACTTCTCTACATTGCTCTTATGTGTGGACCTTGCGGTCTCAGATGTAGTTTTATGTTTAGTTCTGAGCTGAGTGCTCAATGTGCGAAGAGCTGCATTAAGAATTTCTCTCTTCTGTTTGTTGCTTTCTCTTAATGAACTAATTTGTTCTCTTAGAGCTTCGCCTTTAGATCCTCTTCTATCTTCGCTGGACAAAGCTTTGATCTGTTCTCCGATGCTGTCTATCTTACTTTGCGTTTCGGATTTATGACTTTCCATCATAGATTTAACAGATTCTCTATTCCTTTTGATAGAAGAGTCTGTTAACGATCTACTGGTTTTAATAGTAGATGTCATCGCGTTCTTACTCTTTTCGATGTTAGCTTTTTTCTCAGCTAAAAGCCGATCTTTAACGTAAGCCGCCGTCTCTCTTCCTTTAGCATTTAATCCGGAAGTGGAATGACGGCCTTTAAGTTTCTTATGCTCTTCGTAATATTCATGAGCCTTTACGGGATCATAGTAAGGACTCGCATAATGCATGATCGCTTTGCTAGCCATTACCTCAACTCCTTATCGAGATCATCTAATTCGCCGTCTAAAACATCAAGATCAGACAGCATGGAATTGATGTCTTCTTCACTCATCCCTTCTGTATTCATTTCTTCAGGCGGCATTTCGCCCATCATCTGATCTTCTATCGCCTGATCTTCAAGAGGCTGAGCAATGTTCTTGTTGACAAGTTCATTAGCTCTCGGATCATCCTGAACAGGCTTGTATCCGATAATTCCTCTGAATTCATTAGATGTAAGAATCTCATTTCTGGTAAGCTTATCCGCAAGTTCAGCAAGTGTCATCATCGGAACGAGTTTGAACGGGTCTCTGAAGAACCAGATCCTCTGTCTCTGAGTTCTGGCCGTTTTTGATAGGAATTTTCTCTCCATTTCTTCAGAGATTGCCGTAAGAATTGGAGAAACTGTTCTATTGTAATAGTTCAGCATCTCTTCTTCCTTGGCTGTTCCGTTCATTACCGCTTCTGTAATACCGAGTTGACCGTAAAGTTGTTCTGTCAAGTATTTGACCTGATCCATGAGATGATTCTCAAGCGATCTATTCAACTGAACGACTTTTTCAGTGCCATCGGTATATGCAATGCCATACTTAGACCCCGAAAGCTGCATTTCAATGTCTTTACGACGCTGTTCTGCCTGCTTCTTTCTTGCCTCGGATTTGATAGTGTAAGGAAGCTGAATGATGAGATCCAACTTATTGGCTCCGCTCTCTTCGTCGATAACATCCATAAGATTCAACTTACGAATAAGTCTTCTAAGAGTTGAATTCGGTTCATTCATTATCGCATAAAGAGGATTCTCGACTATTGCGACGTCTTCTTTACGCATAAAAATATCCTCTTTGATTCCCTTTCTGTCGTTATAGACACGAATCTGGACATGCTGAGGATACCATTGAATGATCTTTCCTACTCTCATAGTTTTGATCTCAAATGAATCGGATTTTACCGGATCTATCGTTGTGTCAATCGGAACAAGAGCAATACAGCCCTCGTCCAAAAGTGACATTACAGCGTCTTGAATAAATGAGCGACCAGTTTGGTCGATATTAGCGCTTACCTGAAGAACTTCATTCAAAGATGAATTCATGTCTTCGAGATAGTTCTCGTTTTCATCTACACGGATATGCTCAAGATTTACAGCTGCAACATCAATCGCGATTCTATTGTAGATCGCATTAATGATGCTTCGTTCATTGTTGTAATGAAGTCTTGGTCTGTCCGGTCGGATATAACTACTGTAAGTTCCCGGCTCTAGTAAAGGAGCAGGATCTTTATTGTTTCGAAAAGCATTCCAGCCGTTTCGAAATCTATCGAAAAATGATGCCATTTTGATTCTCCTTTACTAGTAACTTGCTTTTCCGGTTCTCAAAGAATTCTTTAAAGAATCCTCATGCTGACTTCGTTTCTGCTGAGCATCGGCAACCGTTTTATCATCAGAATTTGGATCGCTGATCTTTTTGCTCATGAGCTTTATCATAGCAGTGTCGATTGCAATTCCGATAGTAAAGGCGTCATAACCGGTTCCGCGTTTATCACTTTCTTTATCAAGTAAAGCATAGATGTCATCTTCGGTTGGATCAGACGGAAGCGTAGCTAATAATTCTTTAGCTTTTGCAACGCCATTCTCACTTCTCATTTTTATCTCTTCCGGAGTCAATTCAGCATTGAGATCCTGAAGTTTCTCGACTAATTCCGGAGGCAGATCCGGAGTCTTCGCCTCTGCTTCCTTCTGTTCTTCAGTCTTGGTCTCTTCGTCGTCGACTTCTTCATCTTTCTTAGCTTTCGCAGATGATTTTTTACCACCAGATCCGGATTTCTTCTTTTTCTTTGCCGCTTTCTCTGCTTCTGCCTGAGCTCTTAACTGCTCTGCTTCGGAAATTCGTTTTGCCGCCATTTCTTTAGTGGCGTTGCTTCTTGCAGCTCTTTGAGCCTGGATTTTTCCGATTATAGAACTTGCATCGAGAGACTTATTATTAGCCCCAGTCCCAGTGTCAGTTTCCATGGTATTAGTCATGTTGCCTTTGAGTCTGGCTAATCCGAAAAGATGCTTGCCCCATTTCATGCCTTTGACGCCATAGTGATATAGTTCGTCGCCGTTTTTAAGTCTTACACTATACATAGCGACCTCCTAAAACCATTTCTTTTTCTTATTTAGTGCGTTCAAAGTAGCATTATGGACTTTCGTAGGATCTTTTCTACGACCTTTATCAGCATTTGTATACGTAACTGTTTTCTTATCGATTGGGCGTCGATCATCGTCGTACACTGTATATGTTTTTGTCTTGACCCTCTCAGATTTAGAACTATTCGATTTATACGAAGGGTTCTTGTCTTTTCCGTTCAAGAAATGATATGAAATATTACTTTTAGTTTCCGGTTTTCCGAATAATTTCTTGACGGTGCCGAACATTCTCTTCCCCCATTTCATGCCTTTGACGCCATAATGGGAGATCTCTGTACCGTCATTCATCAAAATTCCGGCATAAGGTCTATCTTCTGTCATCATGATCTACACCTACACTTTCTTTCTTGTAACCGATCCTACCGCTGCCATAAACGCCATTCTTAACGTTGTTCATGTTATAGCCATAATCGGCAAGTGCGGTGAATACATCCATCTGCCCTCTGGCAGCAACGAATTTGACTACTTTTCCGGAACCAGATCCGGAGCCAACGGCCAGATCACCGATGGCTTCGTTGTAAAGCTGAGCCATCTTTTTGGAATACGCGGTCGCGTAATTCGCATTAATCTTGCCATTTTTGTTGTATTTCGGAATCTGTCTGCGCAGTTCTCTCTCATATTCTCGAAGCTCATCTTTGCTTGCGGCCTGAGCGTAACGACGGATCTTCTTATCGTTTTTACGGATCCATTTTTTATCCATCTTAGCCTGTTTTTTCTCAGAATAAGATTTCTGGGAAGAGTTTAGAGGATAAGGTGGACCGTTCTGGTCACCCCATTTCTGTCCAAGGATGCCGTGATGGTAAAGCTCGTCGATCTCTGGGAGATCGTTTATGTTCATTTGTGCTGTGAGCATTTCGACCTCCTATTTTTTCTTCATAGATGAATTCAAGGCTGCTGTTGCAGATGCGTTTGCTATTTTTCCAGTTAATTTACTAACACTTTCGGCTGCTATGGCTCCTAACAGTCTTATTGGGGTTGAAGCATTAGAATTTATTATCGCCACAGCAATGTTATGTGTTACTCTAGATATTGTTCTAGCTTTCTTAGATGTATTGGCCATTGCGCTAACAAATGCTTTTCCTTTTGCAACTGGTGTCTTACTTACTCCGGTCTTTCCGGAACTATTTCCTGACTGGTTATAAGTGTTTTCATAAGTTACGCCAAAAATATCACCGGTATCAGGATGCCAGTATTCTGGATTAGTGTTCGTGTAATCGGTATCGATTCCTGGTTTCGGGTTTAATTCATTGGGATCTTTAGAAGAAGTTTTTTCTCCAAATCTCTTCTTATATTTGCGCTTCCCCCACTTCATGCCCTTGACACCGTAATGATATAATTCGGTGTCATTTTTCATTACGATGCTATAATATGGCATAGGTTACCTCACCTTGTATTTAGTTCCTTCTTCTGTCGGACCTGAGAAAATGATACCTCGAATTGGGATTCCGGCCATTGATGTAAGCGCATTAAATCCTATAGTGGTAGCAGCGGTCATAACAAATGCAACTGCTGGATCTTGGTTAGAGACATTTCGTCTAATAGATTTTGTCGTAACTTCATATCCATTTTTCTCTAAATCTTTTATAATAGACTGAACTTCTTTCTCACCATCTTTTATAGACTTCTCAAGCTCTTTCTGTTTTTTAATCTCTGATTCTACTTTGATACTGTCACCAGTTCTTTCCGCAATTGTTTGGGCTCTTTTAGACTTACTGTATTGGTATTTCTGTTCTGCTCTCTGCTGATCTAGTTTATTAAGCTGTTTCTTAGCCGATTTTACAACTGCTTTGTGATCTGCTGCGGAAAGTGGATATGGAGGTCCATTCTGTACTCCCCACTTCTGCCCGGCGATTCCATGATGATAAAGCTCGCCAGACTTAACGATTATCTCATAGCCCATGTTAATCCTCCAAATCTTTAATCGAAGTAGCCCCGAGCTGCTTCAAATATTTATCTACTTTTGCCTCGTAATGCTTAACTTTGTAATCGGCGGCTGCCTGCTGATATTTTATTGTTTGTAATTTAGCCGTATATTCTTTCGCTTTAGCCGCAGCATCTTTGCTTTTCCAACCGTATCCTTCGGCTTTTGTTTTAAGATCCTGTGCTTTATCCGGATCTGGGAAAAGCAGTCTTGTAGCTGTTTTATGAGCTTTGACCTGAAGCTTAGCTTCTTTTGCTGAATATTTAATTGCCTGTGTTGTATATTTCTGCTGCTTGGCAGTGTATTTCGCTTGCTTTGCTTCTATCTGTTTAGACTTTCTTTTTTCGGCTTTTCCCTTTGCCTTTTCTAGTTTAGCATTGGCCTTCTTGGCTTTATCCACAACTTTATCATGTCTTTCGGCCGAAAGTGGATAAGGAGGGCCGTTTGATACGCCCCACTTCTGTCCGGCGATTCCATGATGATAGAGTTCGTTAGACTTTGTGATGACTTTGTATGCCATTTTGATTCTATTCGAACGCATCCCGGTTCAACTTGTAAGATACGTAAGCATCCATCAAAGCTGAAACGTTATCGATCTTTTCCTCCCGTCTTCGTTTATACAATTTGCGGTTTCCGTTAGTATCTTCGAGTGTGATGCAGTTACCCATGGCATACTGCATAAGATTCTCATCAAACAAAAGCATCCGTTCACCTGCGAGAATCTTTAATTCTCCCAAAGGAACGGATTCGGTCTTTGCACCCTGGATGACTTTGACGATCCCGTAAGGACCATTCTCCATTTCCCAACGCTCGATGAAATCTTTAGCGTTATATGGGTCGTAACCTATGCATCTCACGTCATAGGATGAATCTTGAATAAACTGATCGAGATCCTCATAGACTTGGATCATATCGAGCACCGAGCATTCGAGTACGATCAGACTTCCTTCATCCATGAACTCCTGGTACTTCAATCTCGTCGCGTTTGGCAGCTTACTTAAAGTCAAGGATGAAATGTAACTTCTTACTTTTATTCCAAACTTCCCGTTCTGTAACGGGAACAAGAATGTAAAGGCGCAGAAGTCATCGCCCTGCGATAAGTCGATACCCATAGCACATGGCATTTGCCAGAAGGTCCTTCTTCTATGAGGTAGAGTCTCTTCAAATGTAAAGAAGTATGTATAGCCTTCCATTGGAATGCCAAATCTTTTCGCCAAGATGTCGTTTCTGGAAGAAGGAACTTTCTCCGCTCTTTCTACATCCAACTGATATGTCTCATATGTTACAGTCTTTCCGAGATTTGGATTCGCTTTGATCCACGTGCTTGGATCTGCGACTTCCTTAACATCATCCAGCCTGTAATACCAAATGGAGATGTGCGGATTTTGGTATTCTCCTTTGAGAATGTCCATGAGCTCCATCTTCATCGTGTCTCCGGCTCCGTTTCGAACCGTTCCTTCAGAACTGGCCAATACGATCAGCCAGTCGTCAAGTTTAGAACAGCCTTGCTCAAGCGGAGAAACGACATCTTCACGTATATCACCGGATAACCATTCGTCGATCGTCGCAATCTTGCATCGAAGGCCTTGAAGCTTGTCGATCGTCATAGGTCTGATCTCCAATAAAGAGTTTGTCAGGAAATTTTCTATTCCTTTCTTTGTTGAGGCTAGCTTTTGGCGATTGGCTTTTGATCCGGTGGTGTTTTGAAGAGAACCTTCAGTCATGAATTTGAATAAAGGTCCTCTGGATCGTGCAATGGCAGTTCGAATCGGTGAGAGAACCTCTTCGGACTGCTTCATTGTCGGTGACGTAGTCACCTGTTGTGTGGTGGTTGGATCACACACTAAGAAATATGATTGAATTGACGACAGATACATCGATTTAGCAGCACCTCTTGAGATTATGAGATACTGTTTATTAACCAAACGTTTCTTTATCTTCTTAGTTTCATAGTGCCCGCCATGTCCGTCTTTGTTTGGGACATAGATACTGCGTTCTATGAAGTAATACCAACAAAAAACCTGCTCAGCCCATAATTTAAACGAGTCAAGTAAGTTCAGATCAGATCCATCGGTAAGTGTAAGCTCATTCTCACAAAAATTTATGAAATGATCCAATCCTTTATCATCGTAGTATATGCCGGGATCCGCAATAAGTCTGTCAATGCGATTCATTTCCATAGAAATGGTCTCGCAAACAGGAATCTCGCCGCGAATTACGGCATCTCTGAAAAGGCCGTAATAATACGGTGTCGCTGTGTTTGACAGACTCATTTTGAATTCTCCTATTTACCTTCATACGTCTTCAACTTATCTGTAAGCTCTTTAATCTTATCGGCCTGATCTTTAATAGTTTGTTTGTCGGCCGGTATAACTTTACGCTGAGAGTTTCTCATTCTTGAGAATTCCTCAACGATCATTGTCCCGGGACCCTTATCTTTATTGCCGAAAGCTCTCTCAACCATAGTTGTCGCCGTAGCTGTGGCTACATCTTTAAAGGCGTCTCCGGCTGCTGTTTTAAGAGTTCTCGATACGAAACCAGATCCTTTATTAGTAGTGTTCTTACCCATGTCGGCGATCTGCTGTTCCATGCGCATTCTATTAACGATCCTGACTACTTCTTCATCGGAATATTTGCCCTTATTCTCCATAAAATCTTTAGGAGTAAGCTCTCTGATCTCTTGTTCTTTCTTTTCAGCCTTTTTCTTATCAGAATGCTCTTTTACTTTCTTTGCGGCCTTAACGGTTGCAGATCCGACTTTCTTTACAGCATTTCCGGTCGCTTTAGCAGCATCTTTTGCTTTTGCGATTACTTTATCGTGCTTCGAATCGGAAAGTGGATACGGAGGTCCATTTGAGACTCCCCACTTCATTCCCTGAATTCCGTGATGAGCCAGAAAGTCATCTACTCTCTCGTCATACATTGGTTCACCCCCGTTACCATTCAACTTCTATACGTTTACTATCATTTGATCCTTTTAAATGCAGCCTCTGAGGATTCGAATTCTCTGCTGGCTGAAGCATCTTCTGTGCAGCGTAACCACCATAATTCATCCAAGATTCGGATGATACAATCAAATAACTTCTTGGTTTGACTTTATTGTTATGCGGATCGATCACGAGTCTCTGCGGGCGCGTAACGACGCCTTTATGCGAATGGCCAACGATCAAACAGTCCAAACCTTCTACAGATCTCGAAAACTCTTCTGCTCTATTCACTGGATTTCCGGTTAAGCGACCTCCGGCAGCGCCATGTGTAACACAGAACATATAGGCAACATTTGGAACTTTTCCTTTTACAGATCTCCTATCGGCTCTTTCGCCGATGTTAATCTTCATGAACACTACATTTTCCCTATAGCGGTCCTCGATCCCGAGTTTTGCCATGATATCGTAGGTTAAATCCTGATCTGATTCCTTTGAAGTTCTGCGTTCATGATTTCCGCTCACGGCGCAAAGAATTCGGTCTTTAAAAGGCTCCAAATATTTCGTCATGATGGCTTTCTGTTCCATCGGACGCCATACCTGATCGAATGGCGATCCAACAGAGCTTCTTACATTGTTCTGAATAAGATCTCCGACTAAAACAAAATATGTATTCGGCTCATTCTGAACTTTCAAAAGGAAGTTCTCCCAAGCGTCAACGTTATGCTCTATTGCTCCAAGATGAACGTCTGCTATAGGAATAATATCGATCTCGTCATCGAACTTATGAACAATCATTCTATAATCGTCAAGCATGTTATTCTGTTTCCTTCTCGTTTAATTCGTCGACCATAACGGTGATGCGCCATTCGATCTCTCTCATCTCCTGAGTTAGCGCATCCATTAATGTTCCACTGGCTGGCGGATCAAAGATTCTCTTAACACGAATATAAACATAGTCTTTCGCGCATTCGAAGTAACCGTTCTGATCTCCAAAAAAGTCACTCCATGTTTCATCGGATCCATTGATTACGAATGGCGTAGACGGACCAACTCCAAGCTGATAAAGATTAAACAACTCTGTGTTGATACACTTGATAAGATCTGGATCAAACACGGAATATCCTGGTTCGAAGCCTATGTATTTGGCTACTGATAGTAAAATACTTTCTTCAGGCATACTTACCTCCACGGACATGTGTCATTCGGAGTCCGTAGTGTAGGACCCGATAAAAGAAGAGACTCATCACCGTAATGAATTGCGTTGTGAGTCTCAAAAGTTGTAAGTACTAAATACTCTGGATCTAATATCCAATCGTTATGCTGAATCACATCCTCGATTTCGATTGGATTGATATGATGAACGAAAACTTTAACTCCTTCCGGAATTGGTCTATCCTCGCAACCGAGGTCGCAACCTTTGTCGCGGATTATTACTTCTCTTCGAACCGCTTTCCAAGCCGGATCATTGTAAAAGACTTGATTCAAATATCTATCGAAACCGAAAGTCTCAGTTCCGACACGACCACCGAGTCTTAAATATCTGAACCGATCAATGAATGAGCTCAAATGGCTCATCTCGGTGTAAGTTCTAATCCTCGGCGTCTTCATCTTCGCCACCATACCTATAAGACTTCATTGCAGCAAGTGCCTCGCGATATAGGCTCTCGCTGATCTGTGAAGACTTGAGCGCTTCGGTCTTTGCCGCCAATAAAGTCTTCTGTTCCTTCATAATTTCCTTCTCTAATCGCTCTTTTGTTGACCCAAGTTTCAAATAATGAGTAATAACTTGAGCAGATGCAGTTCCTTCGATTAATTGACGTTCTGCTAAGTCAACTGCAAGCGCGATTAGCTGATCTTCGCGAGCCTCCGGCGTCATAGCGCGGCGTCTTCTTACAGTTGAGGCCTCGCTTTTAGCCTTCTTCACGAATATCACCATCACTTTCAATCACATTAACAATAGTTTGCTGCCTGTTTGAAAGCTTTTCAGAAGGGTCATAAGTGTTTTAAAGGTAGTTACGAGCATGTTCCTGAGACTTAAGGAGGTACAGAAAGGAGTAAACAACACCCAATTAATCCGGCAGCATGGAAAATACACCGATGACCCCTCTGGAAAGCTTTCAAATATAATACCCCCGGGGAATTTTTGAGGCCCCACGCGATGTGGAGGGGTGGGGCGCTTTACAGACCCCCTCCCTATACCCACATTTTATCCCCTAGGTACCCCTATTTGAGTACGAACAAACAGGCAAACGTTTGTTAGGAGCGTGGGCGATAGAGAGAGGGCGAAAGCATGGAGATTTAAGAATGAGCGGGGGTAATTTTTAAAAAATTTATCAAAAATTCTTTAAAAAACGTCGAACTAAAGAATTTTTCAGCTCTTTACAAGTTTGTCGTCTTCATAAACTAGCTTCTTGTACATAGATGGGGGGTTGAATTCAATAATTTCATTAATTGCTTCTTCAATTGCCTCATCATTCAGCTTGTCGCCAAGATGCGAACTGATCTTAGCGACACGGGCCAAGTACTCAGATGTACCATAGCCATGACTGATGTCATACTTGTACCAATCATCAAACTCATTCATAGGATCATAAGGATTGTCTGTAGTTGTGATCATTACTGCTCTAGACACTATCAATACCTCCTTTCAGTCCTATTCATTAGAATCTTCATAGAATAGACCGGCATCTATCAGTTCATTGCGAACTGCTGACGGCGACTTGGCTAATGAGTCTGCGATCTCTTGAATTGTGAAACCATTCTTAAAATATGCGTTAATCCTTGCCTTTTCAGCAGAAGTGAACTTGTTAAAGTTCTTGGGTAAGGCATATTCTTGTACTTTAGAAGTGTCTGCATAATGAAGAATTTGTCTAATTTTTGTAGAACTTAGGGCTCCTGCTTGGATAGCTTCCCATTCTTTTGGAGTTATTTCGATAACTCGATCTTCTCTTGATATTCCAAGAGCTGCTCTTGCTGAAACTAGAGCTTGAGTCTCTATTTTTTTGAGATCATCTTTATTTTCTTTCAAATAAAGCTCAGGATTCTCATCTTTTTTGGCTTGAATAATTATGCTAGCCAATCTTTGCGCATGTCTTTCATACGGTGAATATGAATCAGCGATCTGAAGCTTATTGAGCAGACTTTCTCTTTCTGCAGAATAAATCTCGACTGCTGAACGATTAACTTTAGACATTTCAACAGTAAGAGCTTCTTTTCTTGTTTCATTAGCAAGAGCTTTCATCCTATTTGCATAGTCTGCATAAATAAGCTCCGGTTTGGAGTGGGCTTTTGACACTAATTCCATAGCGTCTCCGGCTTCTCGCATCATAGTGGTGCCTTCCTGGCGCTTGTAAGTTACGTAATTGCCATTTTTATCCTTCTTGGAATAAGTCTTGTTAGTTGGCTCATAAATAACCACACCAGTATCCTTGTCGATGTCCGCGATTCTGCGTTCATCTACAGTAATATCCTTATTGGCTCTAGAAATAAGCGTTGAAGCTCCGCCTTCCTGGTATTCTTTTTTAAGAGAGGCAATGTCGTTATCAATATAGCACTGTCGATAATTCAACTTGTGCTTTGCAGCATCAATTACAACCATCGAATATTTGGCTGCTCTGGCGATCTCATCCCAAGTAGCACCTTGAATGGTCATGTCAGTAATAAGATTTGACACTATTCCCATCTCAGTTTGAGTGTATTTTTTACTCATAACTGGCATTCCCTCTTTGTAAGGATATGCAGCTTTGGTGTCAAATGTTTCGAGCTCTTTCAACGCTTGAGGCTTAGTATCACTTGGCATCCCTTTTAGATTTTTTGAATATTCATTGCCAAGTGGGATAATAGTTACTGTGTCGCCATCAAAATCGGCTCCGGATAGCTGGTTTGCAGCTTTAGGTGTTATGCCAATGGCGTCAATACTATTTTTACCAATAACCGAATTTCCCTCTTTGTTGCTATTGTTTACTTTGAGAACCGGTATTTCAAATCTTCCAGCATGAGGATATCGAATAAGAGCTACCATTTCTCCATCTCTCATAGTTG
>JAEEGI010004158.1_pt1 | contig 34094 bp, 25 predicted proteins | sample 8958751 | NCBI WGS metagenome assembly JAEEGI01 (sample SAMN16246545, study PRJNA631951) | gut metagenome | biome: gut microbiome; feature: rumen; material: KS-attached | host: Bos | place: Iran: Karaj | collected 2018-10
GGCAATAAAGTAGTAGTCCATATCACGAGCCATCTCACTCCAGATGCTCAGCTTGCCGCGCTCTTCCTCACTACGAGGCTCTGCCACACGAAGACCACAATAGGCCTCACCGCCATCAGGTTTCCACTCGATACGCAACTGAGCCTTCTTGCCTTTTGCCAATTTAGTGGCAAACTTATAGGCATTGGGGTTCCAGGCTGTACGCCAACGCTCAGGAACGACCTCCTTGCCGTCGATATACACCTTCACGTAACCAGAATAGTAAAGAATAAACTGATAGAGCTGTTGCTTGCCTTCGCACTTGCCACAGCACTCAGGCTGGATAAACCCTTCATAGACGACATTGGCACCTTGCAGGTTGAAGCCTTTGGGGAAATTCTTGATGCCGCCATTGTCTGTCTTAACGGCTATCTCTGAAGTGGCAGGGAAACCATATTCATAATAGACGGAATCTTCGTCACGAACCAGTTTCTTGCCATTCTTATCAACATAGGTACCTGTCAGATGACCTTCTTTTCCCTTCTTGTCGTAAAGTTTGAAAGCACGATTCAGCTGAAGATAGTCATTGGGATTACCAAAACGGCAGTAGCTGTAGGAATCCCACAGGATACCATAGTTTTTATTGGAGAGAACAAAAGGAACCGATACTTTGGTATTATACTGGAACAGGTCTTCGTTCTTGCCCTTCATATTGAACTCCTCGGACTGGTGCTGTCCGAGTCCGTAGAAAGCCTCATCTTCCGGACTGTCAAATTTCATCTGCCACTGAATACCATGCTTCATGGCTTCAGTCAATTGAGCACCACCCTTGATGCCATACTCACGCTCAGGAACTGTGAAATTCTTGAATTGCTTGCCGTTGTCCGACTCCTTGAGCAGTTTTTTACCTGACGCATCGTAGAAAGTAATCTTTCCAGATTTCACATCTACACGAGCCTCAACATTCTGAGCTTTTACGCACACCTTATCGTCGTCTTGCTTAACGTTGAACTTCGGCTGTGCCTTCTGCGCCACAATCATCAGACTTTGCTTCTGGGGTAACTGACTCTCCGAAGTAGCCTGTACTCGGATGATGTTGTCGTTGATTACTTGCAGGCGTACTACCTTGGCACCTCCTGCCTTCACTTCTTTCACTGGGATAGTGATGAAATTGCCATCCACATGATAGTCGGCTGCCCAAAGGGAAGCTGACATTCCGAGCAATACACTCACTACCAATTTTTTCATTTGTTTCATGTTAATTTATGGTTTTATTCTATAACTTCTGCTTCTTCTACTATGTCGCCAGCAGGTAATGTGATAAAGAAGATGGAACCGCCACCGGGATTGTCCTCCATACGGATGGTGCCATGATGAGCATCTATCACTGCCTTCACCTTGTCAAGACCAATACCCTCGCCCTCCATCATCGGTTCGAACATGGTTTCACGAACTTGTTCAGGAACACCAATACCATTATCGGCAATCTGCAACTGAGCATCACCGTTAGCCATACGTGCAATGCCCACACTGATACGACTCTCTGACGGGGCAAATTTCACCGAGTTGGTGAAAAGGATATAAAGCGCCTGCTTTAATGCCTCTGCGTCAAACAGGACTTCGAGTTGATCGACAGCAGCCACAATTGACAACTTATACGACAGATGGTCAGGAGCTTTGAAATCGTGGCATATCTGCTTGATGTAAGCCACCAAATCATTTTGTTTCAGGTTCAGTTCTACCTGTTGCTGTTCTACGACCTGATGCTCGGGGATGTTGATTCCTTCCTCTGCCATCTTGCGACGCATCTCTGCCATCCAGGAATATTTCTCCGTCTCACGGATCAGAATCTCTGCATCAAGCCTGCGCTGTTGACGCTTCATATACCACTTGCGCCAGAACCAGGCTACGATAGCGATCAGCAACATATAGAGCAGCATCATCCAACGGGCGCGCCAGATAGGCGGTTGAATGTTAATACCTATTCGCCGTTCATAGGAACCCATCGTGCCGTCGTCATTCATCATGCGAACACATAAGTCATAGGAGCCAGCACGAAGACTTTGGTAGGTAATATTCGGATTCACCTCTTCCGTCATCTTCCAAACATCACTGTATCCGTCCATCTTATAGATAAAACGGGAACGGTTGTGGGGTTCTCCGCTGTTACTGCCCATCTCGATGGTAAACTCATCATTGTAGCTCAAGGTCAGGTCGTCAGAATAGTCTATTGCCTCATCCAACAAGACGCTGCCATCAATTTTCTCTCCGACGGCAACTGGATAACCCGAAATCTTCAGACCACTGAACACGGGGCGCTCTATACCTCGTCCCTTACCCATCTTGCGAGGATCGATAATGTCCAATCCACCCTGTCCGCCCAACAGCAACTTACCATCAGGTGTCAAACAGATGGAACGCTGGTTGTAAGGACCGTTTTGCAAACCATCTCTATTATTATAGGTACGAACTATAAACTTATAACGGCCATCCTTTTCCTGCTGGGGTATTACGTTAGTAACACCATGATCGGTCACCAACCACATTGTATGACGCTCATCTTCTATCATACCATTCACAGTAGAGCCATAAAGACCGGAACGCATATCAATCAGATAGAACTTATTCTCTTTGGGATTCCATATCGTAGCACCCGATGAAGAGCCTTGCCAAGCCCATCCGCGACTATCCTGCATAGCATTGATAGAAATTTCCGTGGTGGTGACATTATCAGGATTGTCTGCAAAACTGCGATTAATCACCTTCAGCGTCTTGGGGTTGATCAAAGAATAGTAGAATGAATGAGATACCATCAACCAGCCTTTCTGGGTACGATTAATGGTCGAAATATAGTCACTGGGCAGTATGGAGTTCTTGGTGGAGATGGCAACACCGAACTTACCTGTTCGTGGGTTCAGGCGCTGCACACCGCTTCCCAGTGTTCCTATCCAAATATAACCCCACTGGTCTTCATAGAGCGACCACACATTGTTGTTTGCCAAATCGGTCGGTTTGCCTGTCGCCCGGTAATTGGTCACCTGTCCGTTCTTGATGTGGATGAGTCCGCCTTCATAGGTACCGAACCAGATTGAACCATCGCGTGCCGACAGCGAGCAGACCATTGTATTTGAACCTATACCACTATTGCTCTTATCATAAATGACTTTCTCTTCGGTAACTGGGTCGAAACACATAATACCAGCGTCGTTAGTGCCCAGCCAGTATTTACCTGCCTTATCAACACATACCGTATTTATATTGCCCAATTCAATATTGCGGAAATTGGAACTGCTCTCCGTATAGCAACTGATACCATTCAGATAGGAACCTAACCACATACGGCCCATCTGGTCGGGATAGATAATACGAAGGGTGTTTTCGCTGATGGAGGTATCGTCGTGCTTGTCGTGCAAGAACTGGCGCAACTCTTTTGTCTTCAAGTCGATAACGATCAGACCATGATGGTCGGTTGCCAGCCACATGCGATGTTTCTTGTCGAATTTCACATCCCAAACGCTCTCCACTTCAGAAAGGTCTGTATCAACACCGACGGAGCGCAGATAGTCAGGCAGCGTATGATACCAACGGGGAACAGCACTATTGGTTTTTACAAAGGTTGACCGGGTGGTAACCACAAAAAGATTGCCAAATCTGTCAACACGCAACTTACAATCCTGATTGTTGGTAAAGCCACGCTTACGCAAGTAATTGCTCTTCCAACTGATTCTGTCATCTTCACGGTTAAAGCAGAATATCTCACCATTAAAAGAAGAAACAAGCACACACTTGCCATACTCAACAAAAGTGCTGACAGCAAAGTCGCTATTAAACTCCTGGGGACCATAGCCTAAATGCCACTGCTTGATTTTTCCCGTACGGGGATTGATATGCCAAAAGCCCTCATCATACGTCTTCACCCAGAAATCCTTATGGGAATCAATGAAGAGTTTCTCTATTCCACCCTTCATACCATGCTCACGCAACCACAACTCTGGGTGACGGTCAAATTTCTCGGTGACTGGGTCGTAGACAGTATAGTTCATGTTCTGACGAATCCATAACTTACCGTCAAAAGCCTCAAACACTTCGTCGACATAGTTACTGCGAAGTGTGGTAGTGTCCTTGGCAACGGAATAGAACGTCTTGAAACGGTAGCCGTCATAGCGGTTCAGACCATAGGGCGTACTAAACCACATAAAACCTTTGGAATCGCGGAAAATACTGATAATCTGAGAATTGCTCAGACCGTCACGCGTATCCAACCGGCTGAATTTCATGTCGTCAATAACAGCAACGGCAGAAACCGCTATATTAACTATCAATCCTAAAAGTAACAAACGCTTTTTCATTCATCTCCCAATTTAATAATTACTTTTCCTCATCATCCATCAACACAGCCTCCTCGATTTCGTCGTCGGCTGGTGTTTCGGAATCATCTATTAACACATTTAAGTCGTCTTGCTTAGTTTTCTTAAACATATTGCGCAACGTCTTGCGATATTTCCATCCATACCAGACTGTACCCAACAACAGGACAATCAATAACAGTTTAGCCCACCATGTAGTATACCAGGCACCCCTGATTGTAATGCTCAGCTGGCGCTCCACACTACCCATCGTTCCATCGTCCTTCAGCATACGGACACACAGCGTGTAACTGCCTGCAGGAAGTCCCATATAGGTAATGTCTGGCTGAGAAGCGGTGGTCGCAATCCATTTATCATTAAAGCCCTTCAGACGATAGACGAAACGGTTGTTGTTCTTAGCGCCTCCGTTGTCGGAACCCATCTGAATGGTAAACTGGTTTTCGCTCGACTTTAAAGTGAAAGAAGGGTCAACATCCAGCGCTTTCTTGAGAATGACGCGTCCATTATACTCCTTTCCCGTCTCTACTTCCTGGTTGAATAACACCAAGCCACTGAACAAAGGCTTCTCGTTGTCACTCCCCTCATTGAGATTGTGGGTGTTGATAATGTTCAGTCCTTCCTGTCCACCTACCAACAGATAGCCTGTACGAGTAAAGCAGATGGCACGCTGGTTGAATGGCCCTGACTGCAGTCCATCACGTTCATTAAAACTGCGCACTGCAAAGGTCCATTGCCCATCATCCTCATCCTTCTGTGGTGTGACATTCGAGATGCCATGATCTGTCACTACCCACATGGAGTGTTGGTCGTCCTCAGCCATTGCCACTACGTTAGAGCCGTAGAAGCCCGACTTCATATCAAGCAACTGCATCTGTCCAGATTTGCGGTCATAGACACTGACACCTGACGGAGATGCCTGCCAAAGCAGCCCATGACTGTCCATCAATGCCTGGGTCGTGGCTGACGAAATGGTGTATGTCTTATCGGAATGGGGCTTAGCCAGGTTCAGAACCTTCATCGTCTTCGGATTGACAATGGAGCAATACTCTGAGTTACCAGCTAATATCCAACCGTTGGAAGCACGCGAGATACTGTTCGTCCATACTGTCTTGAGATTCGAGTTTTCTTCAGTGAACGAGCGCATCTTGCCTGTTTTCTTGTCCATGCGAACCACACCGCCACCAAGTACACCAATCCAGATATTGCCCCAATAGTCTTCGGTAACACCCCAAATATTATTGGTTAAGAATACATTACCTGTTGAACTCACTGTATAGTTTTTCCACTCTCCGTTCTTGTAACTCAACAGACCGCCCTCCCATGTGCCAAACCATAAGGTGCCGTCCTTGGCAGTATAGTTGCTTACAATAACATCACTGGCTGTACCCATATCGTGCTTGTTATAAGTAGCAACGACTTCCATGGAACGAGGATCGAACTTCAGCAGTCCGCCACTGTTTAGGCCAAGCCAGTAGAAACCTTCCTTATCTTCACAAATTCCGTTGATGTCGCCCAATGCCAGACTGTTGAAATTAGTCATTGCATCAGAACTCATGGCAACACCGTTCTTGTAGGTAGCCACCCACATTCGACCTAATTGGTCCTGATATAAATGTTTCGCTGTAATGTCGGGCAACGACGTCTCATCACCCTTCACATTGGTAAACTGGCGCCACTCCTTATTGGCAAAGTCCAAAAGCAGCACTCCCAGGTGGTCTGTTGCCACCCAAAGCAGCCCTTTCTGGTCGTAGCGCACTTCCCATACAACTATCTCGTCAGGCACACCGGCAAAGCCGCGAGCCCTCATCAGGTCAGTCAGATTCGTGTACCAATGCTTTTCCTGTGGCACGTAGATATAGGTTCCCACAGAGTGTGTAATGACCCATATCAGTCCGTCCTTATCCACATAAATCCAGTAATCGTTATAGGAGTTCAGGCTTTTCTTGACAAAATCGTCTTTCCAAAGCACTTTTCCTTTTGCCCCGTCGACACACATCAGTTCGCCCAGGGTTGATATCATCAACATGCCTTCTTTCGTCTCAGCAAATGACGAAACGCCAAAATCCTTCGAGAATTCCGTCGGTCCATAGCCGAAAGGAATTTGCTTAACGAATTTTCGCTGAGGGTCATAGAAATAAAAACCATCGTCGTAGGTCTTGATCCAGAAATTCTTCTTAGAGTCAATATGCAGACTCTCAGCACCACCCCTGATACCATGTTTGCCCAACCAACTCGTTGGAGAACGGTTGACCGACTCCGTCACTGGATCATAGAGCGAGAAGTTCATGCCGTGGTCAATCCAGAGATTGCCAAAATAGTCTTCCTGTATCTCGTCAACACGGTGACTTCGAAGAGTCGTCGTGTCGCGTTCGTATGAATAGAAGGTTTTGAAGCGGTATCCGTCATAACGGCACAATCCAAACTGCGTTCCCAACCAGACATTGCCGTGGGCATCCCTAAGAATACTGTTCACCTGGGAATTGGTTAATCCGTCTCGTGTGTCCAGACGACGAAACTTGATATCAGAAATGACTGCCATTATCATCAATGGCAGCATCAGCAAATGTAAGGTTAAAAAAACAGACTTTTTAGTCATTGGATAATAGTTCATTACAGTTACTTCACTGCAAAGATACAATTATTTTACAACACTGCCAAAAAAACAGCGTCTTTTTTCAGATTTTATTTTTAGCTGATGTGTCGCGAATCACCAACTGCTGGGGTACTATCTTCTTACAAACTTTTGCGTCGCCCTGGATGTGGTTGAGCAACAACTGACAGGCTGTTACTCCCATCAGATGCGACTGGTCCACGATAGCCGACAGGCGTGGAGTCACATAGGCTGCATGGGCATCATCAGTAAAACCTATCAAGGCTACATCCTCAGGAATACGGAGCCCTTGTTGCTTGATGGCTGTAAAAGCGGCAAAAGTGATGATATCGTTGAAAGCCAAAATAGCATCTGGCCTATTCGGACTTTGCAATAGTTTCGTAGTTTCTTCCAGTGCTATCTGATAGTCTATCGTATTGCAAGCCACCAGGTTACGGTCAATGGGAATCCTGTTTTCACGAAGCGCTTCCAAATAACCGTGTTTTCGGCGCTGCACCATATCCAAATGATTAGGTCCACCGATAAATGCAATGCGCCTGCTACCGGTATCTATCAAGTGTTGGGTTGCCATTTGTGCTGCCTTGTCACCATTGGCTGTCACACTTGAAAAGCGATCAGACAGGCAGGTGCGACCGAAGAACACCAAGGGGATTCCCATCTGGTTGAGTTCATCAAAATGACAATAGTCTGTCGTTTCTTGTGCCAGACAGGCAATGATACCCTCTACATGAAGACTGATGAAGTTGTCAATAGCCTGTGCCTCTGTCTCGAAACTCTCATGACTATTCGCGCTGATGACGCTATAGCCGGCCCTACGGGCCTCGTCTTCTATACCGTCCAGCACAGCAGCGTAATAGTGCGTTTCCAGATTGGGCACCACCACTCCGATAATCTTCGGAGCCTCCTTACGCAAACTCTGAGCAAATGGATTGGGGCGATAATTCATCTTCTTCGCCAAATCCTTCACCCGGCGCTGCATTTCCTCGCCGATTTCCGATGAACTGCGCAATGCGCGGCTTACGGTTGCTATGCTGACATTTAGCTCTTTGGCAAGGTCTTTTAGAGAGGTCCTTTTTTGTTTCTTATTGTTCATCAAGTGCAAAGTTAGATAAAAATATATAAATACGCAAACGTTTACGGATTTTTTTCATCATTTTTATTGGATTTTTCGGAAAAAGTACGTACCTTTGCACCATGAATTCAGAATGAGTAATGAATAGTTGATAATAAGTTAGTTAGAAATTTGGAATAGGAGTTGTCGTGAGACAGTTCCTATTTTCTTTTTATATTGCCATTTCCCAATTATCAATTTTCAACTCCCAATGCCCTAAATATAGTATTCTGCCGAATCCACAAGACCTGCCCTCAGTGCATATTTAGTAGCCTCATGCACATTATTGACACCCAGTTTCCTGAATATATTTTTGCGATGAGTATTTACTGTATGGAAACTGGAGAATCGCCGTTCGGCTATTTCCTTAGTCGTCAACCCCAGTGCTATATCCTTCAATATCTCCGTTTCCGTACGCGTCAGTTTCACTTCCTCTTCTAAATTAGTAGTCTGAGGCGCCAATAGGAGTTCTGCCATACGTTGACAGATATAGCGTTGGTGCCGCCGGGCAAACATCAGGCATTCGCGGATTTCCTGAATAGGCGATTCTTTCAGCAGAATACTGAAACGAGGACTGATGGCAATGACTCGTCTGACGAAGTCACCGGAAAGATCAACACTGAACAAAATCCATTGTACCTCAGGAAACCTCTGATATAGTATCTCTAGTTCATCTACATCATTGAAATCATAGAGCGTGTAATCAACTACAACCACAGCATCAGGATGTTTCTTCAACTGTTCGATCAGTTCCGTTTTATCCTCAGCACGGTGCATCTCTACGCCATCCATTTCCTGGCAGACATACATCATGCCTGCCCGTGTAATATCTTGGTTATCTGCTAATGCTACAAACATCATTTATTTTTTGCGCCTGCAAAGATACAATTAAGTGAGCAAATAAACAAGAGTTTCTTGATTTATTTCCTGCAAAAAGTCAGCAACAAAAATTTATTCCCAGCGCTGGGAATTATTTTTTCCTAGTATAGTAGCAAAAAATACCCCGTTGACAGAGATGACAGCGGGGTAGTTTTATTTTGTTCTGAAGATTACTTGATTTTCAAACTTTCTGTATGGATATCTCCTGAACCGCGAGTAGTTTGGTTGAGTTTGCTGATGGTTCCTGAGAGAGTGATGTCGCCCGAACCAACGAGTCGACAAGTGACAGTACCACAGTTGTCGCAATGCACCTTGACGTCGCCAGAACCTTTCAATTCTATCTGTGTCTGATGAACCTTACTCTGTCTTACTTTTACGTCACCCGAACCGACGAGTTCAACGACAGACTGCTGGGCTACGATTTTCTTGATATCCAAATCACCAGAACCTACTACCGATGTTTTTAGACGATCACAGATAATATCATAGAAATTGATATCACCCGAACCACGCAGACTGATGTCGAGATTATCAGTATCAACATGGGTCTTGCTCTCGAAATCACCTGAGCCCTGTACCTCAACACCAATCAGGTCGGGAGAGGTTACATAAACTGTGACGTCACTGTTTCTGCCTTCCCTGGAGAAGAAACCCGTATTCTTGAGACTGACCACCAGGCAATTACCCTCCTTGCGGGTCACCACCTTACTGATGAGACTCTTGGGAGCTTTTACACGAACTGACCATGTCTTACCTTGGGTGTACTTGATGTCAGGTGAGCCTTGCAGACGAATGCGCTCGAAACCTGTCACACTACGTGTTTCTTCCACCTCATTGGCATTAAATGCATAGAGACTGGTACTGAAAAGAACGGCCAGTAGAACGGCTAAGATACAAAATGTTTTTTTCATAATTCTATCAACTTTTTTATTTGTTTCTGCCTGTTAGACGCAAACTGAGCGGAAAAAGTTGCAGCTTTCAGAAAAAAACTTCAGAACGTGAAATGCAGGGTGAATCTGACACCGTGTTTATGAGCAGAAGGATAGGCATTGTAATTGAGGCGGCGCACATACTCTACATGCAACAACTTGAAGATATTGTGAATACCTGCCGACACCTCTACATAAGGTGTCTTGGGATTCATCACATGCGACCCCTCAGGGAAGGCCATCAGCAAAGGACTGTCGGCATTCTGAGCAAGAAACGGATTATTCTTATCAGAGAGCCCACCCCACAGCATTTTTATTCCAATATACTCACGCCATTTGAGTTTCTTGAGTAATGGAATACGATTGAACAACTTGCCATTCATATCCCACGCCACCATAGCTGTCAGGAATCGGTCGTTCAGGAACTCCATATTGTTAATCAACGAGAAGGTATTCTTATGGAGATTGACTGACAGGTTGGCTTCTGGCATACACAATAAGGGGAATGGCACTTTCGACCACTGGACACCACCTTTGACATAAACATCCACCTTGCCCCAGCTATTCAACCATAAACGTTGGGTAAGGCTCACTTCGCTATAATGATAATTGTAGTCACCGCCCAAGAAGCCCTTCATACCAATAGTGTGACCTATGCGGATGACGGGAGCCTCAGGATTGACCTTACGACGGCGCTGTTTGGTGTTGATATAAAGAGCGCCAGGACTAAACTCCACTTCAGCATGTAGCTCAGTAGTGCGGATTTTAGCGTTGAGAGGTGCCAATTCTGAATTGAGCGCAGAGAGGGGGGTGAAACGGAGTCCGCCACAAGCCTCGTTCTCTTCGGTTTTCATACTAAAGGTAGTCTTAATGCCCGTCTGTTCTTCACGAACGAAGGTGAGTTGTTGACGATTATAGAACATCATGGCATCTACCTTGCTCCACTTGAGGGCTGTAAATACATTATCCTTATCGGTAGTCAAGAACTTGTCGGAAGGAGACATTACATCATACGTTGACGAGAACGTAATGGTGCGCTGGGGAAATTCTCGCGGTGTATAGTCCTTGGCATTGAACGAATAGGTGAGTTCACCACTATAGTAATTCTTATGCGACTTCCAACCCCTTGCCACATAGCCCTTCAGGAACCAATGAGGGTTCAGATTGGCTGTTGTCTGAGCACTCAGACGAGTGCGCAACCCATCGATATAGTTAGTAGAGATAATGGTGTTGATAGGACCGATATCCACCTTCGACGGTTTGCCCGTCTCTACATAGTTCTCTATCAGGGCCTTTAAGCCCAGCATAACGTATTTGAAGCCCTTCATATTCTCGAAGCCCTTGACGAAGTCCTTCATCTGTGCTTCACTCTTTGTGAGTTGAACCTGCCGATACTGATTCCAGAATAAGTCGCTATGGGAATAAGCATCTGCTTCGACAACATCACGTTTGCCCTTGAACAAAGGATCGGGCAAAGGATCGAAGGCATAGTCGCCCAAGCGGGTGTTGCGCACCACAATAGCTCGCTGAAGGAAACTCGCAATTTGAATCTCGACCACCATATCATCTACTGTCAGTACCCACTCGCCTGTTGGCAACTGCGAAAATTCCTGCACGACGCGCAGTGTTTCGACAAAGTTGACGTCACTCTGACGAGGAATGGACAAGTCGCAACGCTTCACTTGATAGCTTGAATCCTTAAGGATATAAATATCACCACGGAAGCCGAAATCCTGCATATTATTGGGCAGGAAATGCAAATGGATACAACTGTCGCGGGCTATCTGGACAGTATCCTCTATATAAAAGCGGTAGAAACCAATAGCCCCTCGACCTATAGGCGACGTAAAGGGGCGCCGCAACAATCGCACCTGATCGTCATAGATATTTACATCAGTAAAGACATCCTTCATCATGATACTCATGATATCCCCCGTTTGGAACAAATCACCCACACCTGTTGAGTTCTGACCTATTATTACGTTTTTCTCGTCGTGCGGATGACGACGATAGAGTTTCCTTGTAACAGTCTCGTCAACAGAGATAGGTAGGATAAGTTTGTTGTTATAGGGGCAGGCCTCTATCTGATCAAGTATCCATTTTTTCTTACGAAATATAGAGTTCTGCAGTTTCTCTGGGGTGATATCATTGCCTGCCAGCGTCAGTTTCTGATATTTGACATACTGATAGTAATCCTTATTAGTAAGGTTGGTAAGTCGCTTGTGCTCTATCACCTTGCGCATCAGTTCCACAGCAGGATTGCCTTTACGGCTATATCGCTGGCGTTTCGAACGGATGGTGACATTACGCAACTGTTTCGTGTCAGGCTGCAACTGGATATCGACCTGAGGCGAGGTTCGGTCGTCAATCATGATCGTCTGAGACACATAGCCTACAGCACTGAACGTCAACGGCCAACCTACATTCTTCTGAATCACATAACGACCATTGAGCCCTGAGGCAACGGCAATCCTATGACCCTTATAGGATACTGTCACAGAAGGGATGGACGTCTTGGTCTCGGCATCAGTGATAACACCCGAGATGAGCACCTGTGCCTGTACTGACAGACACATCAATAACATCAACAACAATATGTTTAACCTAGTCTTTCTATTCATCAGAATACTTTCAAAGAGGAATCTCAACCCAGAAAGTAGAACCTTCCCCGAAAACAGAATCAACACCTACCCTACCATCCAACGACTCTGCAAGACTGCGACAAATACTCAATCCCAATCCTGTTCCTGCTACAAAATCATCGACCTTAACGAACCGTTCGAAGAGGTGATCGTTGCACTTGTCGGCAGGAATACCCTTACCCGTGTCTCTTACCCATATCCTAACAGTTGAAAGCTGTTTCTCATAGCCAAGACTGATGCTACCTGCCGAAGTAAACTTCAACGCATTATTCAGGTATTGGTTCAGAATCTCACGCAGACGCCCACGATCGGTATGCACCATATCACCAGAAGCCGAATCTTCAATAGACAACTCAAGGTTTTTCTCCATACATGGAGCCTGATATTTCTCTACAAGTTCGCTAAACAAAGACGCCAGTTCAAAGTCCTCCTTAACAATACTTCCTGCATTGCCGGACTCTAACCTGGACATATTCATCATATCGTCGAAGAGGCGAAGCAAATGGGCATTATTCTGTTTTATGAGTTTGATGAGTTCATTACGTTCCTCATCACTCTGAGCCATCGGGAGAATATCACTGAAACCCACAATGGCATTCAGCGGGGTACGAACTTCATGAGTCATATTAGCAAGGAAAGCCGTCTTCAGCCTATCACTCTCCTCTGCCTGATTACGAGCTTCTATTAAAGCCTGCTCAATAGCCTTGCGCTCGTCGATTCGCATAGTAGTTCCTACTATTGAGAGCGGTTTCCCCTCCATATCGCGCTTATCGACTGTTGCAAAAGTCTCTTCCCAATAGGTGTTCTGTGTTTGGGGCGTCTGTAAACGATACTGTTGATGGTAGTCTTCATATTTGCCTTCCATCAATCCCAGCATGGCTTCCCTTACCCGTTCCAGGTCTTCTGGTACCAAGCAACCGAAAAGTGTATCAATAGAAGTCTCACCATCGGGCACATAATTATTCATCTCGTCGCGATAATCGCTCTCAAAAGTCACTGTGCGCTCAACCACATCGAGATGCCAGATAGACAGTCGCATAGCTTTCAGCACCAACTCGTATTCGATGTTATAGCGCTTGATGCTGTTCAACTGATCCAGTTCCGTCTTCAAGCGACTATGCTGCCGGATTTGAAGGCAAAGGGCTATCACAAAGGCTATGACAGCAGGAACACCAACTACCCATAACAAGACATCTATTCTTGTCAAGGAACTGAAATTGAATAATAGTATATGTGTCATTGAAAACATATCCAGCCTTTGTTTGGCGACAAAATTACATAAAAGATTCTGAATAATGAAAAAAAAAGCAATTTATTTGGTGTTTTACTTACTTTACACTATCTTTGCACCATATTTATATATAGACATCATGATACAAAATTTTGAACTCATCGCCAAGACCTTTATGGGCCTTGAGCCTGTTTTGGCGAAAGAATTGACGCAACTGGGTGCTGAGGACGTACAAATAGGACGCCGTATGGTGTCCTTCACTGGTGACAAAGAGATGATGTATCGCGCCAATTTCCAGTTGCATACTGCTATTCGTATCCTTAAACCCATCAAGCATTTCAAGGCTCTGTCAGCTGACGATGTCTACGAGGGCGTTAAGGCTGTTGACTGGACACAGTACTTAGACCTCAACACCACATTTGCTGTCGACTCAGTGGTTTTCTCTGAAGAATTCCGTCATTCGAAGTTTGTGGCATACAAAGTGAAGGATGCTATTGTTGACCAGTTTAGAGAGAAAACGGGTAAGCGCCCTAATATTTCCGTGACTAATCCCGACATCCGACTTAACATCCATATTGCTGAAGACAAATGCACGCTTTCCTTGGATTCCAGCGGCGAGTCACTGCACCGTCGAGGATATAGACAAGAATCAGTGGAAGCCCCTCTGAACGAGGTACTTGCGGCTGGCATGATTCTGATGACCGGATGGCAGGGAGAGACTGATTTCGTTGATCCAATGTGTGGCAGTGGCACACTGCTGATAGAGGCTGCACTGATTGCCCGCAATATGGCTCCTGGTATTTTCCGCAAGGAATTTGCCTTCGAGAAATGGAAGGATTTCGACCGCGACTTGTTTGATACCATTTACAATGACGACTCGCAGGAACGTGAGTTCAATCACCACATCTATGGTTATGACGTGGATATCAAAGCTGTCAACACTGCCCGCCTCAATGTACGTGCAGCAGGACTGACGAACGACATCACGGTGGACGAACGCGACTTCAAAGATTTCGTTCAACCCAAGGAGCGTTGCATCATGGTAACAAATCCGCCCTATGGAGAACGTATCTCAACTCCGGACCTGCTTGGGACTTATAAGATGATTGGCGAGCGTTTGAAACACCAATTTACTGGCAATGATGCCTGGATACTAAGCTATCGCGAAGAGTGTTTCGACCAGATTGGTCTTAAGCCTTCTATCAAAATTCCGCTCTTCAACGGAAGTTTGGAATGCGAATTCCGTAAATATCAACTGTTCGATGGAAAGATGCGTAGTTTTCGCGAAGAAGGCGGTACGGTAAAATCGGAAGAAGAGAAACGTCAAATGGCCGAAAAGCGCCGTTTCAAGCAAAATCGTGAATTCAAGAAGCGCCTTGACGAACAGGAAGAAAACGAAGAGGCAGATATCCGCAACTTCAAATTCCGATCACTTGAGAAGAAGTCAAGAGAATCAAGAGCACCTAGAGAACCTAGAGAACCTAGAGGCTCTAGAGAATCTAAATTTCCCAGAGATACTAGAAATTCCAGAGATTCAAGAGATTCTAGAAAGCCATTTAAGAAGGGGCGCAATTTCGACAAAGGCAAGAGGAGATTTGACCATGACGAAGATTAAATCTATTATTCCTCTTCTAGTTCTTACAGTTCTATTCTCCCTACCCTATCTGCCTATGACTGCACAGGAGAAAAAACTCTTCACGCTGGAAGATCTCAACTATGGAGGCACTAATTTCCGCAACCTACAGCCAGAAAACAAGTGGTTCTCATGGTGGGGTGACCAACTCATGTATTTGGAAGCAGAAGAGGGAGGCTTGGTTGACCAAAAAGGCAACCAGCAATCCGTATTCTTACTAAAAGACCTCGGTGAAGGATGGCATTCTGCCTACTCTGCTGAATATCCCTATCCGCAGCAACCGCTCGTTTTACTTGAAAACAGCAGGCAGAGAGTTCTCTACAATTGGGAAACAAAGCAAATCACATGGACTCAGAACTGCGAAGGAGAGAACAACAGCGACTGGAACAAACAATCAAAGGCAGTAGCCTATGTCAAGGATAGCCAACTGTTTGTCCGAGATGCTGACAACAACGAGCACCAACTGACCACCGACGGTTCACGCAATGTGGTGTATGGTTCTGCCGTGCACAGAAACGAGTTCGGCATTGAGAAAGGAACTTTCTGGAGCCCTGACGGACAGAAACTGGCATTCTATCGCATGGACCAAAGCATGGTTACCGACTATCCGCAAGTTGACATTGATACCCGTAGTGCTTCCTATGAACCCGACAAATACCCTATGGCAGGTGAGACAACCCATTGCGTCACCATCGGTATCTACGACTTGGCGTCAAACCGCACTATCTATCTCAAGACGCCCACTGGTAGTATAAGTGGCGATTCTGTTGCCACTGCCGTTCCATACTTAACAAACATTGCATGGAGCCCTGATGCCAAGACGGTCTATATCTTTGAGCTTAACCGCGACCAAAATGACTGTCGGTTAGTCAGTTACGATTCCAAAACTGGTGAGCGCATCGCTGAACTATATCAGGAAACGAGCGACAAATACGTTGAGCCTCTCCATCCTATTGAGTTCCTGCCTTGGGATGCCGACAAGTTCATCATGCAGAGTCAGCGTGACGGATACAACCACCTTTATTTATATAATAAGGCTGGTAAACTGCTGAAACAACTCACCAGCGGACCCTGGGTGGTACAGGAAGTGCTGGGATTCAACACCAAGCAGAAACAGGTCATCATCGCTGCTAACAAATATCATCCCCTGCACCGCTGGCTTTACAGCATCAGCGTAACTGACAGCAAGGTTAAAGAACTGGTTAGTGCTGATGGTATACACCATGGACAACTCTCTGGGTCGGGATTATACATCCTCGACAAATGGAACAGCCCCACAATTCCACGCGTTATTGACCTCATCAATACATCATCTAGTAAAACTACTCGCCTTCTGACGTCTTCCGACCCATGGAAAGACTATGAACAACCCATCTTTGAATGTGGATCTATCAAAGCTGCCGACGGTGTTACCGACCTATATTATAGGATGGTGAAGCCTTTCAATTTCGATAGCAACAAGAAATATCCTACCGTCATTTATGTTTATGGCGGTCCGCATGCCCACAATGTAGAAGCTGGCTGGCACTGGTCCAGTAGGTCGTGGGAGACCTATATGGCACAGAAAGGCTACATCGTCTTTATCCTTGACAATCGCGGCTCTGAAAACCGTGGACGCGACTTTGAGCAGGCCACCTTCCGCCAATTGGGGCAAATAGAGATGCAAGACCAGATGAAGGGCGTCGATTATCTGCGTACCCTCCCTTATGTCGATATGAACCGACTGGGAGTACATGGTTGGTCGTTCGGCGGATTCATGACGATTTCTCTTATGACGACATATCCCGATGTTTTCAAAGTGGGTGTTGCCGGTGGTCCCGTCATCGACTGGAAATGGTATGAAGTAATGTATGGCGAGCGCTATATGGACACCCCCCAAGCCAATCCAGAGGGTTATGCCAAGATTAGTCTAATTGACAAAGCTAAGAACTTGAAAGGCAAACTCCAGATTATCACTGGTTACAATGACAACACCGTTGTTCCACAGCATTGTCTCTCGTTTCTAAAAGCATGTATTGAGGCAGGCACACAACCTGATTTCTTTGTTTATCCTGGTGAGTCTCACAATATGAGGGGGCATGCCAGTGTCCACCTGCACGAACGTATCACGCAATATTTTGAAGACTACCTGAAATAGTTGATTGTTGAGAGTTATGAAAGAAGAACAAATACTCGTCCGCATTACAGGACAGGATCGCCCGGGACTTACCGCCAGTATTATGAGCATCTTGGCAAAATACGATGCCCAGATATTAGATATCGGTCAGGCCGACATCCACTCTACCCTCTCCTTGGGTATTCTCATCCGCATGGACGAGATGAATTCTGGACTGGCGATGAAGGAATTGCTATTCAAGGCCACTGAACTGGGTGTAAACATCGGCTTCTCGCCTATCAGCGACAACGAATACGAAGACTGGGTTGGGCATCAGGGCAAGAACCGATATATCCTCATGGTGATGGGGCGACAGTTGGAAGCCCGCCAGATAGCGGCTGCCACACGCATTATTGCCGATCAAGGTCTGAACATTGACTCTATACTCCGCCTGACTGGTAGGAAGAGCATCAAGCAACTTGACAAGCACACCCGTGCCTGCATACAGTTCTCCCTGCGTGGCGAACCTATAGACAGGCAGGATATGCAATCGAAACTTATGAAACTTTCAGCGGAAATGGGAATCGACTTCTCATTCCAGCGTGACGATATGTTCCGTCGTATGCGCCGTCTCATCTGTTTCGACATGGACTCTACACTGATACAAACCGAATGTATTGACGAATTGGCCGAGCGAAACGGAGTAGGTGCCGAAGTGCGTGCCATCACAGAGAGTGCCATGCGTGGCGAGATAGACTTCAAGGAAAGTTTTACACGCCGAGTAGCCCTTCTGAAGGGACTCGACGTCAGTGTAATGCAGGAAATAGCCGATAACCTGCCTATCACAGAAGGTGTCGACCGTCTGATGAGCATTCTCAAGACCTGCGGCTATAAGATTGCCATCCTATCAGGTGGTTTCACTTATTTTGGAGAATACCTGCAACGCCGCTATGGTATTGATTATGTCTATGCTAACGAGCTGGAAATTGACGATGACGGGAAATTGACTGGTCGTTACGTTGGCGAGATAGTTGATGGGCACCGCAAGGCTGAACTCCTGAAACTCATTGCCCAAGTGGAGAAAGTAAACCTTGCCCAAACCATTGCAGTGGGCGACGGTGCTAACGATCTGCCAATGATAAGTGAGGCAGGCTTGGGTATAGCATTCCATGCCAAACCCCGTGTAGTGGCTAATGCAAAACAGAGCATCAACACCATTGGACTGGACGGTGTGCTCTACTTCCTCGGGTTCAAAGACTCCTATCTGGGCGAACAGGGAAAACTTTAAAAACTAAACAGAAAATGCGTGGGCTGCCTATTGTGCACCCTCGTGTGCCCTGCCAAAGCCATCAATCACTCGAAACGAGTGCAGAAAACTAAGGATTAGGTTTGTTAGTTTCATATTTTTACATTACCTTTGCAGACAAATTTAAAATAATGACATCAATGAAGATATTATTGTTAGGCAGTGGCGGACGTGAGCATGCCCTCGCATGGAAAATTGCTCAGAGTGAGAAGTGTGAGAAACTGTTTATTGCACCAGGCAATGCTGGAACTGACAACTGCGGTGAAAACGTAGCCATAAAAGCAGACGATTTTGAAGCCATCAAGCAGTTTTGTGCCGATAAGCAGATCAATATGGTGGTAGTTGGTCCTGAAGACCCATTAGTTAAAGGCATCTATGACAATCTGAAAGCCGACGAGCGCACAAAAGGCATTCCTGTTATTGGGCCAACAAAAGCAGGAGCCGTTTTGGAAGGTTCGAAGGATTTTGCCAAGGCTTTCATGCAGCGTCACCAAATTCCGACTGCCCGTTACGAGACATTCGACGGTGAACACGTGCAAGAAGGGTTAGCCTTCTTAGAAACACTTCAGCCTCCCTATGTGCTCAAAGCCGATGGACTTTGTGCGGGTAAGGGTGTTTTGATTCTCCCCAGCCTTGAAGAGGCCAAACAAGAATTGCAGAAAATGCTGGGTGGTATGTTTGGCAATGCCTCATCACGAGTCGTCATCGAGGAATTCTTGAGCGGCATCGAGTGCTCAGTATTCGTACTGACCGATGGCGACCATTATAAAATCTTGCCTGAAGCAAAAGACTATAAGCGTATCGGTGAGCACGATACTGGTCTGAACACGGGCGGTATGGGCTCTGTCACCCCTGTTCCCTTTGCCACAAAGGAGTGGATGCAAAAGGTAGAAGACCGCATCATCCGTCCTACCGTCGAGGGACTAAAAGCAGAAGGCATCCTCTACAAAGGCTTTATCTTCTTTGGACTCATCAACGTAAAAGGCGAACCGATGGTGATAGAATACAACTGCCGTATGGGCGACCCTGAAACAGAGAGTGTTATGCTCCGTCTGAAGAGTGACATTGTCGATCTCTTCGAGGGTGTTGCCGAGGGCAATCTGGATCAACGCTCTATTGAATTCGACGAAAGGGCTGCTGTTTGTGTCATGCTGGTCAGCGGCGGTTATCCCCAGGAATACAAGAAAGGCTACCCCATCAGTGGTATCGAGAATGTTGAGGGCAGCATCGTTTTCCATAGTGGCACAGCCTTGAAAGACGGACAGATTGTTACCAATGGCGGACGAGTCATTGCTGTCTCTTCTTATGGTAAGGACAAAGCAGAAGCCCTGCAAAAGTCTTTTGAAGAGGCTCAGAAAATACAATTCACCGATAAATATTTCCGTCGTGACATTGGTGCCGACCTCTAAAAGCATCCTACCTTGAAGAAACGATTACAAAACAAGGTTTCAGAAAGCAGGCTTACACTACCTCTCGTGATAGTGTATGCCTGTATTTGCTGGGTGGCGTGCGGGCTCATTAACAGCAACTTATGGCTACAGTTTGGCTGTTTTGCACTCTCTGCATTTGTCATGCTCATACTCAACAACACCAATGCCCTCATCCGCATCTACTCTCGCATGGTATCATGTTCATTCCTGGTACTCTCATGCATGGCATGTTTCCTGTTTCCATCAGTTGTCGGAGGCATTAGTCAACTGTTGTTCATAACAGCCTATCTGATTCTATTCTTCACATACCAAGATACAAATTCTCCAGGCACCACCTACTATGGATTCCTTTCCTTGGGACTGGCAACACTCGCTTGGGTTCATTTGTTCTTTTTTATTCCATTTTTCTGGCTGCTGATGCTCACCAATCTCCAGTCATTGTCCTGGCGCACCTTCTTTGCATCGCTCTTTGGCGTCGCTACACCTTATGTATTATTATTGAGTTGGGGGTTTTTCTCGAACAATCTGACGCCCTTTATTGACCATTTCTCACCACTGTTCAATTTGCACATGCCATTTGATATGTCTATACTCACCATCAACCAAATGGTCACTTTCATCTTCCTTGTTGTTATGGCAATAGTGGGAGCATTGCATTTCTGGAGCACAAGCTATCTTGACAAGTTTCGTATTCGCAAGATTTACGGTCTGTTTATCAAAATGGATATTGCGGTCTTCTTCCTCATCCTGCTCCAACCCCAGCACTATGACCATCTCATACGACTGGGCATCATCAATACTGCACCGCTGGTAGCGCATTTCTTTGCGTTGACCAATTCAAAACTATCTAACCTGACGTTCATTGCCGCTACGGTATTTATCCTGCTATTCACTGCCTATAATATATGGATGTCATCACTTCAATTCTGATTAGCTACGGGTATTGGGGGATGTTGATTACAGCCTTCATTGCCGGCTCCTTCTTCCCTTTCTCCAGCGAAGCGGTCATGATGGGACTCATGGCTGCCGGACTCGACCCATGGGGACTCATTGTCTATGGCACCATCGGCAATGTGCTGGGTAGTATGTTCAACTTTTTCGTAGGACGCATGGGAAGAATAGAATGGATTGAGAGATACTTGCACGTCAGCAAGGAGAAACTCGACAAGGCAGTCAAGTTTATGGGTGGATATGGTGCCTGGATGGGATTCTTCGCCTTCTTACCCGTATTGGGCAGTGCTATTACCATTGCACTTGGACTGATGCGTGCTAATATTCTCATTTCCATTATCAGTATTAGCCTTGGCAAATTTCTTCGCTATGTCATCCTGATATATGGTGCAAACCTGCTTATTGGTTAAAAAAGGATAATGTTCATTGTCCAATGTATAATGTTCAACGTAAATATTGTATCTTTGCAGATTAGAATTCAAATTACACAATTAATAGGATGAAACAATTTAGACTGGTAGACAATATTATGGGATGGATCAGTTTTCTGATTGCCGCCTTTGTGTATTGTTCTACAATTGAGCCTACAGCCTCTTTCTGGGACTGTCCCGAATTTATCTCTACAGGTTATAAATTGGAAATCGGTCACCCACCTGGTGCACCATTCTTCATGCTAACAGCAAATCTGTTCTCCCAGTTCGCCAGCGACCCTTCACAGGTTGCACGGATGGTGAATATCATGAGTGCACTGCTTTCGGCAGCCACCATTTTGTTTCTGTTCTGGACCATCTCACATTTGGTGCGAAGGCTACTTATCAAAGATTGGAGCGAACTTTCATTGTGGAAACTGATAGCCATTGAGGGTTCTGCTATGGTGGGCGCACTCATTTACACCTTCAGCGACACCTTCTGGTTCTCGGCTGTCGAAGGCGAGGTATATGCTTATTCGTCCGCCTTTACGGCAGTGGTATTCTGGCTTATTCTGAAATGGGAAGACCATGCTGATGAGCCTCACAGCGACCGTTGGCTTGTACTCATTATGTATATGACAGGCCTCAGCATCGGCGTCCATCTGCTCAATCTGCTATGTCTGCCTGCCATCGTCCTGGTGTACTACTATCGCAAATTTCCTCAGAGTCTTCCGCGCAAGGACCTCTATGGTTCCCTGATAGCACTGGGCATCTCCATTGTCATTTTGGCAGCAGTGCTCTATGGCGTCGTTCCTGGCATTGTTCAAGTGGGAGGTTGGTTCGAGCTCCTGTTTGTTAATGTACTCGGTTGTCCTTTCAACACGGGTGAGATTGTCTATATCTTCCTATTGATAGGTATCACTATCTGGGCTATATATGAGACCCATCGTGACGTCAGCCTGAAGCGTCAGAATATTGCATTCCTCTTGTCTGTCGCCATGTTGGGTATTCCCTTCTACGGACATGGTTGGTCGGCTGTCATCATCGGTATCGTAGTCCTAGCAGTTCTGTGGTTCGTACTGCAGTACCGTCAAAAGAAGGAACTGCTGGTGACCGCTCGTATCAAGAACACATCGTTGCTCTGCATGTTGATGCTGATGATTGGCTACAGCAGTTATGCACTTATTGTCATCCGTTCAGCCGCCAATCCACCGATGGACCAAAACTCACCAGAGGACATCTTTACCTTAGGTGAATATTTAGGTCGTGAACAGTATGGACAACGCCCATTGTTCTATGGACAGGCCTATACCTCACAGGTAGCCTTGGAGAAAGATGGTGAATACTGTCGTCCTGTCATGAAGGAAGGAGCCCCTGTTTGGCAACGTAAGGAAAAGGCTTCAGCTGATGAGAAAGATGAATACTTTATCCTGCGTAATAAAGACGAATACAAATATGCCCAGAACATGTTCTTCCCCCGCATGTATAGTTCTGCCCATCGTGCAGCCTATGAAAGTTGGATGGGTGGTAGCATCGACGGACATGAAGAATCGTATGACCGATGCGGCGAAATAATTAATGTCAAAGTTCCTAGTCAATTGGAAAACATCCGTTTCTTCCTTTCCTACCAATGTAACTTCATGTACTGGCGTTACTTCATGTGGAACTTTGCCGGACGTCAAAACGACTTACAAGGTAATGGCGAACTAGAGCACGGCAACTGGCTCAGTGGCTTCGACTGGTTAGACAACATGCGCTTGGGAGACCAGAGTACTCTGCCTGATGAGTTGAAGAACAACAAGGGACATAATGTCTTCTATTGTCTGCCGTTACTATTAGGACTCATTGGACTGTTTTGGCAGTCTTGGTACGTTCGCAAACGCCGCGTCATTGTGGATGGTAAGGAGCAAACGGAGATTGAGCCTATCGGCATCCGACAGTTCTGGATTGTCTTCTTCCTCTTCTTTATGACAGGTCTGGCCATTGTCATTTATCTAAACCAGACGCCTATGCAGCCTCGTGAACGTGACTATGCCTATGCCGGTTCATTCTATGCATTCGCTATTTGGTGTGGCATGGGAGTTGCCGCCATTATCGACCTCATCAACCGTAAGTTAAAGAATGGTCAGTTAGCCATTGCCGCCGTCGTTGCCATTGCTACACTATTCGTTCCCATTCAGATGGCTTCTCAGACATGGGATGACCATGATCGCTCTGGCCGCTATACCTGTCGGGATTTCGGTCAGAACTATCTGATGTCTCTTCAGGACGAAGGTAACCCCATCATTTTCACCAATGGTGATAACGACACCTTCCCTCTTTGGTATAATCAAGACGTAGAAGGTGTGCGTACCGATGCCCGCGTCTGCAACCTGTCGTATCTGCAGACAGACTGGTATATCGACCAGATGTGCCGTCCTGCCTACGACTCTCCCTCAGTACCCATCTCATGGAAACGTATTGAGTATTGTGCTGGCACTAACGAGTACGTACCCATTGATACCGACATGAAGCAGGCTGTACTCGATCTATACAAAGAACATCCCGAAGAGGCCAAGAAACAGTTCGGCGACGATCCCTTTGAATTGAAGAACATCCTGAAATACTGGGTACGTTCGAAGTCGTCCGATCTGCATGTTATCCCTACCGATGTCATCTATATGACTATCGACAAGGAAGCCGTCCGCAAGAGCGGTATGATGATGGCCACCGACTCTATCCCCGACCGTATGACTATCTCGCTGAAAGGCAAGACTGCGCTCTATAAAGGTGACTTGATGATTCTTGAGATGCTGGCACAGTGCAATTGGGAACGTCCCATCTATGTGGCAGTTTCTGTAGGTGACGAAAACTACATCAACCTTGGCGACAACACTATTACCGAGGGATTAGCTTATCGCATCACACCATTCACCACCAATCAGGAGGGAGCTAAGAATTTCGACAGCAAGCGTACTTACGAAAATGTCATGCACCGTTTCAAATTCGGAGGTGCCAATACTAAGGGCGTCTATCTCGACGAGACGGTGATGCGCATGTGCTATACTCACCGTCGTATCATGGCACGTCTGGCCATACAGTTAGTAAGTGAAGGAAACGATAAGAAGGCAACAGAAGTACTGAAATACTGCGAGAAAGTTCTGCCTGCCTACAATATTCCTCACAACTATAGTTCCGGTTCACTAGATATGGCCCGTGCATGGGCTGCTATGGGCAACAAGCAGGAAGCCATGAAGTTGATTAACCAGTTATGGGCTAATTCTTCTCAATACGTGGCTTGGTACTGCAACCTCAATGGCCAGCAGTTCTCTATGTCAGAAGACAGTTGTTACATGCACATCTATATTCTCAACCAACTCCTCCAATTGGGTACAACCATTGACGACCAATGGGGTGAGAAGAAAGGTGCTGTGCTCAACAAGATGCTTGATGCCTTCGAGGCAATGGGTGGTCGTTTAGGTGGTTCTGAGTAAATTGTCAAATAATAAATAACAAAAGGTGTTTATCGAGCAACCGGCAATATGGCTGCGCTGGTTATATCCCAGGGCAACATGGCGAATGGATCGTCACGAGAAGGCTGTTTATCTGACCTTCGACGACGGTCCCATTCCCGAGGCCACGCCATTCATTCTTGAAACGTTGAGACACTACGGCATTAAAGCCACTTTCTTTATGGTTGGCGACAATGTACGTAAATATCCTGATTTATACCAGCGGGTGGTCGATGAGGGCCACCGCATTGGCAATCACACCCATAACCATATCAGCGGATTCCGTCATACAATCCATGACTACAGTTACAATGTAGAGAAAGCTAATGCTTATCTGCACACCAATCTAGTACGTCCTCCTCACGGATGGATGCGCCTGAGTCAATATGCTTGGCTAGGCCGCAAATATCGTATTGTCATGTGGGATCTAGTCACTCGCGATTATTCCAAGTGGCTCACTGCCGAAGACGTTCTTAATAATGTGAAACGCTATGCCCGCAATGGCAGCATCATCACCTTCCACGACTCGCTGAAAAGTATCGACAAACTACATACGGCCCTGCCCCAGGCCATCGAATGGCTCATGGAACAGGGTTATGCCTTTAAGATTTTCGAATAGACCGAAAGTAATAAAAACAAATTTAAAGCAATTATATAATGACAACTTTATCTATCCTAATTGTTGTATCTTTCGTGATTGGCTATATGTGCATTGCCCTCGAAAGTTTGACAAGAGTCAACAAGGCTGCTATCGCCTTGCTCATGTGTGTAGTATGCTGGACACTGCTGATGCTGAATCCGACATCGTTCTACCCAGCTGTAAGCGGTGACGTGGTTCACCACATCTCCGAGGTCATTGAACACCACTTAGGTGATGCTGCAGGCACTTTGTTTTTCCTAATGGGTGCCATGACTATCGTCGAGATTGTTGACTCGAATGGCGGTTTCAACTTTGTGCGCGATGCATTGAAGACACGTTCAAAGCGCAAGCTGATGTGGCGCGTGGCATTTATGACCTTCTTTCTGTCGGCTATCCTCGACAACCTTACCACGTCTATCGTGATGATTATGGTGCTGCGCAAACTGGTACAAAGCCGTGAAGAGCGACTGCTCTATGCTGCCCTCATCATTATTTCAGCCAATTCAGGCGGAGCATTCTCCCCTATCGGCGACGTAACCACCATCATGCTGTGGATTAAGGGTGTCATTACTACTCAAGGTGTCATCACTGAGATTTTCATCCCATCGCTGGTCTCTATGATTATCCCTGCCGGCATCATCAGCATGCATCTGAAGGGCAAATTCGACAAAGAGCAGAACCTGCCAAAATCAACAGCAAGCCAGTTTACCAAGATTCAACGTGAAATTATTTTCTGGTTGGGTGTTGGCGGTTTGGTCTTTGTCCCTATCTTCAAGACGCTGACTCATCTACCACCATTTATGGGCATCCTGCTGGTTCTGGGCATTCTATGGACAACCACTGAGATTTTCCACTATAACACAGATGAGGATGATACGATGGCGAAACGTGTTAGTGATATTATGTCGAAAATCGACCTTTCGACCATCATGTTCTTCCTTGGTATCCTGATGGCTGTTGCCGTACTGCAGGAGATTGGTGTTCTGACAGCGATGGGCGAGGGACTCAACGAAGCTTTCTCAGGCAATTATTATCTCATTAACGGCATTATCGGTGTCTTGTCAAGTATCGTAGATAACGTTCCATTGGTAGCAGGCTGTATGGGAATGTATCCTGTTGCCGAGGCTGGTCCGATGGCCGTGGACGGCATCTTCTGGCAATTGCTGGCATACTGCGCTGGTGTTGGTGGTTCGATGCTGATAATTGGTTCTGCTGCAGGTGTTGTTGTCATGGGGCTCGAGAAGATCACCTTCGGCTGGTATCTGAAACGCATAACGTGGATTGCCTTTGTTGGCTATCTCTGCGGTATTCTCATCTATTGGATAGAGCGCATGCTATTCTTCTAAACACATCAAAAAGACTCAGGGAACCGAAAACCCTGAGTCTTTTTTTTATCCTTACTATAAGCAGGAAAGCCCAGCTCTCTATTTTGCAATTTTAAATGCCATATGCTTGTCGTAGAGTGCTACGTACAGTTGTCCGTCTTCACCGATTGAAAACCAACTGGCTGCCGAAGGAATCCAGTATTCGTGCGTTCTAACACCTGTATAGCGGTTCAATACATAAATATAGTCGGGAATGCCAGAACCGCCCTGACCGCAGATAATGGAATTGTCAACAATCAGGAAATTGCTAGAATTTGCTGTGCGAGGCTTACTCATCCATAGTGTCTGATCGGTATTGATGTCCACAGCCACCAAGTAATGCCCCATAGAGTTCTTGTCGGGTGCCACCCTATTCGTTTCCATGAAATACAGCACACCATCCTTCACTACAGCCCATTGCACTTCTTGTCTATTACGCTCATTAGGAGGGAAAGTCAGTTCGCGTGTGTTATATACCTTTTTCACTTCTCTGGCAGGGTCAAGCAACATAATAAGATGAGGCTCTCGACCGCGACAGGAGATATCCTGCTCCGTCTCGCCCCAAGGCAGTTTCTCACTACTTGGTTTTCTGCCATAGATAGCCACTGGAAAGTCGCCATCAGTAAACACGTCGTTGAGCACCCACTCGCTGTCATATTCAGCAGGTACACCCTCAGGCACCTTGAAATCGGTATCGTCCCAACCCAACGTGGGATGTCCGATGATGTTTCCCAACTTGAGCGAAGGCAGTGCCAGCGAGGTGTAGCTATCCAGGGGCTTTGAGAATTTGGTACGCACCAACTGCACCGTCTTGCTTTTACTTACAGGAGCCTTTGCCAACGTCTTGCCATTAAAATTTGGCACATTCACCAAAACCACTTCAGATTTAAAATCCTGAGCACCACCTATCAGTGCATACAACAGGAATGGAATAAGGAATACAGTTTTTTTCATAAGCATAATAATTGATATTCGATTGCAAATATAATAAAAATATACAAACGTCGCATTTTTACTCCATCTTTTTTTGGAAATGCGATTTTTTTTGTAATTTTGCACATAGATACTAATACATTTATTAATATGATAGACGTAAAACAGACCTTAGCTTCGGCAGAAGAACGCATGGAGATGGCTGCAATGTTCCTTGAAGAGGAACTGAGTCGCGTTCGTGCAGGCCGTGCCAACGTAGCCATTCTGGATGGCGTGCGTGTAGAATCCTATGGTTCGAAGGTGCCTTTGAACCAAGTTGCCAACATCTCAACCCCTGATGCTCGTACCATTGCCATCAAGCCTTGGGACAAAAAGCAGATTCGCGACATTGAGAAGGCTATCATGGACTCGGACGTAGGCATTACTCCCGAAAACAATGGTGAGATTATCCGTTTGGGTATTCCCCAGCCTACAGAAGAGCGCCGTCGTGAACTGGTGAAGCAGTGCAACAAGATTGCAGAGAAAGCAAAAGTCGAAGTTCGCAATGTTCGTGCCGACATCAAGGATAAACTGAAGAAAGCCATCAAGGACGGTCTTTCTGAGGACAACGAGAAAGATGCCGAGCAGGAGTTGCAGAAGCTTCACGACAAATTCATCAAGAAACTTGATGACTTGATGGAGGCTAAGAACAAAGAAATTATGACCGTCTAAGCGCTTCGCTAGTGAAAAGTGAAAAGTGAAGAGTGAAAGGTCTCGTTATTAAGAATACTGGCAGTTGGTACACCGTCCTGACGGACGATGGATCAACTGTCGATTGTAAGGTAAAGGGGAATTTCCGCATCAAGGGAATACGCTCTACTAACCCTGTGGCTGTTGGCGACAGGGTGGTGATTTCTTCCCCTTCATCAGGGGGAGGTCAGGAGGGGGCGTGGATTACAGAAATCGAAGACCGTCGTAACTACATCATCCGCAAGAGTATCAACCTATCAAAGCAAAGCCATATTCTGGCTGCCAATGTTGACCAAGCACTGTTGGTGGTGACTGTGGTAAAACCAGAAACCTCCACCACCTTCATTGATCGTTTCCTTGCTTCTGCTGAGGCTTATCGTATCCCTGTTGTTCTCGTGTTTAACAAGTCAGACTTACTAAATGAAGACGAGCACCACTATCAGGAGATGATGATACAACTCTACGAGACTATCGGCTATGAGTGCCATGCCATCTCTGCTACTGAAGGCGACGGTGTAGAGGCACTGAGAGAAAAATTGGAAGGTAAGATTACGCTGCTTAGCGGCAATAGCGGTGTTGGTAAGTCGACCCTCATTAACCGATTGGTGCCACATGCCAATCAAAGAGTAGCAGATATCAGTGAAGCCCATCAGACGGGTATGCACACCACCACCTTCTCTGAGATGATACCTCTTTCAACTCCTGACGTTCAACTTTCAACAGTCAAGAGCTGGCTTATTGACACTCCTGGCATCAAGGGGTTCGGCACGTTTGATATGGAGAAAGAGGAATTGACCAGCTATTTCAAGGAGATTTTTGAGTTTTCCAAGCAATGCCGTTTCTCCGATTGCACCCACACCCATGAACCTGGTTGTGCGGTTCTGAAAGCAGTGGAAGATCACTACATTGCTCAGAGCCGCTACCAGTCTTACCTCTCAATGCTTGAGGACAAGGATGAGAATAAGTATCGTGAGGCGTATTAGCCTTACCTTATTCTCTTAAGTGTTGCCTTCATATCACTGTCATCCACCGACAGAAGTTCACCATCCTCACTGAGAATCATTTTCGAACCATTGTCCTCAATCTTGATGATGCCGTCATTGGCAGTATAGCGTGACTTATAATTGTAGAACTTAGTCTTGAATACCAAGTCGGCCTGCCACATCTTGCGATTGGCCCAGCTGACGCCCAGTTCCTTGGCACGCTCTTTATCCATGATGATTTTCATCTTCATACGCATGTCGTGGCTATTGATAAACTCGATGGTCACTGTCATGGTGAAGATTTCATTCATCACTGTCACACGCTGCTCGCGTTGCTCCGGCGTCTCGTTATCTTTCTCACCAAGCAGATGGGTAACACTCATATTACCGTTGAAATAAATGCGTCCCTTCATATCCTGTGCCTGAATGGTGAGTGTCAGCAACAGACCGACGCATAATAAAAGAAGTTTCTTCATTGTTTATCTTTCTTATTTAATTGTTATTGTATATCTTGACATAAAGGAAGCTCCTGGCTGGAGATGGTTCATTAGAGGCTTGTCCTTAAACTCGCCATTGAAACCACGGGGGTCACCAATACCATACCAAGGTTCGATGCACACGAAAGGAGCCTGTTTGTCATAAGGACTCCAGAAGGCACAAACGGGTGTCTTATAATCAACAGTCACAGCAGGCTCGCCATCGGTGTCCATCAACATGGCCCTACGGGTCTGGCTCTTATGAATCTTCACACTGTCGTTACGGAAGAAATTGTTCGATATCTCCAAGATACCCATATCTGCCTCCAAAGGAACCTCCACCATATCATGACTACCGTCAGCGTAGCTCCTCAGCGCGTCCATCGGTTCCTCGTTGTCAAGTTTGATAATTCCCTGCAGTTTTCCTCCTGGTACATTAAAGGCAGGATGCCCACCAATCTGGAAATGGATCTCCCGGGCATCGGTATTCTCTACATGCCAGATGACATGTATTCTGTTGCCCTCCAGACGATAAGTAATGGCGAGATTGAAATGATAAGGATACACCTTCAGTGTCTCTTCATTATCATGAAGGGCAAAAGTTACTTTCTCTGGTGATTGAGAGACTAAAGTAAACTCACTGTCACGGGCAAAACCATGACGTGGCAAGTGATATTCTTTACCATCCACACGATAGGTATTGTCGTTAGCACTGCAAACCAGCGGAAACAAAACAGGTGAATGGCGAGGCCACTCAGCGCCTGCCTGCCACATATATTCCCTACCCTCACTGTCTTTCACACTCTGGAGTTCGGCTCCTTTCTCAGCGACACGAATGGTCAACTGTTCGTTCTTTAGTTCTATCATAATAGTTTGTATTATTTGAGTTGTTTTATCCATGTTATGATATCTCTGATGACTTCTTCAGAGAAGGTTTCTTCTATGGTGCCGTATTCTGTGGGCAGACCCGTCTGGCAGTGTTGGAACAAGTGGTTTAGACCATCATACTGTTTGATAAGGTTTTGCTTGTTTTTGGGCAGAGTGCGACGCAGGGCGGGTACACTCTGACTGGCGACAACCTGACAGTCTTTACTGCCATTCAAAGCCATTACAGGGCATTTGATTTTAGCGATATCGTTCTGAGGGTCGTAGTCGATGAACCACTGAATCCAAGGACTTTGTTTGATTTGCGGCATCTCACGCAGTTTCTCTATGGTGAGATCCTTAGCAGCATCACCTCCTAGCAATTTGTTCTGTACCAGCAGAATACTATCACCCGTCACTGCAGGACCTGCCAGTGAGACAATGAAATCTACTTTTTTCTGTGCGCCCAACATAAAGGCTATCGAGCCACCTTCGCTATGACCCAGGATGCCCACCTTCTTGAATCGTTTGGATGAACGGAGCCACTCGATACCCGCTGCAGCATCTTCGGCAAAGTCTTTAGTGGTAACGTTGGCATCCATACCACCAATAGATTTGCCCGTCGCCCTGTCGTCATAACGTAGGGTGGCAATGCCCGCACGAGCCAACCTGTCGGCTATTACTGCGAAGGGTTTATGTTCGAACACCTCTTCATCTCGGTTCTGCGCACCACTGCCCGTCACCATCAGGAGTACACATTTGGCATCGGCTGGAATGGTGAGTGTTCCCGCGAGTGTGGCTCCCGCCTTATCGTTGGTAAATGTCACTTCTTCTGTTTCGTATGGATATGGTGGTTGGGGAGTTTGTGGACGACGGCGAACCAATGAGCCTTGTTTCAGCGTCAGTGGTAGCGCAGTCAACCCCTGCACAAACGTTCCTCGCAACTCGCCATCCACCAATCGCCCACCATACAATGCCACTAATTTAGGCATCTTAACGAGTATCGAGTCTGTAGAAATAAAGGCTACCTGTCCTGCTATATCCTTGGCTCCTTGGTCAGGACTGTCCAACCGACAGGTACTATCATTGTCAACATGCAACACAAATGCCAGCTTCATCATGCCCGCATCCAATTCACCGTTCCATGTGCCACTGATGTTCTGTGCAGAGGCAGTAATACCAATGCAGGCTAAAGCTAAAGTTAAGAATCGTTTTTTCATTCTGTCTTCTGGATGAGGTAAATAAATACAAAACCAATGACGCCAATCACTGCCACAACACCTATACAAAAAACTTTCGTCAGGGGCGAGTCAGGACTGAAAGCAGCTATTATAAAGCTCATCAAAGCCAATCCAACAGCAAGAATACGCACCATGCGAATCGATAGTTCGACCTGACGGATATTTCGCAATTGAATGCAAAAAAGATTAATATGACTCGGTGAGTAGGCGCACAATAGGCTAACGATGGTGACTATGGAAAAAACGCCAAGGCCAAACCATTCGTCAGTAGTAGCCAGTTTTTGCGTGGCTATCGACACAATCCATGCACTCAGCAAGATAACGAGGGCAGTCGTCTCAAAGATGGTACCCTCGGGCGTACGGTGTACTTTTACTTTCTTAATATCAAATTTCTCCTGTTCCATTATCTTTCTTCTTTTTTGGCAGACGCTTGGCCTTACGCAACGCCTCGGTGATGATCCACTGCAACTGGCCGTTGGTGCTGCGGAACTCATCCGCAGCCCAAGCCTCTATCGCATTCATGGTGTCAGCATCAACACGAAGGATAAAGCTCTTGCTTTCTTTCTTAGCCATTGATTAATGGTTCAGTGTTCCTGTGTTCACTACGGGCTGTGCATTATCATCGCCACAGAGTACCACGAGCAGGTTGCTCACCATAGCAGCTTTCTTGTCGTCATCGAGCTCTACAATATTCTCGTCGGAGAGCTTGTTGAGTGCCATCTTCACCATCGAAACGGCACCTTCCACAATTTTTTCGCGAGCTTGGATGATGGCATCAGCCTGCTGACGGCGCAACATAACGGCAGCAATCTCAGGGGCATAGGCCAAGTAGTTGATACGAGCCTCAACAACCTCAATACCTGCCAAAGCCAGACGCTCGTCGAGTTTCTGCTCCAACTGCTCGTTGATTTCATCGGCATTGGAACGGAGGGTGGGCTCATTGTTGTCATTGTCGTAAGCATACTGGCCAGCAACCTGACGAAGAGCCGCATCGCCCTGCACACGGACGAAACGCTCCAAGGCATTCATCAATCCCTTGGTGTCGCTGCCTACCGTATTGGGATTAGCTGCCATGGTCTGGGTATCAACCTCGAACAATGCCTTATAGGTGTCCTTCAATTTCCACACCAGCACCAACCCTATCATGATGGGGTTGCCCGTTTTGTCGTTCACCTTAATAGGTTCTGCATCGAGGTTACGGGCACGCAGACTTACTTTCTTAGTTCCATAGAAGGGGTTACTCCAATAAAAGCCCGTTTCTCCGAAAGTACCTGCATACTTACCGAACCAAGTAATGACTCGGGCCTCGTTAGGCTCCAATTGAAGGAAACTGCACATACTGATAATGTCTGCCAAGAGCAGCAGAACACAGCTACCCAGCAACCAACCACCACAAGCACCATTGCTCTCATCGAGTTGGATGATGCCAAATACTATACCGACAATCGTAGCTATCAGCAGTCCCAAAACAATAAACAGCATTAGGAATCCATTCAATACCGTTCCGTTGAATTTAGTTTCTTTATTCATGACTATATAATTTAAAATGATATCAATTTGATATCGCAAAGATATACACTATTTTTGGAACGACAATGGATTTATGCTTTTTATTAACTACATTTAACTATGAACTGTGGATTATCCACTATGAACTTTTGTACCTTTGCATCATGAATCTGAATGAAAAGCGAATTGCCGTATTACTCTCTGGCGGAGTTGACAGTTCTGTGGTACTGTATGAATTGGTGCGACAGGGCTTAAAGCCTGATTGTTTCTATATTAAGATAGGTCCTGAC
>JAEEGI010004164.1_pt1 | contig 34071 bp, 30 predicted proteins | sample 8958751 | NCBI WGS metagenome assembly JAEEGI01 (sample SAMN16246545, study PRJNA631951) | gut metagenome | biome: gut microbiome; feature: rumen; material: KS-attached | host: Bos | place: Iran: Karaj | collected 2018-10
CCACCATTTGGCCGTTTTCGGAAGAGGGCGGCCATCTTTTTTTGCCTTTTTTTGAAAAAACAACACCCGATCTTTTTCATCGAGTGTTGCTTCTTTTTTCTACGGGACTTTTTTAACAGCCCCTTTTTCTGTTTACTCTGTTTTTCTTATTCTTCTTCATAGGCGTTGTCTTCGCCGTCTTCGTCTTCGCCGTCGGTTTCCGGCTCTTCTTCGGCGACGCTGTCCTCCGAGAAGAGCTGCTCGGCGAGAGCCTCAGCCTCGTCGTAGCGGTCTTCGGGGACGTATATCCTCAGCCGCTCCCTGGCGCCCGAAAATATCACCACGGCGGCTCCGAGCACCGGTCTCGCGGCGCAGGGGATGCCGTTGTCCTCAAGCACCTCCATGAGCATCTTCCCCCACATTTCCTCTTTTTCGGTCAGCAGTCTGTATCCTGTTTCCATTACGAACTCCTTTCGGTTTATGTGACCGCAGGAGGCGTGTCACCTCATATACTCGTCCATGAAGGCGAGCGTCTTTTCAAAATTGATCCGGCCCTCTTCGGTCGATGTGTCAAGCTCCCAGGTGTGCGTCAGCCGCGCGCGGCTCCGGGGAGGGAAATTCCCGCAGTTCGGTACGCCGTATCCTTCCAGCTTCGCAATAAGATCCTTTCCCTGATCGGTGAAGGTCCTTGCGTTCCCGTCGCTGACGAAGGAGGGCGGGAAGGAGGCGGTTATGTTTTCAAGCACCGACGACAGCTCCGCAAAGTTTTCGTCGCTCGCGTAGTCGGCGCGGCCGAAGGCGCATCTCGCCATAATGTCGTAGAACCAGTCGGAAAAGACGCTTCCGGTCTTTCCGAACCGCGGGGCGTCGACGAGCCCGGCGATCGAGACGAACCCTTTCAGCGTGACGCCGGTACCCGATGTCGCCGGGGTGATCCCGGCCTTTTCAGCGTATGAGGGATCGGTGTTGACGGCGGCCAGAAGCCCCGCGAGCATGCCTCCCGCCGAGTCGCCGCCGACGATGATCCTGCCGGTGCCGATGCCGTATTCACCGGCGTGCCGGATGAAGAAGGCGAGGGCGTCGTTGATCTGAATCAGCTGATCGGGGAAGCGGTTGCCGGGTGCCAGGGCGTAATCGACGGTGACGACGCTGAATCCGGCGCTTGAGAGGGAGCTTTGGTAGATATTCTGGCGTGCCTCCTCCTTGTCGCCCCAGACGAGGCCTCCGCCGTGGATATAGAAGAAGACGGCGTCGCTGTCCTTTACCGAATAAACGGTATAGGTGCTGTTCGGATATCCGCTCTCATAGGTGACGTCGCGGTATATGGTCCTGCCGCCCGAGACTTCGACCGTCATTTCGGGGGCCTCGGGATAGGGCTCAAGGGCGGTCTGCATAAGCTTCACGGCGGCGTCGGGAAAGATCGCAAAGACGAAGAGCGGAATGATAACGAGACAGAAAAAGGCGCATCCGGATATGAAGACGGCGATGCCTCCGGCCTTCCGCCTCCCTTTTTTTATATCCTCCGCGGCGGGTATCGTAAGAAGGCAGAGAGTAATGACCGAGGCCGCGGTCACAAAGAGGGTCCTCGGAATATGATGCGCAGCCGCGGCCGTCGCGCCGGCGATACAGACCGCAGTCCCGGAGGACAGAGCCGCATCAAATGTCTTCAGCTCCTTCTTGTAGATAACGAGGCGGACGGCAAGCAGCAGTATGACCGCCGCTCCGATGGCTGCGATATAGTTGAAAGCCATATACATGAAGGTCGAAAGGACCGCCGCGACGGCGGCAGATGCGGTCTTTCCGATCCGGCTTTTCAGGTCAGTGTCTGCCATTTGCAGATGTGTTTTACTTTTTTTCCCTGTCAATTCTGAACGCGATCGATCTCTTGAGATACTCAAGGTATTCTGGGTCGCGGCACATCGCCTTTCCGGGGGCGTCCGATAGCTTTGCGACCGGTCTGCCGTTGACGTACTGAAGCTTTATGACGATGTTCAGCGGTTCCTCGGCGGTGTCGTTCGATACGAAGGTGCCGATCCCGAATGAGACCTTCGCTCTGTCCCGGAAGTGATCGTAGAGCTTCTGGGCGCGGTCGAAGTCGAGGCTGTCGCTGAAGAGGAGGAGCTTCGTTCTCGGATCGACGCCGTATTTCTCGTAGTGGGCGATGATCTTCTCGCCCCACTCGTAGGGATCGCCGCTGTCGTGCCTGACTCCGGTGTAGTTGTTGACCATCGAGCGGTTGAAGTCGAGGAGGAAGAGGTCGGTCGTCACCGTGTCGGTGAGAGCCGTTCCGTTGTCGCCGTCGTACTCCGCGTACCAGTCCTTCATGGCGTAGTGGTTCGTATAGGCGAGAGGGATCGAATCGATGCCCTGATACATCTGAACGAACTCATGTGCGTAGGTGCCTATCGGAGTTATATTATACTTCATCGCCAGATAGACGTTCGATGTACCGACGCAGTTCGAAGTCTCGGTGACGAACCGCCTGACGACTTCGTCCTGCCATTCGCGGGAGAGACGCCGGCGGCAGCCGAACTCGGCGAATCTGAAGGTATATGTCCCGTCCTTCATCGCCCTGATCTTGGCGTCGAGGCGCTCTTCGGCAGACCGGCGGAGGCTCTCATAATCGTATGACATGCGGAAATAGACCTCGTTGATTATCTCAAGGAGGTAGATCTCAAACTGCATGGCGGAGAAGAGGGGGCCGTCGACGGTCACCGAGAGCTCTCCTCCCGGCCCGAGACCGACCGAGACGTAATCGCGGATCGGATGCCAGAGGCGGAGGAATTCGACATAGTCGTTCTTTATGAAGCGTATCGAGCGCAGATAGTCAAGCTCCTCCTTCCTGAAGCGGAGGGAACAGAGATGATCGACCTGCTCGTCGATCTCGTCGGCCATCTCGCGGGTGAAGACCACTCCTTCGTTGCGGCATTTGAAATAATACTGTCCGCACAGATCGGTGTGTCTGTGAAAGATCACCTGATCCATGTTGAATTTGTAAAGGTCGGTGTCAAGCAGAGACACCACGATCGGTTCCAGTTTCATTTTTCGGATTCCTCTCTCTCTCTCTCTCTCGCAGTCATAGGCTGGATGTCCGGGTGTTCTTATATGAGCCGAGCACGGCGCTTCTCATCTCGGGGAAAAAGTCCCAGAGGCGGGGGTCGCAGTACTCCTTCCAGCTCCCGAAGTCATCCAGGAGCAGCAGCTCGCGCATCCTTTCGGCGGAGATGTCTATGGCCTTCGGTATGTAAAGCTCCGCGACATTCGCGCCGGTAACTCCGTCGAACCAGCCGAGCCGGCGGTCCTCTTTGCCCGAGATCAAAAGATCGGGCGCCTCGCCGAAGCGTTCGGTGACGTTTTTCAGCAGATATTCTCCCCATTCGGGTGTGTTCCCGACGCCGATGTCGGGCAGCGGATATATCTTTATCCTGCGGCCGCAGACCTTTCTCAGATATTTTTTGCGCGTCTCATAAGTGAAAGGGTTTTTCGCGGTCCCCGATTCCTGGGATGAGCCGATGAAGACGACGACCTTTTCGCAGAGCGCGTCGGCGGTGTCTATCATTGCCTGATGCCCCAGGTGAAGGGTCTGAAACCTTCCGACTATGAGCCCCAGTCTGAACGCCTTTTTCATATCGCCTTCCAAAGTCCGGGGTCGAAGGAGGGCATCAGCTCGAGCTTGAAGGCGTTTTTCGCGTGCAGGCGGTCGATCTTCTCCTTCTTCGCCGCGTCATCGATAATACCTTCGCGGATATACCTGTCGAGTTCGGCATAGGTAAAGCCGAGATTGTCCTCGTCGGTCTTTCCGGTGAGGCCGTCCGACGGCGCCTTGTCGACGAGAGCGCCGGGCAGCCCGAGCAGCCTGCCGACCGCTTTCACCTCCTGTACCGTGAGATGCGACAGAGGAGAGAAGTCTCCGACGCTGTCTCCGTAGCGGGTCGAGTAGCCCACCCAGTCCTCCGACAGGTTGCAGGTGTTCGCCACCCGCCCGTTGCAGCTCTGGGACACCGCGTAGAGGGTCGCCATCCTGAGCCTCGGAGCGAGGTTGATCCTGCTCTGGGCGGACAGTCCGATCGGAATGTTTCTGACCGTCGCGTCGAAGGCGTCTTTGATATTTACGACGACGCTGCGTATGCCGAGGCTGTCGACGAGCAGCTTTGCCATGTCGATGTCCGACTGCTCCCCGTTGGGCATCAGCACGCCGATCACGCGGTCTTTTCCGAGGGCTTCGGCGCAGAGCGCGGCGACCACCGAGCTGTCCTTCCCCCCGGATATTCCGACGACGGCGTTGCAGCCCGGGCCGTTCTTCTCAAAAAAGTCCCGGATCCAGCCGACGCAGCCGTCCTTTGTCTTCTGAACGTCAAAGGTATACATTTCGCTCCTCCGGAAATCTTTTACAGTATATCTATCTGGCAGCTTCTCATGGTTTCGAGGGCTGCCTCGTGCTTTTCGGGCGTTACCCCGGCGCAGCAGGCGGGATCGACAGAGATATCCGCCTCCGGGAAATTCGCTTTGATCAGCAGGGCGTTCGAGACGACGCAGATGTCGGTGCATAGACCGATGATGACTACCGAGAACTCCTCACCCGCGGCGGCTTCGGCGATAAGCGCCGGAAGTCTGACCGATCCGAAGGTATTCTTCTCGACCGCGACGTAACTCTTCTTTTCCAGTGCTTTTTTTATCTTTCTGTCGAGCTCCCAGCCCGGCGTACCCTTTATGCAGTGGGGCACCGGGAGCTTTTTCCCCTCGGCCGTCTTCATATAGTTTTCAAAATGGGTGTCGAGCGTGACGAATATCTCCCCGTCAAAGCGGCGGATCTTCTTTGCCGCGGCGGGGATCATCGCGACGGCTTCGGGGCTTCCGAGAGCTCCGTCCACGAAATCCTTCTGCAGGTCGACTGCCACCAGAAATCTTTTCATTTTTCACTCATTCTCCTTTTTTATGCTGTCACGCGCCGGTCTTCAGCCTCCGCTCAGGACTTCTCCGACGTGTATCTCAAGATATCTGCCTCTTCTGCGGATGAGCTTCATATCCGCCATCATCGTCTCGAGTTCTGAGGCGATCTCCTCCGAAAGAGAGACGATCCTGTCTTTGTAATTCTGTCTGTTGGTATGATACGCCGTCCCCTTCCAGGCTCCGGGATCGATCTTTTCCCCGGCGAGCTCGCGGATCTTCTCTGAGAACACGCCCTCCGCGTCGAGGGCGGTCAGAGCCCTGAAGGTCCATTTGTAGAATGGGGGATACTCCCTCTTTAAGAGGAAGAAGAGCTCCATCGCGGAGGAGATCCCCCTCGACCGGCAGAGCTCGGCGGCGACGGTGTCGCCGCGCGCCATGCAGCGCGAATAGTTGACCTGAAACGCCGAGGCGTAATAGTGCAGCTGCTCGGCGATCCTCGTCCTCCAGACAGCGTCTGGATAGTAGCCCTTCAGATAGTTCCGGAAGGCGGTGAAGACACCGGGATCGTCGCGGAAGACCTCGCCGTTAGTCGCCGTCTTCAGACAGGAGTGATCGAGCCGGTACCAGTCCTCGTCGGAAAGAGAGGGGGTTTCTGCGTCGCAGTCGATATGAAGGATGTTCGAATAGAATCCGCGGACCGTCATAACACCGCGGCGCTCGCGCAGCCTGTCGGTGTAGTATGAGCGCTCGGCGCTGTCGACGAGCTCGTTGTAGGCCACCGACAGCGAACAGCCGAAGCGCTCCATGTCCTCGTCGGTGAGCCAGAGGCAGACGCCGGTACCGAAGTCGTGGTCGCGGGAGATCTCGTCGTCGTAGCCGAAGCAGTCTGATCCCTCTCCGGCGATGCCTACGGCGATCCGGTCTTCGAATTCGGGGAATTTTTCCCGTATCATGCCGGCGACGTACATCTCGTAGAAGCGCCTGTTTTTATCTGTGACACCAGCCATCTTAACCTTCCTTTACCCGGTATGCGCCGGTCATTCCCCGGGGATCGCGCTCAGATCCGCGGCGCCGGGAATGTCGAGCCCGGCTTTTTTCGCCTGCGAATGCTGGAGCCTTCGCGGGATAATATATTCTTTTCCGTCCTTGACCAGCCTCGCTCCGGTCTGATGGTATGAGAAGGCGACGCCGTACTCGGCGCAGCAGTCCCTGACTCGGGTCACCCAGGCAAAATCGCAGGGCCGGGCGTCGGGTCCCGATTCGCCTCCGGCCGAGACCGCTTCGACCGCTCCGGGATAGTCCCTGAACCATGGACCGAGATCGACCGGTGAGAGCATCGGCTCGATCATCACCGACCTGTGCCTGAGCGGCAGGGCGAGGTATACCGGAAGCCTTTTTTCCGCCGCGTCAGCGTTCTCGCAGGTCACCGCTACGGTGACGTGGTCCCATCCGTCGCCCCAGTCGGGAGGAAGGCATGACGCTATCCGCTCGGGCCGCTTTGTGATCATGAAGAAGCAGCAGTCGGAACGGGTGCGGATCATGTCCCAGGCGTCCTGCCGCCATCCGTCGGCGGCCGGGTGGAAGAAATCCGAGGAAAAGCAGGTGTAGACAAGGCTGCCCGCCGGGACGGCGTACATCCCTCTGTACGGCCCCGATCTCAGGATCCGGACGGGGAGATCGAACTCCCGCGTCTTTTCCACCTTTGACGGGTCGCGCCCGACGTTCTCGTCGCGCCGGTACATATAGCAGTGCGCGCACCCGGCAGAGACCTTAGTGCATCCGTGCCAGAGATTCCAGGTCGGAGTCTCGGGAGGCCGTGTGTCGCGCGGGAAATCCTGAAATATGCCCAGCTGTTCGGTTATCGTTGACATTTTTCGCGTGTGTTTTTCAGCGCTCAAATTTGCGCAGATGGTTTTTCGCGTCTATTTCTGTTCTGTCCACAGATATACCGCCTGTGTCCAGAGGTAGGACCGGGAATCGTCAGACGCCGTTACGACCCAGGTCCCCGAGGCAGACCTCGAGATCAATCTGATCATTTTATGGCTCCCCGACGGCGTGAAATCAAAGCTTTTCAGCTTTCCGCCCTCAAGTCCGGTGATCTCGGGAGTCTTGACATCGTCGTTGTCAAAATCCATATGGTAAACGACGGGACTGCCGCTTCCGGGGGAGACCGACCAGAGGTCTTCCTTCGCCAGGAGCGTCTCTCCCGTCTCCAGGTCGGCGATGATCCTCGCCATCCCGAAGTTCTCGTAGATCATATATCTTCCGTCGGCGACCGAGAAGTGCGAGACGCTCATCCCGATCTCGTTTTGCGCGTCCTGCCTGCCCAGCATGCCTGGGATCGTCATTATCGCCTTTACCATGGTCTCGTTGACCGACTGTTCCGATTTTCTGACGAAGTCGTTGCCGTAAAGATCGACGAACATCTCGTTTGCGCCGCCGCTTCCGATCTTCAGGCGCAGGAGATAAAAGCCGCCTTCCGCGGAAGCGATACCGCGCAGGGAATCGCTGCCAGATGAAAACGACAGGACCTCCGCTACCTTCTCATTTGCAGGATCGAAGCAGTAGATCCTGTCTTTATTCAGCCCTGACATCTCGTGATTCATGATGAGCAGCTTTCCGTCCGCCGCCGCCATGTCGGCGTAGGGAAAACCGTTCTCCGAGACGGTGAAGGTCTTCATCGTTTTCTGAGATGGGTCGAAGGCGAGCAGCATGAGCGGGACCGAATCGTTTCCGGGCCTGCCTTTGATCGCGAGAGTGTAGATCCTGCCGTCGAGCTCGGTACGGGTGTAGTATGCCTCGTATCCCTGTCCTTCAAGAGTCCCGAGCAAGGAATCGGTGCCGTCCTCCTTATTGAAAAAACTGTATTCCGCGTCGGCGGTGAACTCGTATTCTCCCGGCACGAAGACGCTGTAGAAGATGCCGGCGTCGGCCGCGGTGCAGAGGGCGCGGCTGTCGATCCCGCCTATGACGGCTCCGTTTCTGTCGAGCACCGGCATCTGGTCTTCTGAAACCGTGATATCCGACGCCGCAGTGGTCTCGTCGGCGGGCAGCGAGTTTTCTCCGCAGCCGGCGACCGCCAGTATCAGGGCGGCGAGTATGAAAAATATGATCGGTCTTTTCAGCATGTCAACGTTTCCTCCCGGGATTCCGGTGATGTCGTTATAATCATATATCAGTATATCATAAAAAAAGATATTGTTCAATCTTTTCTCATGAAAAATCTTTCCCGAAGAGAAGGTGTCACGGGTTCCCGGCTGTTTCTCAGTATCTATTTCATACACAAAGAGCTTTGAATTACGGTTCTCGTGAGAAAAGCCGGGAGTAACAGGGCTTTTCAAAAAAAACCGGGCCGGTAATCGATCGATCTGTCAATTACCGGTCCGCTTCTGGCCTACCCGACAGGATTCGAACCTGCGACCTCAAGAGTCGGAGTCTTGCGCGCTATCCAGCTGAGCCACGGGTAGATACAGTAAATATTATACACCCAGGCGGGAGCAAAGTCAAGTTTTTTCGGGATAATCAGGAAGGATCGCAGTATTTTTTGATTTTTCTCTTGACAAACCCCCTTAAAATAGATTATAATATTGTGTCATTGTGTATGAGCGAGACTGTCGCTCGAAGCGCAACGCTTCCGACAATCAAGAAGGGGAGGTGCTAAAGGATGCTCAGAACATATCAGCCGAAGAAGCTTCAGCGTCAGAAGGAGCACGGCTTCAGGAAGAGAATGAAGACCGCCGACGGCAGAAACGTATTAAAGAGAAGACGCGCTAAAGGCAGAAAGAGACTGTCTTACTGATCTCCCGCCGACAGGGGGGACATTCGATCCGGCGACCTGCTTTCAGCGTCGCCGGTTTTTTTCAGGAACGAAGACACAAAAAAGCAGCAGAAGACGTCCGCCGCGGATGCGGCAAAAAAGCGCAACGGAAGCGCGCTGAGGAAGAACACAGTCACCGATGAAAAACACACCGATCACAGAGAATCATCTGTTCAAAAAGGCATATTCAAAGGGCGCGAAGGCCGCGGGAAGATACACCGTCGTCTATATACTGAAGGATCTGGCCAACAAAAGGGTCGTGAGGGCCGATCCTCTGCACCGGCCGGTGAACCGCCTCGGACTTACCGTCGGGAAGAAGCTCGGCGGCGCCGTCGAGCGCAGCCGTGCAAGGCGTCTCATGAGGGAGTCATACCGGCTGATCCTAGCCGACCCGGCTTTTGAAGTATCGACCGGTTTCCTGCTCGTGATCGCCGCCAGGAGCGCGATCGGGAGCGCGGGGTGCCCCGAGGTAAAGAGCGACCTCGTCGCGTCGATGAGAAGGCTCGGCATCCTGAAGCTTTCCGGCCGTAGTCCGGAATCCTGTCCTAATGAGAGACAGGAAGATCAGCGGGGGGGATCGGGCGGCAGTGCGGAACAGCCTTTGAAGAAATGAAAAAACTCTGCATCGCGCTCATACGGTTTTATCAGAAGCATCTGTCGGGACTTAAACGCCGTCCCACATGCAGATTTACGCCCACCTGCTCGTCATACGCGATCGAGGCCTTTGAAAAGAGAGGTTTCATCGACGGGATGATCCTGTCGACCTGGCGCATTTTGCGCTGCAACCCTTTCTGCGAGGGCGGAGAAGATCCCGTGCCCGAGACCGGATTCCGCCGCGTCTACCGGCCGGTACCCAAAAAGGGCGAGTCGATAGCGGCACAAGACAGTCTGAACACAGACAACGCGTCACAATCTAGAGAGGAAATGCTCCGGGACGCCCGGAGCGAAAACGAGAAAAATGATTGATACAATCCTATGCTGGATAGGACAGTTCCTCGGCTGGCTGGATAAACTGACCGGCAACTATATGCTGGCTCTCTTCATATTTGCATTCATCGTCGAGCTGCTCATGATCCCCTTCGGCATCAAGCAGCAGAAAAACCAGATCAAGCAGGCCTCTCTGAGACCCAAAGAGATGGCGATAAGGAACAAATACAAGGGGCGCGACGACAAGGTCACGCAGCAGAAGGTCTCGGAAGAGATCCAGGCAATGTACAAGGAGGAGAACTACTCTCCCTTCAGCGGATGCCTTCCGATGCTCCTCCAGCTGCCGGTCATCATTGCCCTTTATCAGGTCGTCATCGACCCGCTCCACTACGTGCTCGGCGTCGCCAAGGACGCCATCACCGCCATGACCTCCTACATCTCGGCGATGATCGAGGCGGGGACCTTCGACGAGAGCTTCGCGTCGACCAGAGGATCGATCGCCCTCATCAACAAGATCCAGGAGAACGGGATCGAGTTCTTCAAGGGTGTCATCGAATGGGCCGACGGCACCGACACCGTCACCATGGCGGGTCAGGATGTATATAATGCCTTCACCGCGGTCGCGGACAGGCTTCCGAACTTCAAAGCTCTCGGGCTTAATCTGGCCGAGATCCCGTCGATCAAGAATCCCAGCTGGCTCTGGGTCATCCCGGTGCTGACCTTCCTCGCCTACTTCGGCAGCATGAAGCTGACAAGGCTGATGACCTATCAGCCGACGAGCGGAGACGCCGCCACCGACAAGGCCACAGGCTGCTCCAACACCATCATGGACGTCATGATGCCGCTCTTCTCGGTATACATCACCTTCATCGTGCCGGCCGCCATCGGCGTTTACTGGATATTCAAGAGCCTGATCGGAACGCTCAAGTCCTTCATATTCCACAAGCTCATGCCTTATCCGAAGTTTACCGAAGAGGACTACAAGGCAGCTGAGAGGGAACTGGCCGGAAAGACTCCCAAGGAGAAGTCCAGACCGAAGGCAGACATCGATTCGCTCGCGGAAAATCCGAACTCACTCTTCCGTCAGGACGCCGAGGACTACGTTTCGCCAGAAGAGGAGGCCGAGATCGCAAGGAAACTCGGAGCCGCCGACGGAGACGAGGACGCGGACAAGGGCAAGGACAGCAGTCTGATATCCCAGGCGCCGCTTAAAAAGTGAACCGGAACACGGGATCCGCGAACTGATTTTGGAAAAAAGATCATCACGATAAAAGAAACAGAGTAGGGAAATATGGAAAGAAAAGAAATCACGGTAAAGGCGAAGACGGTCGCCGAAGCGCTTGAGCAGGCGGCTGCCGAACTCGGAGTTCCGGCCGCGGAACTCGATTACGTAGTCAACAGCGAAGGCAAACGCGGCTTTCTCGGGATCGGCGCCGCCGAGGCCGAGATAACTGCCACCTTCGTACCGGTCGGAGAGAAGAACGCTCTCGATTTCATAAAGACCGTCGTCGGCGACATGGAGCTCGACGCCGAGATCACAAGCAGATACAACGACGAGGACGCGCTCTGCATCGACGTCAACGGGAATTCGGTGGGGATCCTGATCGGTCATCACGGGGACACCCTCGACGCCCTTCAGTACCTTGTCAATCTTGCCGCCAACAGGCGGGTCAACGGCGAGAAGCCCGACTTCATCAGGGTCAATCTCGACGTTGAGGGCTACCGCAGCAAGAGGGAGGAGACCCTTCGCACTCTCGCCCGCAGGAGCGCCGAAAAGGTCCTCAAGTACAAGAAGAGCGTCATGCTCGAGCCGATGAGCCCCTACGAGCGCCGGATCATCCACTCGGAGATCCAGTCTATGCCGGGCGTCTCGACGAACTCGATCGGCAGCGAGAACAACCGCAAGATCGTCGTTTACCTCGACGCGAACAAGACCGTCGACTGACCGGTCAGCAAAATCGACAAGGGCTGTCCCGAAAGTTGGACTTTCGGGGCAGCCCTTGTTTGCAAATTTAAAAGAAAAAACCGCCCCGAAGGCCGGTTCTTTCTTTTTGAGGAACCGTACTTACCTTTTTCCCACAGGGGAAGCTCTCATTCCCCGGCGGGGAAGGTGACAAGGACGAAGGAGTGAGCGGGCATCAGGACGGTGAAGGAGACCTTTCCGTCATGCCTCTCGATATCCGGGATGATAATCTTCCTGTCGGTCCTGGTCCGGTCGGTGATGCGCACTTCGGGCATTCGCTCCGCCGACGATACCTCGAAGGCGACGCGTGTGTCGCGGCCCTCGGGGGTATAGTTCGCTGCGAGTATGCCGGCTTTTCCTTCGGATGATCTCGCGGCGCAGGCGTAGATCCCTTCTCCTTCCGCCTCGGTCTTCACGGCCCCGCCCATGCGGTAGAGATCGCCGAAGTATCTGAAGGCGTAGAATGGCTTGAGCTTTTTCACCGTCGCCTTGCGGCCGTGAGCGCCGATCGACATCTCGGCAACGTCGAAGAGACCGCACCACTCCTTGACGACGTCGCCCTCGAAATATGTCGCGGCGGCGATGTCGGTCAGACTCTGCAGGGCGGCGAGCGTCGCAGCGCAGAAGGCGGCTCCTTTGTAGTTCTTCAGCGTAACGTATGAATCGGGCTGGTCGTTCCAGTCGCGCATATAGTTCCACTCGTCAAAGACATTCAGGGCGTCGGGATAGCCGTACCTTTCAAGTAGCACCTTCGATTTTTTCCATTCGCCCAGGAACTTTGAGAGGTCGTCGTAGTAGCGATGCCAGGAGTAAAAGTCGAGCGGAACCTGCTCTTCGCGCTCAGAGATATATTTCAGGAATCCCTCGGTGAAGGCGTTGCAAGCCCTTGTCCAGCCGCATCCTCCGATGAGAAGATCGGGGAAGCAGGATTTGAGATGGCATGCCGCGACTCTGTAGAGCTCGTAAAACTGCTCCGGGGTGCCGTTCCACATGTTCGACCCGCCGTCTGCCTCGTTCCAGATCTCCCACCAGCGGAGGTTCCATTCGTGTCCGCCGGCCCAGCCCTCGTTGTAGTGGCGGATGATATGCTCGCAGATCCTCGCCCACTTCGCGAAGTCTCTGGGCGGAAAGACATACCTCTTCACAGGGGCGTGCTCGATCGATACGCCCAGCCTGAAGATCGGCTCGGCGCCGACCTCGAGTATCTTTTCTATATAGAGGTCGGTAAGCCCGAAATTGTAGCTCTCGGGGTCGTTCTCGTCGGCGTCGAAGTTTTTGAAAATGCAGGGTATGTCTACGAACTCTCCCGAGCCGAAGGGGTATTCGGTGTCGTGGAGACGGCAGAGAGGAATACCTATCTCTTTGAATTCGGGACGGGCGTCGTAGGTGAAGACCTTCGTCATCGGGCCCTCGTTGACGCCGTGAAGCGGGCGGACGGGACCGTCGTGGGCGGCAAGATCGACGCGTACTCTGAAGCTGTTTTCCATTTTATAATCTCCTTTAGGCGGGGTCATTTTATCTCCATGGGAAGCTTCGTCAGAAAGATGTGATCCGACAGCACGTATTCGTTTTCGGTCCTGATCCCAAGCTCGCGAAGCCATGCGCGGGTGCGGATGACGCCGGTGTTGTGACTGTTGAGCGCCTCTCCGCTCTCGCTGTGGAAGAAGCGTTCGCTGACATGCCAGACCGCGGCGCGGGCTCCGATCTCGCGGTAGACCTCCTTTGAGACGTTGCCGCAGCCGTGGTGTCCCACCTGTACGACGTCGGCTTTCAGCCTGTCGCGTGAGAGGGCGAGCAGCTCGCCCGACGCGACCCACTCGGCGTCGCCGAGCAGCATCCAGGTTTGTCCCTCGGCAGTCATCCTGTAAACGACCGACGAGTCGTTCGTGTTCATCAGAGCGCCCTTGACGATGTCGGGCGTGCGGATGACCTCGAAGGAGATCCCGTCGACCTCGAAGAGGTCGCCGCGGCTGACCTGCGTAACGCGGCAGCCGTCGAAATACCTGTCGAAATGAGTCATGATGTCGAGGGCGCGGATGGCGTGCGGCGACAGCTTCTCCCGCGAGATCGAGGTGTAGAACTCGGCGGGGAGGAGGCGGTGGCAGAAGCGCTCCACCCGTAGCCGCTCTCTCAGTTCGGGTCTCGACGCGATCTCGGATATCGCCCCGTAATGGTCGGTGTGCAGATGCGAGAAGAGCCAGAGGGATATCACCGGCCTGCCGTCTTTGCCGTCCCACAGCTTTTCGATGATCTTCAGAAGATGCTCGGCGTCTCCGGTGCGGCCGGCGTCGATGACGATCAGTTTCCCGCCGCGCGTCTTGATCACGCTTCCGAGGCGGTTGTTCATTATATCGCTGCCCGCGCCGAGCGCGCAGAAGAGTGGACCTTCGGTATCATCGGGCACCTCATCGAGGATCCGGTCGAGGGTCAGGTCGTCCCGCCATCCGTCGGGGATCGAAACGTCCGGGTCGAAGGGGAAGGGAATATATGCCTCGTTGAGAAAATCGCAGCCGAGGACCTTTTCGACAAAGGAGTAGGCGGCCATGACTGTGCCGACGCAGCCGTCGTCAATCAGTCTGTAGGCGGTGTTGTATGGCGGCTCCTCTTCGGGAGGAAGCCCGAGTCCGGTCAGATAAAGGCTGCCGCCTTCGGTGAACGAGACCCGCTCCCAGACCCGGTCGCGGGATCTCTCTTCCGACGGATCGGCCGGCCTTGACGTCCTGCCGACGATTATCTCGGGAGGGCAGGGAGGGAGGTCGTCGGTCACCGTTTCGATGTTCTTCCCGGTGACTATTCTGACATATTTTGAAATAAAGGCTGCCGCGCGCCGCTCATTGTAGGAGGCGGCGCTGCCGATCACTATCCTGCAACTGTCGATTCTTGTCATTGCCCCTTCTGCTTCCTTTTCTGTTTTTCCGGTATCTCTGTGTTATTTGAGGGCCTGCAAAAACCGGTTTTTCACAGACCCTCAAAAAAGCTTTTATGCGGGAGGAGGCCGCTTCAGAGCGCTCCTCCGGGGTGTACCTCGTCCCAGACCTCCCGCAGAGTCCTGAGGAGATCCTCGGCGGCCTTTTCGGGGTCGGCGGCCTTCATGACCGCGCTGGTGACTCCGGTGGCCATCGCTCCGGCCCTGATCACGTCGGCGACGTCTGAGGGCCCGGATATCCCGGCTCCCTGAAGGACCATGATGTCGGGGTTTATCGCCCTCACAGATTCGATCGTGTCCTTCACGTATCCCATGTCGGCGGCGACGCCGGTGCCGATCAGTTCGGTGGGCTCGGCGACCATGAGGTTGGGACCGATCTTCGCGATCGCCCCGACCTCCGCCACGCTGTCGGCGCAGACGATGGTGGCAAGGCCGGCTTCGTTGCAGCGGGCAACCGTCTTTTCTATCGTCTCAAGGTCGAGCTTCTTCTCGGCGTGGTTGAGCATCACTCCGACGGCTCCCGCGTCTCTCAGCGACTCGGGGAGGACAGATCCGAGTCCCCGGCCGGGCTCGAGGTAATCTGCGTGCTGCGCGTATACGTGAAGATGCTTCGTGTTCGAGGCAATGAGCCTGATGTCGGCGTACTGCGGGGTGACGATGACGTCGAGGTCGTACCTGCCGGCGATCTCGTCGACGGCGAGGCAGAGCTTCAGGAATCTCTGCCCCCACATATAGCATTTCGGACCGATCTCGAAGAATGGCGGTCTGATCTTATAGCCTTTGTACATGCCGCTCTCCCTCCGGTCACATCTCGAAGACTTCGATGCCGAGGATCGCGCAGAGGTCGCGGATCGCGCGGCGGTTGTCTCCGTAGGTTATGATATAATGCTGGCAGGCGACGTTGTTCGCGAAGAGCTCGACGTCTCCTATCTCTATCTCAAGCGCGGAGAGCTGTGGGGCGGGGGCGTCCCAGCCGTACTCCTCCCACTTCGGCGGGGTCTTTCCCTCGCCGAGGAGGATGTGCATCAGGTATTTCCCGTCCTTGAAGACGAGCCTCGACATCGTGACGGTGCCGGTCTTTACTTTGGATATGTTGAGGATGCCCTGGCTGAGCAGTCCGAAGGCGGCCGGCAGGACGGTGTAGGCGTCGCCGTCGACCATGTCCGCGGCGATGAAATCGGGAACTCCGGCAAGCAGGCTCTTCTCAAAGAACTCGTAGAACTCAAGATATCCGGCAAGCTGTCCGGTCAGCTTGTTCATCATGAGCTGTGTGACCGAGCCGAGGGAATCGTTTTCGGGGATTGTGGTGTATCCGTCCTCCGACAGGAGCATGAAGATGGGGGCGGGCGGGAAGCCTGCCAGCTTCTTCATCCCGTCGACGTCCTTGATCGAGACTGCCCTGCAGTGTCTCTCCTCGAGTATCTGCTTTACGGCGAGGTAGTATCCGGCGGCCTTCTCCATCGACTCACGCTTCGCCGGCTTGACGAAATGCCACTTCGACATCCTTCCGTCGACGACGGCGTCGATCTCGGCTTTTGTCAGCCTGTCGTATCTCTGCTGCACCTCGAGCAGCTCGAAGGTCTCGATCTCGACGCCGGTGGTCCGCTTGAGCGACACTCCGTCGTAGAGAGTCCCGTAGAGCTGCATGTCGCGGTATCCCGCCATGCCGACCTTGTCGGAGCGGAGCTCGCGCGCCGCTGTCGCGGCACGGCAGAAAGAGGCGACGGCGTCGCTCTTCGTCTTTTTGCCCATGACGTCCCAGACGTATCTGAAGGTGTATCCGAGGCCTTCGAAGGTCGCGCGCAGTCCGGAGGTGCCGGCCTGGTCGGCGGTGGTGACGATCCTGTCGCCCTCATACCAGCCGCAGAGGCCCCAGAGGACCATCGGAAGATGGCGGTATCTCTCGGTGATCTTTACGACGGCGTGCGTCGGGATCCATCCAGCGACGCAGAGCACGAGGGCGTCGAAATCCTTTCCGGCGAGCTTTTTCAGGGCTCCCTGTATCTGAAGCTCATCCGGGTCGTCGGCGACGGGATAGACCTCGATGAGGGAGATCCCCTCTTTTTTCAGCGCCGAAGCGGCGGCTTTGCACTTTCTTATCACGGCGTCGACGGGAGTGTTTATCTCGCCGAAGCCGACAAACGCGATCTTTGACATTTTCTCTATCCTTTTCTGTATTAATGATCGATTTTCACGCGGTCCTGTTCGCGTCAGGCGCCCCTCATGGGCGTGAGAGGTATTCGGCGTTGAGCCGCAGATATCTTGCGTAGGCCTCGGAATAATCGGCTCCCGACGGGGTGAAGACCTTTTTGATCTTCACGAATGACGACGCGGCCTCCGAAAAAGATGCGAAGTATCCGAAGGCTGTCGCGGCGATTATCGCGCTTCCGAGGCAGGCGGTCTCGCTCTCGCATACCGTCGAGAGCGATCTCCCGGTGACGTCGGCCTTTATCTGAGGCCATAGCGATCCCGCCGCTCCGCCGCCGGTTATCATTATCCCGGTGTCCGCGGGGACGTCGATATATTCAAGATCCCGCTTCAGCATGAAGGCGACCGATTCGAGTATCGCGCGCACGAAATGCCCTCTGGTGTGGGCGAGCGTCACTCCGTGGAAGGAGGCCCTTGCCTCGGGGACGTATTCGGGCATGACCGAGCCGCAGAAGTGAGGCAGCAGCGTCATCCCGTCGCATCCCGGCGGGACGGCGGCGGCCTCTGCGTCGAGCTCTGCAAAGCCGACTCCGGGAGCCAGGCTGTTCCTGAACCACTTAAGCGCCATTCCCGCAGTGGACGACCAGAGCAGCTCGCAATATTTTCCTTCGATCGCGTGAATGTGGCAGGGGATCACGCTGCCCGGCCGGTAGGGCGGGATGCCGTCGGTGAGAGCGACGATCGCCAGCGCGGTCCCAGTCATCTCCGACAGGCGTCCGCGGTCGGTCACACCGGTGCCGATCGATCCGGCGATCTGATCGAGCGCGCCGGCGGCAACTCCGGTGTCCCTGAAGCTTCCCGCGATGTCGCCCGGGCGGATGACGCGTGGAAGCATGTCGCGGCCGATTCCGATGAAGCCGAGCATCTCATCCCACCAGTCACGGGCGGTAATGTCGAAATAAATGCTTGACGACTGTATCGTAGGTTCGGTCACGAAGTTCCCGGTGAGGCGGTAGAGTATCCAGTCCTCGAGGAGGAAGATCTTTCTCGTCTTCTCAAAAATATCGGGGCGGTTGTTCCTGAACCACAAAAGCTTGCATGCCGGCCATCCGGCCGAGATCTCGGCCTGACCGGTCACCTCGTAGACCCGCCGGTTGCCGAAGCGCTCCCTGATGAGATCCGCCTCTTTTCCGGCCCGGTTGTCAAGCCAGACGACGGCGGGGCAGAGAGGTCTGCCGTCGGCGTCCGCGAGTATCATCGTCTCGCCCTGAGTGTCTACCGACAGAGCCGTGATCCTGCCGCATTCGGCGGTAAGGCTTTCAATTACGTCGAAGCACATGTCGGCGTATCTGTCGGCGTCGAATTCTATGAATCCCGTCGCGGGATCGCTGTCAAGCTGGTAATCGACCGACCGCATGGCAATCCGGCGGCCGTTTTTGTCAAAAACGGCCGCCTTGAGAGATGTGGTCCCTATGTCGATGCCCAGAAAAAGAGGATTTTGCATTTTATCGTCCTTTCGGAGCCGGATGGCCGCCGGCCGACAGACGTCATCCGGCGGAAAGGGATAGTATTTCTCCCGTCAGTTCTTGGGCGCGAGAGATTCGTTAAGTCTGGTGAAGCTGGCGTCCGCCGTCCTCTTTATCGCCTTGTAGGTCGAGCTCAGCGTGTTGGTCTTGGAGGTGATCATATTCTTGAACTGAGTCGAGTAGTCGGTGTCGGAGCGGAATATGTACGCAAAGTCGAAGGATGCGGTGTTGTAGATGATGTCGATCATCTGCGAAGTCTCGGCGTCCTTCGCATACCTGGTCTTCAGAACGATCTCGTAGTAGGAGGGGAGCAGCGTCCTGTAGGACTCTGCGGCGAGAGCCTCGGTAACTATGGAGTTCTGTTCAACGTCCTTGACGTCGATCGGGATGCAGTAGATGTGCATGCCTGCCTGGACCGGGGTCACGTAGTCGGGCTGATCCTTGTTGAGGAGCGGCATCGGGATGACTCCGTAGTGGTCCATGTTCTTGGCGTATTTGGTCTGGCCCCAGTAGAGCCAGTGGAAGCAGAAGAGGGAGGTGCCGTCGGAGAATTCGATCTTGGCCTGATCGTTCGGTACGCAGCCTTCAGATTCGTAGAGGAGCTTGATTACCTCGTCCATGATGACGTCGCCCTTGTCGACGTCAAAGCCTTCGGTGGTAAGGGCGCCTTCGGCGTCGTGGAAGGTGAGGGTGATGCCGGTGCAGTAGAGGAAGCCGAGCGCGGTGTTTCCGCCCGGATCGCCCGACGCAAGGCCAACTATGTCGCCGTTATCGGCGATACCGTTCGCATTCTTGTCCTGCCATGCTTCCTTTGCCCTGGCCTCAAGCTCTTCAAATGTCCAGCCGTGATCTTTTACCGTTTTATAGATGCTGTAGGAGGGCCCGGCGGAATCGGAGAGAATGTCGGTGTTTACGAAGATGTTCTCCATCGAGTAGACCATCGAGAGCGACATCGCGCCGACGGCAAAGTAGTTGGCGCCTTTGACGCTGACCTCTTCGTTGAAGTTCTGCGACCACCAGGGCTTTTCAAGTTTGATGCGGTCGAGCTTCGTAAGGTCGTAGAGCAGGCCGGAGGTGGCGAGCGATGTGACCGATCCGTATCCGGCAAGCAGGTCGTAGAAGCCGTCGTTCGTTTTTATGCTCGAGGTGATCTTGGGCAGCGATTTGGTGCCGTAGTCAGACCAGCTGCCTTCGGCGATGATGTTGAGCTTGACCTTGTAGCGCTCCTCGACCGTGAGGTTCCTGTGATAGATGGCGTCGTTGAGCATCTCGCCGTTCTCTTCGGTGGCAAGCCATTCGTAGCGCTCGACGTTACCTCTGGTGTGAATGTTGAAGTCCCGGCCTCCCATGTCAAGGGTCTCGGGGAGCTCGTCCTCGACCCAGGGGCGTCCGAAATCGTCAAGGCGCTCGGTGGTCACCTCTGCGGTGACGTCGCTTCCCTGGCCCTGTGTTCCGCCGGCGGCGGTAGTCGTGTCGCCCTCGCCTTTTTCAGCGCAGGACGCGAAGGCGAGAATTATCATCAGTGCCGAAAGCAGCACCGCCAAGAGTCTGATCGTCTTTTTCATCGGAGGATCTCCTTTGCGAATAAAAAAACTGAATATATTATAGTTTATTATCCCGCCGAAGTCAAGCGTTTTCGCAGAAAACTTGCGTCGGGTAAGGTCGGAGCACCCCGGCAGGGCCCGGCGCGTGAGTGTTCGGCGGACAACGAAAAAACCGCCCGACGGGCGGTTTTTTCGTTAGATTCAGTTTTTCGGCGTGAGAGCCGCGGTGAGGTTCTGGAAGCCGTTCTCGGCGACCTTCTTTATCGCGGTGTAGTTTGAGCTGAAGGCGTTCCGCTGCGAGGTTATGATCCCGCTGATCCTTTCGACGTAGTTGACGTTGCTGCGGTAGATGTAGGCGATGTCAAAGGCAACCGAATCGTAGATGATGTCTATCATCTGCGAGGTCTCCATGTCCTTGGCGTATCTGGTCTTGAGGACGATCTCGTAGTAGGAGGGCAGCAGCGTCCTGTAGGATTCGGCGGCAAGGGCCTCGGTGATGATGGCGTTCTGCTCGATGCTCTTTACGTCGATCGGTATGCAGTAGATGTGCATTCCGCCCTGGACGGGAGTTACGTAATCGGGCTGATCGGTGTTGAGAAGCGGCATCGGGATCACGCCGTAGTGATCCATCTTCTTGGCGTATTCGGTCTGGCCCCAGTAGAGCCACCTGAAGTAGAAGAGGGAGGTGCCGTCGGCGAAATCGACCGCGGTCGAGCCGGCGGGGTATACGCCTTCGGCCTTGAAGAGAAGCTCGATGCAGGCGTCGATGACGTCGGAGGTCTTTTCGACGTCAAGCCCCTCCGCAGTCAGAGTCCCTTCGTCGGTATGGTAGCCGAATTTTGCGCCGGTGCAGTACATGAAGCCGTTTGCGGCGTTGCCGCTGTCGGGGAAGCCCATTCCGATGATATCCTGCGCGTCGACCTTTCCGTTGCCGTTTCTGTCCTGCCAGGCCTCTTTTGCCCGCGCCTCCAGCTCCTCAAAGGTCCACTTGTGCTCCTTTACGGTATCGTAGATGTTGTATCCCGCGCCGGCGGAATCGTTCAGGATGTCGAGGTTGACGAAGATGTTCTCCATCGAGTAGACCATCGACAGCGAAAGGGCGCCGACTCCGAAATAGTTCGCGCCGTTGACGGTGAGCTCCTCGTTGAAGTTCGACGACCACCAGGGCTTGTCGAAGTTGATCTGATCCAGAGCTCTCAGGTTCAGGAGCAGCCCCGAGGTCGCGAGAGATGTGACCTTGCTGTATCCGGCAAGCAGATCGTATGTGCCGTCGCCCGACGTGATGCTGGCGGTTATCTTCGGCACGGCATTTGAATCGTAGTCCTTCCAGCTGCCTTCGGCTATGACGTTGATCTTGAAACCGTATCTTGTCTCGACGGTCGTGTTCCTCTTGAAGATGGCGTCGTTGAGCATCTCCCCGTTCTCTTCGGGGGCGTACCACTCGACCTCCTCAACGCCGCCTCTGAGGTGGACGGTGAAGTCGCGGCCTCCCATATCGAGAGACTCGGGAAGATCGTCGTCGACCCAGGGGCGTCCGAAGTCGTCAAGACGCTCGGTGGTCACCTCGGCGGTCGGTTCGTTTCCGGTATCCTGATCCGGCGCGGCGGTCGTCGTGTCTCCGCCTCCGCTTTCCGCGCAGGAGGCGAAGGCAAGAATGATCATCAGTGCAGAAAGAAGCACCGACAGGAGTCTTATTGTCTTTTTCATCGGAGAATCTCCTTGTTTTGTGGAATTATTATGTTTATTATAGTAATTTTTCATCCTTAAGTCAAGCATTTTCGAAGATTATTTGCTTTTTTGGAAGGTTGCGATCTTCCGGCAAGATCATCTGCCGGGATCTGTCCGGGAAATCACAGGCGATCCTTGAGAAAAAACTTGACATTCCTGCCTTTTGGGGATAAAATTATGAAAAAAAAAGGAGATCTGAAAAATGGCTTTGTTTGAAGTTACGGCAAACGACAGACTGATCTGGGAGAGGGAGCTCCGTGATTTCCTTCCCGAACACATCTTTGACGTTCACACCCATGTGTACAGAAAACAGGATCTAAAGCCCAGGAAACCCGGAGCGAGGACGGTGCTCTGGCCCAGCCTCGTCGCGGAGGAGAATCCGGCGGAGGATCTGGCCGAGACCTACCGGCTGATGTTCCCGGGCAAGCGCGTCGACACGCTGATGTTCACGACGGCGAGGGCGCATCTCGACACCGGCAACGCCTATATCGTCGACTGCATGAAAAAGACCGGCTGGCCGGCTCTCTATTTCTCGCATCCGACTCAGTCGGGCGACGAGGTCGAGGCGAAGATCCGCGAGCACGGCTTCGTCGGGCTCAAGTCCTATCTCAGTCTCTCACCCTCATACCTTCCCGAGAAGGAGATAAGGATCTACGACTTCTTCCCGCACGAACAGCTGAAGGCGCTCAATCGCATGGGGGCGATCATGATGCTCCACATCCCGCGCGACGGCAGACTGCGCGACCCGGTCAACCTCGCCCAGCTGATCGAGATCAGGGAAAAATACCCCGACATCAGGATGATAGTCGCGCACATCGGCAGGGCCTACGCCGACTGCGACATCGGCAACGCCTTCGAGGTCATGGAGAAGGCGGGCTGCGGCTTCACCTTCGACTTTACCGCCAACTGTTCCGAGAACGCGATCAGGGAGTGCCTGAAATTCGCCGGCCCGAAGAATCTCATGTTCGGCACCGACATGCCGATACTGAGGATGCGCTGCCGCAGGATAGAGGAGAACAACACCTACATCAACCTCATCCCGCCCGGACTTTACGGCGATCCCTCGCAGGACAGACATCTGCGCGAGGTCCCGGCGGAGGAGGCCGACTCGATCACCTTCTTCGCCTACGAGGAGCTGCTCGCCTTCAAACGCGCCGCCAGGACCCTCGGCCTTTCAGGGGCCGACGTCGACGACGTCATGTGCGGCAACGCCCTGAGGCTGATCGCCGACGCGAAAAGATCGATCTACGGAGAATAAAAAAGCCCCGGCCGCGCGGCGGGGAAAATGTCACAGGATGAGGTTGTAAAAAAACTCGCGTGGCGAGTTTTTTTACAACCCTGCGACGTTTTTCTCGGCAGGTTACCCTGCCGTTTTTGCTCTGAAATGCTCGAAAAAATGATGTTTTTCCGGCAAAAAACGAAAAAGATCGGCACATGTCACGGTTTCCCGGCCGTGACATGTGCGGGGCTGTCAAAAAAGTCCGACTTTTTTGACAGCCCCTGTATATCTCGGAATGCTCAGATTCAGATCTTCGGTGTCCTGAGCCTTATCCTCGCTGTCAGCGCCGAGAAGGCAGGGACAGTCAGGCTGCCGTCAAAGGAGACCGTCGAGCGGGACAGGCAGACCTTCTCCGGCTCGTCGTAGGTGTTGCAGGCGTGGGGATCTCCGGCGGTCAGCATGAAGATCTCGGCTTCCCTCTCGGGAATGAGTCCCGACAGCTCAAGGCTGACGCCGGCGGCTTCGGTAACGCTCAGGTTCGCCAGAGTCACCGAAAGCACGCCCTCTCTGACCGAGGCGCTCACCGAGAGGTTCGGGACCGAGTATTTTTCCCTGCGGATCTCGCCGGTATCGCCCGAGACGCGGAGAGCCTCCCCTCCCATATGGTATTTCATCATATCGAAGACGTGATAGGTCGGCGTGGTGATCAGACGGTCGCCTCCGGCAAGGAAAAGAGAGTGCAGGTTGTTCACCAGCTGCGCCACCGCCGCCATCCTGATCTTTTCGGCGTTGTTGTTGAAGAGGTTGAGCGTCGCCGCGGCGACTATCCCGTCGCGCATCGTCGACTGCTGCTCAAAGAGATTCCCGACACAGTCGGGGTTGTTCGGCGCCGGATCGATGCCGTACTCTTTCATATGCACCGACGGCCCGCTGCCTGCCGGATGCCAGCAACCCCATTCGTCGATGACGAGCCGCGCGTATTTCTCCATCCCGTAGCCGACGACAAATCCCCAGTTGCGGTCGATCGCCCGGCCGATGTCGAGCGCCTGGCGCAGCTGCCGGTACCACTCCTCCTCGGTAAAGGAGAGCGGATTCCCCGCCGAGCCGCAGTAGAAATGCAGCGAAAGCCCGTCCATCTTCTTCAGCGAGGGTTCGAGCACCCGGAGGACGTCGTTCGCCCAGTGCCAGTCGCTGTGGTTGGCTCCCGAGCAGATGAGCTCGATATCCCTGCAGGCGTTCTTCATTATCACGGCGTACCTGCGGAATTCGTGAGCGTAGGTCTCGCCGGTCATATTGCCTCCGCCGCCCCAGGTCTCGTTTCCGACGCCCCAGTATCTGACGTTGAAGGGCTCGGCGGATCCGTTCTTTTCGCGCTCGCGGGCAAGCGTCGTCGATCCTGCCGGCGAGTTGCAGTAGTCGATCCAGTCGCGTATCGCGAGCGGAGTGAGGGATGTTATGTTTGCCGCGATGTAGGGTTCTGCGCCGGCAAGCCGGCAGAAATCGACGAACTCGTGCGTGCCGACCGAGTTGGGCTCGTACCTGCCGTCATAGCTCTGCCACCAGTTTATCCTTGTCGGCCGGTCTTCGCGCGGACCTATGCCGTCACGCCAGTCGTAGGTCTCGGCAAAGCATCCGCCCGGCCAGCGTATCACCGGCGCTCCGATCGCCTTGAGTTTTTCGATGAGCCCGAGCCGCAGCCCGCGGATGTTCGGGACGGGAGAATCCTCCCCGACCCATATCCCGTCGTAGAACACCCCGCCGATATGCTCGGTGAAATGTCCGTAGATCTCAGGCTCTATCCTGGCGATCCTGTCATCGCCGTGCACAGTAAGTCTGAACATAAAACTGCCCTCCTTCAAATAATAACGTCAGTCCGTCCGCCGCGCGGTTCTTCTCCCGGAGCTTCATCCTCCGGACAGCCGCCGGCGTTCTCATCGATCTCCAGCGAGTAGATATGCCCCTCTCCGGTGTTGACGAGCAGCCTCCCTTCCGGCGTAAAGGCCGCGCACTCAAGCTCCTCGCTGCCGAGGATGCTGCGGTGCAGATCGACCCTCGCCAGATATCTGCCGGCGGCGGGATCGATCACACGCATCCCGTCGGGATACTTCTCGCGGCAGCCGAAGGTGAAGTATATCTTTCCGTCCCTCACCGTTCCGCCCTGTGTGAAGAGTATGTCGAATGGCAGCAGCTTCTGGTCGATAATATCCCCGTATGAGAGCGTAAGGTCTCCTGAGAGGGGATCGGGAAGCCTGAAGACCGTCACGATATACCTGTTGTCACTGCAGTATTTCAGAAACTCGGCGGTCGTCCGGTATCTCGCCGAGAAGATGTAGAGCAGGCCGTTTTCTGTGTCGGGAAGCCAGCAGGGCCAGCCCCAGGCGGGAGGCTCGAAGCCTCTTCTGTCCCCGTCAGAGTCGGGATCGAAGGAGATTGTCTGGACAAGCCGCGTCCGGCTTTCCGCCCCCTCCCCTGTCAGCTCCTCGACCTTGCATCGGGCGATATAACCTCCCCCGTCGCGTTCCCCGCTGTTGCCGGCCTGTATGTACATGAACCGGAGGCCTTCCCGTTCGGTGATGACGAGGTCGTTCGCGTGGTTTATATACCTTTTGTCGGGGCCGTCGCAGAATGAGTCGAGCTTTCCGACCCTGAGCGGCCGCGGATCCCGGGTATCAAGATCGTAGACAGCGTATATCCCGGTGTGAAAGAGGATATAGCCGTACCGTCCGGATATGCCGAACCCCTGGGCCGAGCGTCTGACGCCGGCGAATTCCGCCGTCGGATTCTCAAAATCCATATACTTTTCGATCCGGTAGTTCATTAATCTTCCTGCCTTTCCGCGCCGCGCCGGCCGCCCTGCGGCAGGGCGCGACCTGCAAAAAAGAGATTTTTCTTGAAAAAAGATGCCGAAAGTGTTATAATTATTTTTCCGCACGAAGCCGGGCGGAAAAAGACTGTCCGCGAAAGGATGCTCTGGGATGAGCCGGAAAGAAGCGAATAAAGATATTTCCCGCGGCGCTTCTGCCGGAGTCGCGGAAGGCACCGCGCGAGGCAGGGCGGTCGCGGCGGCGCTCGAAGAGCTCTACCCCGGATCGGTCTGCACGCTCGACTGGCATGAGCCCTGGCAGCTCCTCGTCATGGCACGGCTATCGGCGCAGTGCACCGACGCGAGGGTAAACGAGGTCTGTAAAGACCTTTTCGTCAGATACCCGACCGCCCGGTCGGTGGCCGAAGCGGACATCGCGGAACTCGAGGAGGCGGTAAGGCCCTGCGGCCTCTTCCGTATGAAGGCGGCCTCGATAAAGGCGGCCTGCGGAATTCTGATCCGCGATTACGGCGGAAAGCTGCCCGACAGCATGGAGGAGCTGCTCCGGCTGCCGGGAGTCGGCAGGAAGATCGCGAATCTCCTCCTCGGCGACGTCTACGGGATCCCGGGGATCGTCGCCGACACCCACTGCATCAGGATCTGCGGAAGGCTCGGGTTCTACCCCGAGACGCTGAAGGACCCCGAAAAGGTCGAGCGGATACTCTCGGATGAGATACCGGCAGGATATCAGACAGACACCTGCCACCGGCTGGTGGATTTCGGGCGGGACGTATGTTCGGCAAAGAATCCGGGATGCGACCGCTGCCCGGCGGCGCTGAGGGAGATCTGCGAACACCTGAAAGCCGGGGACGCCGGCGGAAAGCCAAAGACACGGAAGGAAAAGACGGAATGAAACTCGGAATAATAACAAGCGGCGGGGATGCCCCCGGAATGAACGCCGCCATAGTCGCGGCGGCGAGATACGCAAGATCGCGCGGGATAGAAATGTTCGGATATGTCGGCGGGTACCGCGGGATGATAGAACACAAGACCGTCGATCTCGCGAAGACCTCCTTCAGAGGTGCGCTCGGGCGGGGCGGGACTCTCCTCTACACCGACAGATGCGAGGAATTCCTTCTGCGCGAATACCGGCTTCAGGCATATGACAACCTGCGCTCCGACGGAGTTGAGGGCCTTGTCGCCGTGGGCGGCGACGGCACCTTCCGCGGAGCCCGGGATTTCTTTGCCGACACCGGCCTTCCGATCGCCTGCGTACCGGCGACGATCGACAACGACCTCGGCTACACCGAGTTCACCATCGGCTTCGACACCGCACTCAACAACGTCGTCAACGCGGTCGAGGCGATCAAGGACACCGCCGAATCCCACGGGAAGGTCAGCTTCGTCGAGGTGATGGGGCGGAAGTGCGGGAACATCGCGCTGCATTCGGGCGTCGCCTCGGGCGCCGATTTCATCCTCGTCCCCGAGAGGCCATTCGATTTCGAAGAGCTCTCGAAAAAGGCGGTCGAGAAGCTGGAGGCGGGACATCACTCGATCATCTTCATCGTCGCCGAGGGCGTCGGGAAGGTGAGCGAGATGAGCGTCAGGTTCAAAGAGCTGACCGGCATCACTCCGAGGGAGACTTCGCTCGGATTCATCCAGCGCGGGGGCAATCCCACCTACGCCGACCGTATGCTCGGCGTGAGGATGGGAGCGACCGCCGTCGACCTCCTCGCGGGAGGATGCGGAGCCGTCGCCGTCGGCGTCAGGGGCGGTGAGATCTTCGACACCGACCTCGCCGGGGCGCTCGGGATCCCGTCGGACATCGACCAGACTCTCTACGACCTCGCGCCGGGGATAGTCTGACCGGCTGTAGCCGGCAGACGACCCGCGCCGATCCGCGAAGAAAACCCTATACTTTCCTGAAGGGCTGCCGCATACCCGCGAACCGGGTCATGGGCAGCCCTCAGTTTTTTTTATTTCTTCTTCTTCGGCCTTACCTTCAGCGTGATTATCTCAAAGGGCAGAACGTCGATCTCAAGGGTTGTCTTTCCATCTCCCGATTCGAATCCCAGGCTCTTTCCAGGTTTCTCAAGCAGGTCGCAGAGCTCGGCGCTTTCGATCCCGAACCCGAGGGTGACGGTCGTCCGGCAGCGCCTGTTCAGGCTCTCATAGAGCCTTATCACGATCCCGTCGCCGTCCTCGGCGGCTTTGACGGTGTCGGCGACGACGTTAGTGGCTCCGACGGTCACCGCCGACCAGCTTTCGGGCAGACGGGCGGATTCCGCAGGCGCGCCGGCAGGAACCTCGACCGCCGTCATCGGCAGATTGAGCATATACCCCTGGCGGACGGTATCCGAGTCATAGAGCGTGCCGGCGTGAGGCAGGAGCGAGTATGTGAATTCGTGCACTCCCTCGTCGGCGACCTCGTTCGGGTATGACGGGCACTTGAGCAGGGTAAGCATCATCGTGTGTCCGTGGATGTTGTAGCCGTACTTGCAGTCGTTGAGGAGAGAAACTCCGTAACCGCCCTCAGAAAGATCGGCGAATTTGTGGCCGCAGGTCTCGAACTTCATCCTGTCCCAGGAGGTGTTGAAGTGGGTCGGCCGCTCGGTGTGGCCGAACTGGATCTCGAAGGAAGCCCTGTCGGAGTTCACCGCGACCGGGAAGGCGGTCCTGAGTATGCGGTGCTTGCCGTGCCAGTCGAGGCGGGTCTCGAAGTCTATCCTCGGCATCGAGTCGCAGAACCAGACCGTCTGACATATCCGGCTGTCGCCGTGCGCCTTCTCAAACGAGAGTCCGCGCCGCGGGCCGTCGGAAACTATTTTGACCGATTCGGCGGCGCCGAGCGTGAGATACTTGTATCCGCTGTATTCGACGATCTCCCAGGCGTCATACCTGTCGGGGTAGTCCTCATAGATCCTGAAACTGTTCGCCCTCTCCCCTTCCGCGATGACCTCGCGGCGGTTTTCCCTGTCGAAGAGCGAGACGAGCTCGGCATTTCCGTCGAAGACCGCGATCCACCAGGGGCTCTCGAAGCGGTATCCATCCTCCGTCTTTTCGGCGCTTACGCTGCAGCCCCGGTCGGCGAGATCGACGGCGCGGTAGCCCTTCGCAGGGATCCCCGTTACGCTGTATGTCCGGCCTCCGACTTTGACGGTCCCGCTGCCCTCGAAGGAGTGCGGATTGAAAACCACAAATTTTTTGTCTGTATCTACCGCCGACGCGATTGCCGAAAGCCTCGCTTCGGTTATCTCACCCGTCTTCGCGAAGATCGCGGCGTAGTCGCGGTCGGTGTCCTCGTAGACCTCCCTTATCGAGGAGCCGGGGATTATGTCGTGGAACTGGTCGGTGAGCACCGTCTCCCACATCTCCGAGAGTTCCTCCGACGGGAAGGGCTTGCCGAGCAGCAGCTCCGCCGATGCCGAGAGTAGCTCGGCCTGCTGCAGGAGCAGTTCGGAGCGGCGGTTGTTCTTCTTGTTTTTCGCGTTCGATGTGTATGTTCCGCGGTGGTATTCAAGGTAGAGCTCGCCCCTCCATTCGGGCACTCTCACGCCCTCCTCCATCCGGGCCTCGAGCCTCTTCAGGAAGTCGCCGGCGAACCCGATGACGGCCTTCGGCTGTCCGGGCAGGCCCTCCTTCTGCCTCCGGAGGATCTCAAGCATCTCGGAGGTGGGACCGCCTCCGCCGTCCCCGAAGCCGAAGGTGACGAGGGCCTCGTCGGAAAGATCCTTCTGCTGGAAGCGGTTGTAGGTCCCGGCGATCATCTCGGGGTTGGTGTTCGCGTTGTAGGTCGTCCCTTTCGAGAAGGAGTCGTCCCTCCCCTTCTTCTGTGCGGTGAGGAAGTAGGTCGGGACCGCGGTCCCGTCGATCCCCCGCCATCTGAAAAGATCATATGGCATGATATTCATATCGTTCCAGCTGATCTTCGAGGTGACGAACCAGTCGACGCCGCTCTTTTTAAGGATCTGGGGCAGCGCCGCCGAGTATCCGAAGACGTCGGGGAGCCAGAGGACACGGGAATCGACGCCGAACTCATCTTTGAAGAAGCGCTTTCCGTAGATTATCTGGCGTACGAGCGACTCGCCCGAGGGCAGGTTGCAGTCGGCCTCGAGCCACATCGCTCCCTCGACCTCCCACCTTCCGGCGGCGACCATCTTCTTTATCTCGCGGTAAAGCTCGGGAGCGTCCTCTTTGACCGCCTTGTAGAGATAGGCCTGGGAGGACATGAACCGGTACTCGGGATAGCGCTTCATAAGCTCGATGACGGTCGCGAAGGAGCGCTGCGCCTTCTCCCTCGTCTGCCTGATCGGCCAGAGCCAGGCGACGTCGATGTGCGTGTGCCCGATGCAGACGGCCGACGTGCCGTTGCCCCGGCACTGCGAATAGAAATTATCCTCGAGCCAGGCGTCCGCCGCCTTCACCGATTCGTAAAAGTCCTCTCCCCGCGGCTCGAGGAAATCCACCATCGTCAGGGCGCGGCTGAGCGCGGACAGCGTCTCCATGTATTCGCGGGTGTTCTTCTCTGTGCATTCGAGAGCCCTCGCCGGGACAGAAATATCGTACCAGAGCTTCTCGACTTCGGCGTGCTTCGTCACGACCGACAGAGAAAGGGATGCTTCGGCGATCCTCGGGCCGGTGTAGGCGTAGAGGAGGATGTCGAAGGAATCGCGGTCCTCACCCGGCAGGTTGAGCCTTACCTCGCGGTGGTTGGTATCGACGCCCTGGCGCATGACTCCGTCGATAAAGCAGATCACCTGCGGGTTGCTGGCGTCCCAGCCACCGCGGTCGGTCGACAGGAGGAGCGCGGCGGTCGGATCCTGTTTCATGCTGTCCGGAAGGTCAATGTGCAGTCGGAACCAGGCGTGGGAATCGTTCCCGGTCCCCCATCTGCCGCCGTTCTCAAAGGGCAGAAATCCCTCTTCGGGCGGGAAGCTGTCCTTCCTGTATCCGCAGGGCAGATACTCGATTCCGCCCGGGCGGTATTCCTCTTTGGGGATCATCTTTTCAAGCTCACCGAGCAGCGTCTTGACCTGTCTGTACATACTTACCATTGGACACCTCCGGAAAAGAAAATGGCGGGCGGATCGGGGCGCGCCGGAAGCTTCGGCAGCCCGGCGGGGCTCCGGCTCAGCGCGCGCGGATCCTGTGTTTTAAGTATACAACCGGGGAGAGTATTTGTCAACAATAAGAAACACTGAACCCGAAAAAAGAAAAAAATAATTATTGTTTGGTAAGAAGATTTATGCTATAATATAAAAGAATTATTGTATAGTCCCGGGGCCTCCCGGGGCGGAAACGCAGAAAAGGAAAAGCAGATGGAGATTGAGACGGAGAAAAAATGGGTCGCGGGCTGGGGCTGCGCCGTGTCGGTGGTCTCCCAGAACCACGCCGAGTTCATTGAGGATCAGTCATTCAGATACGTCATCTTCCCGACGGTCGCCGGCAGCGCCCTGAGGCTTCATTTTTCGAACCGCTACGGACCCGAGGCGGTCAGGATCGCCGGAGTCTTCGTCGCGAAGCGCGCGTCGGGCGAATATATCATTCCCGAAACGAACGCGAGAGTCACATTCGGCGGGAATCCCGATCTCGTCATGCGTGCGGGTGAGGACGCCGTCAGCGACCCGGTCCCCTTCAGCTTTGAGGCCGGCGAGGAGTTCTGCGTAAGCATCTATTTCGCCGATCTGACAAGGCTCGTCACAGGTCACTCGAACAACGGCTACTACATCAAAAAATACTACGGCAAGGGCAACTGGGCGGCGGCCGAATGCGTCCCGCTCGAGGAATACGGCGAAAACGGCCCTTACGTCTTCCTTAACACGATAGATTTTCTCACCTCTCCCGACTGCCGCGCGATCGTCGCCTTCGGCGATTCGATAACCGCCCAGCCCTGGCCCGACGCCCTGGCACACAGGATATACGACCTCGGGATAAGGAACGTCTCGGTGATCAGAAAGGCGATCGGAGGAGGCCGAATCCTTCGCGACTACCGCTTCAGGATAAAGAAGCATTTCGGCGAGGCCGGGATAAAGAGATTTGAAAGAGACATCTCGCAGGCCGGCGTCGACAGCGTCTTCATACTGCACGGCATCAACGACCTCATCCTTCCCGGCGAGGGCAACCGCATCTGCCCGATGAGCGAGCTCCCGACCGCCGGGGAAATGATCGAAAAGGGTTATAAATTCTATATAGACACCGCTCACCGACTCGGGATCAAGGTATATCTCGCGACGCTTCTTCCCTGCCCCCGCTGCAAGAACGGCGACGGCGAAAGGGAGAGGACCCGCCTCTTCGTCAACGACTGGATCAGGAAGGAAGCCGGCTGCGACGGAGTCCTTGATTTCGAGGCCGCCGTCCGCGATCCCGCCTCTCCCGATCTCATGATCCCCGAATACGATTCGGGCGACCATCTCCATCCCTCCTTCGCGGGAGCCGTCCGCCTGGCGGACTCGATCCCCGAAGAGCTGCTGAGATAAAGAATGGCTGCCGATCTCAAGTTCGTCGACCGGTCCTTCAGGATCGGCTGCGGAAGATACATACAGGAAGCCGGCGCTCTCTCTTTTGCGGGAAGAGAGGCCCTGAGGCTGGTGACCGGGATCGCCGGGCTGCCGGACGGCATGCTCTGCCCGCCCGGAAAGGAAAAGATCGCCGTCATATGCGGAAGGACCGCCCTTTCGGAGGCCTCCCCGGCGCTTGACGACTCGCTGCGCGGCGCGGGTTTCGAGCCGGTATACTACATCTACGAAGGCTTCTGCAATCCCGGTCACGGGGACCGGATGATCGCCGAAGGGCTCTTTGACGGAGCATCTCTCGTCGTCGGAGCCGGCGGCGGGAACGTCATGGACATCTCGAAATACTGCTCGATAAAGGCCCGCCTCCCGCTCTTGAACATCCCGACGACCTCGGCGACCTGCGCGGCATGCACCCCTCTGAGCGTTCTATACGACGACGAATGCGGCTATCTCAGGTCGCAGCACTGGCCGGTCGAGGTCGGCTGCGTCATCGCCGACACCGACGTCCTGGCCCGTCAGCCGCTGAGGATGATGACCTCGGGAGTCTTCGACGCCGCAGCAAAGCTGCCCGAGATCTCCCACCGCCTCCGCGGACGCACCGAGGACGAGACCGACGCCGGGCTCTTCGCCTCGTCGGTCCTGGGAGAATACACCTGGCGTCGTCTCTTTGAGCTGCTCCCCTCCGCCGCAGCCGAGCTTTCAGAGCGCCGCTGCGGCAGGGCGCTTTACGATCTTATCTTCCTGACCGTCTGTCTCACCGGAGCGATCAGCGGACTGGCGAGGGGATCGAACCAGAGTGCGCTGGCGCACAAGATATACGAGACAAGCCGCACTCTCAGGCCCGGGACGGTCAGGGATTACCTTCACGGCGAGCTCGTCGCGATCGGAATGATCGTCCAGATCGCCTACAACGACGGCGGAGACTGCTCGCGCGCCGGGGAGTTCCGGAAGCTGCTCGCGGGATATTCAATGCCCCTCTCGCTGAAAGAGCTCGGGCTCCCCGCGTCGGACGCCGGCGCCTTTTACGACGCGATCGCCTCGTCCTCGGCGATGGCGGGAACCTCGGACTCCGAGAAAAAGCTGCTCCGCGACTGCCTCGGACTGATCTTATAAATTTCGCGGTTCTTCCCTCTTTACCTGCCTGAAAACTGTTATCCATTACTACCGGAGGTATCATAATGACCCGCAAACTCGGCGTTTCGCTCGGCTGCTACGGCGGTCTTCAGCTTGACGAACAGATCTCGATGATGAAGAAGTACGGCTTTGAGGCATGCTTCACAGGATCCGAGAACCCGAACCTTGATTCCATCATACCGGCCCTTAAGGACGCCGGCATCAGCTGCGACAACTTCCACGCCCCCTTCAACAAGATCAACGACATCTGGAAGCCCGGCGAGGAAGGCGACGACATGGCCGCGCGCCTCTACAGATCGGTCGAAAAGGCCGCGTTCCACGGCGTACCGGCGATTGTCGTCCACCTCTCGTCGGGACTCAACCCGCCCCACGTCAACGACACCGGCTACGCCCGCTGGGCAAAGCTGATGGAGATCGCGAAGGAGGCGAACGTCCTCATCTGCTACGAGAACCAGCGGATGCTCTCCAACCTCGCCTTTGCCTTCGAGGAATTCCCCGAGACCGCGCGCTTCTGCTGGGACTGCGGACACGAGTTCTGCTTCACTCCGGGAAGGCACTACATGCCGATCTTCGGTCATAAGCTCTCGGCCCTCCACATACACGACAACCACTGCGTCTTCAACAAGGACGAACACCTGATCCCCGGCGACGGATCGATCGACTTCGGATACATCGCCGCCCAGATAGCCGAATCCGGATATACCGGGACTGTTATGCTCGAGCTGATCAGGAAGAACTCTGATCTCTACCCCGACTGGACCGCCGACAGGTACTATGAACACGCCGCCGCGGCCGGGAAAAAGCTGATAGCGGATATCGACGCGATAGAAAACAAATCCCAAAAGGAGCCAACTATCATTAAGTCAAGAGGAAAATGAAAAAAAGTCAAGAATTTTCCTGGCTTTTGTTCGGGCGGCTGGAAGGCATAACAATAAAGCCATCAAAAGGTGGCTGA
>JAEEGI010004165.1_pt1 | contig 34070 bp, 24 predicted proteins | sample 8958751 | NCBI WGS metagenome assembly JAEEGI01 (sample SAMN16246545, study PRJNA631951) | gut metagenome | biome: gut microbiome; feature: rumen; material: KS-attached | host: Bos | place: Iran: Karaj | collected 2018-10
CTGATTCCGGAAGAGTATATGGGAATTCCTGTAATGAATCTTCCAGGAGATATCAGAAGACTTATATGTATAGTCAGAGCCTGCTGCATTCCTTCGGATGTGCTTATCATGGACGAACCCTTCAGGGGACTTACTCCGGAGAAGAGAAAAGAAGCTATAAACTTCATCAAAGAGGCAGCAGGACATAAGGGAATCGTATATGCCCAGAGGACTATGGAAGGACTTGAAGCATATAAGAATTTCAGATTGTAAATACAGGTTACAGGAAAATAAAAAACTTTGATACTAAACAAAACTGAATTTAGTATCAAAGTTTTTATTTATTCTTTGGCTGAATACTGAGGTTTATTGATCTCTAGAAGCCCCATGATCGTACATACTGTTGCAGCAATGAAGTCTGTAGCTGCTCCTGCGTATAGTATTCCGTCGATTCCGAAGAATCTTGGAAGGATCAAAAGGAGCGGCAGAAGGAATATTACCTGTCTTGTAAGTGAAAGGAATATACCTTTTATAGGTTTACCTATAGCTGAGAAGAAATTTGAAATTATAGGCTGTATGAAATAAGTAAACAAGAACAGATAGTATATTCTGATGTATTTAACGCCGAATTCAAAGTATTTCTCAGAACCGCTTCCAAACAGTGCTATCAGCTGGTGCGGGAATACCTGGAATAAAAGAAATCCAACGATACTGATCACAGCACCGGCTTTTAAAGCGCCAAACAAAGCTTCTTTAACTCTTTTATACTGCTTTGCACCATAGTTAAAACTTGCTATCGGCTGAAGTCCCTGTGAAAGACCTATAACAAATGACATGATCATCTGCATGCTTTTTAAGGATACGCCTGATACTGCAAGGGGGATATCTGAACCGTATTCTGACAGACTTCCATAATGTTTAAGACTCTTGTTAAGAACGATCGCAAGAAGCATCATGGCAAGCTGGTTGAAACAGTTAGCAGCGCCAAGAGACATTATTTTAAGGATAACAGAAGCTCTTGGAATAAAAGATGATACATCAAGCTTTACTGTCTTGTACCTTGTAAGATATACAGCACCCATGACTGCAGATATGATCTGTCCGATGATGGTAGCGAATCCTGCGCCAAACATTCCCCATCCGAATATGAAGATGAAAATATAGTCAAGAATGATATTGGTTATAGCACCTGTAAGGTTCATCTTCATTGAATATTTTGGACTTCCATCAGCTCTTATTACGTGAGTTGCACAAGATGAAAAGATAAGGAAAGGAAATCCTATTGCAGTAACTCTTAAATAGCTCTTGGCAAGCGGAAATACATTTTCAGAAGCTGCAAAGAATATCAGAAGATCTTTGCAGGTGATCTCTACGAACAGAGCTAATACCGTACCTGTGAAAAAGGCCATAAAAGCGGCATTTCCAATGAAATATTTGGCACCGTCTTTTTCGCCTCTTCCCATTGAAAGATTGAAGTTTGAAGCTCCGCCAATTCCGAATAAAAGAGCGCATGCGATGCAGGCAGGAACAAGCGGGAATACAACAGTGGTTGCAGCATTACCCAGTTCGCCGATCTTCTGGCCTATAAAGAGCTGATCGACAACGTTATAAAGAGAGCCAACAAGCATGGCAATGATACTTGGTATGGCGAATTCTTTCAGAAGTGATGAGATTTTCTTACTTCCCAAAGGGTTTTGAACATTTTTTTCCATAACATTTTTTCCTTTAACATATATATAGGTGCCATAGTTTGAAAAAAGATTTCAGACTTAGACACCTAGATTATTATAGTTTTTATTAGCTTAAAATAGCAACAAGAAGATGATGATTTTTTGTATGGAATATCATAAATGTTTGAAATATAGTAAATACCTTGAGCTATAGATTTTTATTATTTTTATCCAAATGGTAATTTTGAAAAAATAGTAAGTTTAAATTGCGATTTTTGCCTTATTAGATGGGGAGAAGTCCTTAAATTAGTAGTGAAAAAATAAATTCTCTTTGCTATAATGTTATACAGATGCGGCAAAGTAATATTGCTAACGTGGAATTAAAAGGAGGAAATTCTAATGGGTCTTATTAAAGCGATTGCAGGGGCAGCAGGCGGCGTTCTTGCCGATTCCTGGAAAGAGTATTTCTATTGTGAGTCAATTCCGAACGATGTTCTCGTAACTAAAGGACATAAGAGAGTATCAGGACGTTCATCCAATACAAAAGGTAGTGATAATATCATTACAACAGGTTCAGTTATTGCAGTTGCAGACGGTCAGTGTATGATCATCGTAGATCAGGGCAAGGTCGTTGAGCTTTGTGCAGAGCCCGGTGAATTCACATATGACGCTTCTACAGAGGCATCAATCTTCTCAGGAAGCCTTGGAGAAGGCATTGGAGCAACATTCGCAAGCATTGGTAAGAGATTTACATTTGGCGGCGAAGCTCCTAAGGATCAGAGAGTATATTATTTCAATACAAAAGAAATTATGGGTAACAAATATGGTACAGCTAATGCTGTTCCATTCAGAGTAGTAGACCAGAACGTTGGTCTTGATGTTGATATCTCTATCAAGTGCTTTGGTGAGTACAGCTACAAGATCATCGATCCTATTCTTTTCTACACTAATGTATGTGGTAACGTTTCTGCTGATTACAACAGATCACAGATCGATTCACAGCTTAAGTCAGAGCTTCTTACAGCTCTTCAGCCTGCATTTGCTAAGATTTCAGGCATGGGCGTAAGATATTCTGCAATACCTGGACACACAGCAGAAATTGCTCAGGCTCTTAACGAGGAGCTTTCATCCAAGTGGAGAAATCAGCGTGGTATCGAGATCGCTTCCTTCGGTGTATCTTCTGTAAAGGCTTCTGAAGAAGATGAGAAGATGATCAAGGATATCCAGAAATCTGCAGTTAATAGAGATCCTGGTATGGCACAGGCTACTATGGTTGGTGCTACAGCAGATGCTATGAGAGATGCTGCTAAGAACACTAACGGCGCTATGATGGGCTTCATGGGCATGAACATGGCTCAGAATGCAGGCATGGGCGCTATGAACAATTTCCAGGGTAATTATGGACAGGCACCTGCTAATAATTACAACACAGCAGCAGATGGCGGTTTTGGTGCAGCTACAATGCAGCCTAAAAATGCTAACACATGGAAATGTGCTAAGTGCGGAACTGAGAACGTTGGTAAGTTCTGTCAGAACTGTGGTGAGAAGAAACCTGAAGATGTACAGCTTGGCTGGACATGCCCTAAGTGCGGTAAAGTAAATCAGGGCAAGTTCTGTCAGGAATGCGGTGAGAAGAAGCCTGAAGGCGCTCTTACATACAAGTGCGATAAGTGCGGATGGGAGCCTGAAGATCCTTCCAATCCTCCTAAGTTCTGTCCTGAATGCGGAGATCCATTTGGCGATGAAGACATCGTAAGATGATCAACTGAATATATTTATTATAAATACTAAAATCCCACACCGGATTCTGAGCAGATGACGGTGTGGGATTTTTTGAACTTTTGAGAATAAGGCGAAGTTAATAATTCACTGAAATTAACCGATAAACTTACGGGGAATGATCATATTTTTTTACATGATCATAAATATAAACATCAATCCGTTCTTCATAAGGAACATAGGCACCGCCTATACCTGCCTTGCATAAATGATCTACCTGATCAGGACTGGCTGAACTATGTTATTTGGAATAAGGTGATTACATAGAGAAGGGGTTAATATGCAGCTCACAAATTATATGGAAAAAATAGTTGTAGATAAGCTTGATAATGTGCTTACAATGTTTCCCAATGTGTGCACCTGTGATGAATGCAAACAGGATATAGCCAATCTTGCGCTTAATCATCTGCCGCCAAGATATACATCTTCTGAAAAGGGTGCGATCTTTCTAAATGTCGAAGCTCAGAACAATCAATATGATGCCATGGTGGTTCAGGAGATTATAAGATCTATCGGAATTATATCTCAAAATCCAAGACATCCTAAGCAGCAATAATAACCGGGTGGTTTTTATGATTAATTATGCGGCAATTATATGCCTTTTTCTGATCTTAATAGTTAATGCCATATCTATATATGTTGTTAACAGACTTGGCAAGCTCTATAGCATCTATTCAGTATGGGCGCTTGGGGCATCTATGCTGTCGATAGCAGCAAATATGGTCATTGCATGCACTACATACAGTGGTGTTGTGATGGTGTGCGAGTCGATGTACTATATCTTCATCGCATATGAATTCTTTATGTTCTATAAGCTTTTTACCAGCTATATATACCCATGTAATGAAACTAAAACCGTAGAGTATATCCTAAGAGGCCTTTTGGTTGTAGATACGGCTTTACTTATATTCAACATGTTTACAGGATTTGTATTTTCTGTACATGTAATTAATGACAAGCCGGCCAGATTCCTCGATCTTGGAATTTTTATAGAAAATCATGAACCGGCATATTTTCATTATGTAGTGTGCCTTATTATATCGCTTATATTTATGGTGCCATCGATAATAAGGATCGTTACTTCCAAGGGAATCTATAAGATAAGATATATAGCGATAGTTGCTTTGTTTGGAGGCCTTGAAGCTATACTTGGAGCTAATTTTTATTTGGATTTTCCGGTTCCTGTAGTTCTTTTTCTAAATACTCTTATGATAATACTTAACTATTACATCATGAGTTACTATGTACCGGAGAAAATCAAGGTCGGAACCATGGAAGAGTCTCTTAAGAGGCAAAGCAGCGGACTTGTGGCCTATGATAATGATGGCAATCTTGCACTTGTCAATGAGATAACCTTTGAACTTCTCAATATTCCTGCAGATGATCTGGATGCGCTGAAGGCCAAAATAGATGAACTCCTTGAAAAAAGAGATGGTCGTAATAAGATATACGACAGATGGATCGAAGAAATAAAAGGCAAAGATCTTGGCACAAAGTATATTCAGATAGATGGAGGCATTCTTAGGGATAGAAGAGGAAATAAGATCGGCGGATTCTATAGTATGTCTGATCATACTGCTGAGCAGAACGCCATTATATCCGAGCATTATAAATTGACCCACGATGAGCTTACAGGTCTTTATAACAAGGAAGGTTTCTATGAGACTGTCAAAGAGACTATAAAAAAAGAACCCAGATCTGATTACATGCTTATCTGCACTAACGTACGAGATTTTAAGATAATAAATGATCTGTTTGGATTTGACAAAGGTAATGAGATAATACAGAAGATCGCGGCTTTGATCAATACAGGTACGTATCAAAAAGATGTCACAGCAAGAATAGTTGCGGATCAGTTCGCTATTCTGACCACCAAAGAAAGGTACGATGCTGCTGACATGAGTAAGCAGCTTGCAGAGGTGTCTAAACTGATAGCAAGCTCTTATTACAGCATGACTATCCATTGCGGAATCTATAATATTACTAATCCTGAGATGGAAGTATCTCTCATGTGTGATAGAGCCAATATGGCTATCAGTACCATCCGCGATGAGCCCGGCAATACTATAGTTACTTATGATGACAAAATGATGTCGGATATCCTCCATGACAGGCAGGTTGCTAATCAATTAGAGCAGGCTATAGACAAGAATCAGTTTGTTATATTCCTTCAGCCACAAGTTACTTCTCTTGGCGAAGTGATAGGGGCTGAAGCTCTTGTAAGATGGGATGATCCGAAGCGCGGAATACTAACTCCAGGAGTGTTTATAGATATTCTGGAGAAAACAGGATGTCTGTACAAGCTTGATCTTCATGTATGGGAGCTTGCGGCGAGGCAGCTATCAGCATGGAAGGGCACACCTTTTGAAAGGCTTAATATATCCGTTAATATATCGCCCAAAGATTTCTACTATTTGGATGTATTTAAGGAATTCACAGGACTTGTGAATAAGTATGATATATCACCTTCCAAGCTCAAACTTGAGATTACAGAGACTGCACTTATGATAGAACCTACAAGGCAGCTGACTCTTATAGGCAAGCTCAACAATTTTGGCTTTGATTTTGAGATTGATGATTTTGGTACAGGTTATTCATCTCTTAGTCTGTTAAAAGATATGCCTGCGGAGATACTAAAGATCGATATGGAATTCCTTCATGAGACAGAAAATGAGCAAAGGAGTAAGAAAATCCTTGAATCCATAATAAGCCTTGCTCATGAACTTAAAATGAAGGTTATTACAGAAGGTGTGGAATATGAACATCAGGTCAAGTCATTGCGTGAACTTGGATGCGATATATTCCAGGGATACTACTATTCCAAGCCGCTTCCTGTTAGTGAATTCGAAGAAAAATATCGAGATCACGTTAATAAATAGTGGTGATATAATTAAGACAAAATAATTTTGCAAAAATCAAAAAAATGGGGATACATTTGGCCGGAATTGTGTTATTATCGAATAGCTGAAACACGATTTCGGCCTTTCAAAGTTGAAGCACATTCTGCTTCTGACTTTTTAATCCCAGGATCAGATTCATGCTATATTACATGAGGATACCCGAGTTTGATTCATAGGTCCGCTATGCGGATTTTGTAGGATAATCCATGGTAAAGGAGGTGGTTTTAATGAAGGAAAGTCATAAATCAAGTAACGACAACCCTGCGCCCCGATTATGCACAGCATTAAAACCAAAGGAGAATAGCCATGGAAGAAAAGAACTATCAGGAGATCGTTCGTAATCTCCTCGAAACCAGGCAGTATACCAAACTCCGTGAGCTCATCGCTGACATGCAGGAAGTCGATGTTGCTCTTGTGATGGGAGAAATGAAGGATGAAGATTCACTCAAACTTTTCCGCCTTCTTCCCAAGGATATGGCTGCTGAAGTATTTGCTAATCTTGAGTCTGACGACCAACAGTACATTATACGATTCCTGTCAGACAGAGAAACTTCAAACATTGTAAACAACCTGTATGCTGATGACGCTGCGGATTTCTTAGAGGAGATGCCTGCCAACGTCGTTAAGAGGATTCTTGCGCATGCCAACCCTGAAACGCGCAAGGATATCAATCAGCTGCTTCAATATCCGGATGATTCGGCCGGCTCTATCATGACGGTGGAGTATGTCGATCTTAAAAAGGATATGACTATAGGACAGGCAATAGAGAGAATCCGCAGAATAGGTCTTGATTCGGAGACAGTTAATATCTGCTACGTTCTGGATGCAAGACGTGTTTTGGTTGGAACCGTTGACCTTAGATATCTTCTGATACTTAGCGAAGATTCTATCATCGGTGACATCATGAATGACAACGTCATCTCTATAGGAACAATGGATGACCAGGAAGAGGCGGCTCGTAAGATACAGAAGTACGACTTTACAGCCATGCCTGTAGTCGATAACGAGAATCGTATGGTCGGCATCATAACTGTCGATGACGTAGTGGATATCCTGGAGCAGGAGGCTACAGAGGATATCGAGAAGATGGCAGCTATCGTGCCATCTGACAAGCCATATCTCAAGACCGGTATATTTGCTACTTACAAAAAGAGGATGCCATGGCTGCTTCTACTCATGATAAGTGCTACATTTACAGGAGCTATCATCACAAGCTTTGAAAATGCGCTTGCCAAGTATGTTGTACTTACAGCTTATATACCAATGCTGATGGATACAGGCGGTAATGCCGGTTCACAGGCTAGTGTATCGATCATTCGTGGACTGTCACTTGATGAGATTGAATTCAAGGATCTTTTCAAAACTGTCTGGAAAGAGATAAGAGTTGCTGCTATGTGCGGTGCCACACTTGCTCTTACCAATTTTGCCAAGCTGCTGCTTTTTGATAAGATAGGTCTTTCGATTGCTTTGATCGTATGTATGACCTTGTTCCTTGTTGTTATCATAGCTAAGTGTGTAGGCTGCATACTTCCTATGCTTTCAGAGAAGATCGGCCTTGATCCTGCTGTAATGGCAAGCCCTATGATCACAACTATCGTAGATGCAATATCGCTTCTTGCATATTTTACGATCGCAACACACCTATTGGATTTTTCATGATTAGTTTTGTATAGTCGGCTTTATATAAGTTATTTTCTCTAAAATAGATAAAACGCAGAAGATTCATTTATTTCTTTGCAAAAAAGGATATGATGAAGACTTCTGCGTTTTTTGTATAAAATATCAATAATATATTCTACCAAAAACAAACGATATTGTGATAAAATATTTATGTGATTATTATACAGTCGGTATATAAGAGGCTGTCATATTTGTATTAACTTTGGTATCCATCAACATGTCTATGGGAGTTAGTTGCTCCCGGAACGGAGAAGTGATGTTAGAGTATACAAAGATCTATTCCAAGAAGTACCCGGATATCGCACTTAAGGTTATTCCAGGTCATTTCGTAACACCCAATTCTCATATCAATTACTATATGGATATGACTACCATGAAAACAAGGCAGTCAGAAGCAAGAGCTGTAGCTATGGCTATGAGTCAGAGTTATATGGCTACAACAGTAATTGATACCATTATCTGCATGGATGGAACTGAGGTGATCGGAGCATATCTTGCAGATGAACTCTCCAAAGCCGGAATTCTGTCTATGAACAGGCATAAGACTATCTATGTTGTGACTCCTGAGTATGATCAGTCCGGCCAGCTTATATTCCGTGACAATATGCTTATGATGGTCAATGAGAAGCATGTACTTCTGCTTCTTGCATCTATGACTACAGGTACGACTGTAACAAGAGCTATTGAGGGTATCAAGTATTACGGCGGACATGTGAGCGGCGTATCTACAATATTCTCAGCCGGGACATCAGTTGCCGGATATGAGATCAACACTCTATTTAATAAATCCGACATTCCTGACTATGTCTCCTATAGTCATGACAATTGTAAGATGTGTCAGGATGGAACCAGGATCACAGCTATATGCAATGGTTTTGGCTATTCTGAAGTCAGACATTAGTAGAAAGCGGATGAAGACTTGCTGTCATATATCCTTTTTCTATAATAAGTAGTAGCGGCGCGGCTTGACAAGATTAACAAAAAAGCGTAAATTTTTCTTTGTAAGCATAGAAGAAAAATGGCCTGAGTACTTTTAACAGGCTTCCTATGAGGAGGAAAAAGTTATGGCACAGGTTAAGAAGGCTGCTGAGAAGCCGGCTGCAAAGAAGACAGTTACAAAGAAAGCTACTGCTTCAGTCAAAACAAAGATTGAACTTCAGTATGCAGAAAAGAACATCTCTTACGATGATATCGTAAAGAACGCCAAAGAGTTCTGGACTTTAGAACTTGGCAACAAGGCTGAGGATCTTAAGAGTCTTGATCTTTATGTTAAACCGGAAGAGAACAGAGTTTATTATGTTGCCAATGGCAAGGAAACAGGTTCATTTGAACTTTAAAAAAGAAATGGTATAAAAGGCTGGAGAGTGATCTCCGGCCTTTTTTTAAGTAAAAGTACAAGATGCCCAAAATTGATCTCTACTATATCTGCTAGAAAAGTGCACAATTTGCGGAAACGAAATTCGTCATTTTGGTTTCTTGTTAATTTAGCAGCATATTAGTACAATAAGTATATAGAAACGGCAATGCAACAAATGCGTTTCCATCAGATTGACGTTTATGAAAGAGGCTGATTTGAGACAATATATCCCATTTAATGACAATTGGAAATTCACAGATAATTACAGCGAAGAGATCCACACAGATTTTTTTGATGACAAGGATCTTGAAGTTGTGCGTATTCCGCATACAGCTAAGGTTACAAGCTTTCACTATTTTGATGAGTCTGTATATCAGAAAGTATGTGGTTATCGTAAGAGCTTTAAGGCAGATCCTTCCTGGAAGGGATCGAGGATCATCATACATTTTGAAGCAGTGGCTCATGTATCAGAAGTGTATATTAATAATATATATATTTGCAGTCATGGTAGCGGTTATACAGCTTTTGAAGCAGATATCACCGATCATATCAGATATGATAAGGACAATGTTCTATCTCTAAGAGTGTCGGGAACTGAGAAGGATAATGTACCACCATTTGGACATGTTGTTGATTACATGACTTATACAGGGATATACAGACCTGTTTCATTACAGATCGTGCCTGATAACTATATAAAAGATATATTTGTAAGAAGCATTATCCCAAGTGGATATGTTTATAACGATAGAGAACCTTCTGCTAATAAAACAGAAGCAAAGATCAAGGCTTCCATAACTCTTTTTCAGGAAGATAAGAGTCTTAATGTAAGACTTAGGCTTAGGAGGTTTACAGAAGCAGGCCTTGCCGGGAATTCTAATATTCCTGCAGGTGCAAGAAGTGCTTTTGACATAGAATCAGATAATCTTAAGGCTGATATGTACCGCGAGGAGACCTTGCTTGGGACAGCGCAGATGGATGACGTGGTCAAGGCTATAAGTCATAGGACACTTCCTGTGTCGCTGTGGGATAGTCTGTATCCGGCAATGTATGTGCTGAGGGTAGAACTTATAAGAGGCACTGAAGTTATAGATGAGAAGGAAGTCAGATTTGGATTTAGGAAGATGCAATTCAAACATGACGGATTCTATCTTAACGGCAGGAAGTTTAGGATACGAGGCCTTAACAGGCATCAAAGCTATGCTTATGCAGGATATGCAATGCCAAGATCCATGCAGGTCATGGATGCTAATATACTCCGTAATGAGCTATCTCTAGGTGCTGTAAGAACATCTCATTATCCTCAGTCACATGATTTTATTGGAAGATGTGATGAGCTTGGGCTTCTGGTATTTATGGAATTCCCCGGATGGCAGCATATCGGAGACAGTCAGTGGAAAGATCAGGCGCTTGTAAATCTTAAAGAGATGATCACACAGTATAGAAATCATACGAGCATCATGCTGTGGGGCGTCAGGATCAATGAATCTGTCGATGATGATGACTTTTACAAAAAGACCAATGAGGTTGCGCACAACCTTGATGACAGCAGGCAGACTGGCGGCGTAAGAGCCAAGGATCACAGCCACCTTTTTGAGGATGTATATACATATAATGACTTCTCACATGATGGTAAGAGACCTGGATGTGCGCCCAGAAAAAGGATTACGGATGATGACAAGCATGCATACCTCATAACCGAATATAACGGACATATGTTCCCTACCAAGAGCTTTGATACGGAAAAGAGGCGTGCAGAGCATGCAATAAGACATGCCAATGTTATTGATAAGGTAGCATCTTATAGTGATATTGCAGGCTCTTTTGGCTGGTGTATGTTTGATTACAATACCCACAAGGATTTTGGCTCAGGCGACAGGATATGCTATCACGGAGTTATGGATATGTTCAGAAATCCAAAGCTTGCAGCAGCCGTATATGAAAGCCAGTCAGATGAACATCCGGTCCTTGAAATATCATCATCAATGGATATAGGTGAACATGATGAGTGCATCAGAGGTGATGTATGGATGATCACCAATGCTGATAGTGTGAGATTTTATAAAAACGATATATTCATTCATGAATACAAAAAAGCTGATTCGCCGTACAAGAATATGCTTCATGGTCCTCTGCTTATAGATGACTATATAGGAGATCAGATAAGAGAAAATGAGTCATTACCAAAAGGGCAGTGTGATGATATCAAATATCTTATGAACAGGGCAGCAAGATTTGGAATGGGCGGAATAGGCCTTAAGGGAGCGTTGAAAGCTGGAAAGCTTGTGACTATCAAGCATATGACCTTTGAAGATGCCACCAAACTATACAATAAATATATAGGCGACTGGGGCGGTAAATCCACTGAGTTCAGATTTGAAGCGGTTAAGGATGGAAAGGTTGTCAAAACGGTGATCAAGTCACCGTCTAAGGAGCTTTGTCTTGATATAAAGATCGATCATACAGATCTCAAAGAGACGTAGACTTATGACGTAGCGGCTGTAAGGATAAGAGCAGTAGACCAAAATGGTAACGTAGCACCTTTTGCATGTGAACCTGTGATGTTCAAGACCTGTGGACCTATAGAAATATATGGACCGTCACTTGCTTCGCTTCAGGGCGGAATGGGAGGCTGCTATATAAGAACTACCGGTCAAAGCGGCAAGGCAAGCCTTACTATTCAGACTGAGTTTGATACAAGAACTGTAGAGTTCGAGGTCAGCTCTTTGATGAATGAAAAAGTTAATTGAATCAGCGAATAATAATAGAAATGCAAAAAGGGGAATGATATGACGGATAGAGCAAAAGCGATCTTTGGTAACGAAATGCCGGAGAGGACTTATAAAAATGCTGTAAAGTCTAAGATAAAAAATGCCGCTAAATACGGCGATGATTCAAATGCCTCATATGATGTGAAGATAGTAGACAATCCATATATAGGCCCGTTTCTTGGAGTATCGGATATAAGAGTTAATGAAGGAAGCGGCGATACTTCTTTTGACCTTGAAAAAGGAATCATCGTAGGCAACATAAGAATGGGATTTGGCCATTACAGAATCTCTATGGCGATGGCTTCAGCGGCCAAGGCTCTTGGATATAAGCCTTACTGGCTGGATCTTAATTCTTTTCCTGCAACAACTTGTACCAAGCTTATAGGAGGCCAGAACGAGCTGTATTCACTTGGATCAAGGCTTTCTAAGAATCCGGTGTTCAATAAGCTTGTATGGGAACCTGTCAACTATGAGCTGTTCAGAAGACTGTCCTATAACTGCTCAGATCAAATGAACGCTGAGCTTATGGCGCCGGTTTACAAGAATATACCAAAAGAAATACCTGTTATAGGGACCCATGTATGGCCTGCTCAGGCGGCTATACATGCAGGAATGAAGTATGTTGTCAATGCAATCCCGGATAACTGGCCTATGGCACTTCACTTATCTGAAGGCAGCGTACATACGATACAGACTCATAATTCATACCAGGGCTACAGGATCCTTAATGGAATGAATGGTAAGAAGACCTGTAATCCGATGCCGGATCAGTCGCTTGTCTATACTGGACATTATATCGATCATGAGCTTGTCTCTAATATAGAAAGAGACTGCCAGGCCAGAATCGATAGAAAAAAGAACGGAAAACCTGTAAGATTCCTTCTTACAATTGGAGGAGCAGGCGCTCAGAAAGAGATCTTTGCAGGTATCATAAAGCATCTGCTTCCTGCTATTGAGAAAGGCAGGGCTGCTTTATACGTCAATGTTGGCGATTACAGGAATGTGTGGGATGAACTTTTAAATGAGATCCCTGGAATGAGAGCATGTGTGTCGGAGCATATGAATAACTGGGAAGATACAGAGGATTTTGCTGCTAAGGCGCTTGATCCTGCAAACGATATAACAGGTATTCATGGATTCTATCATGAGAACATATTTGAAGCTGTATATGCGACCAACCTCCTTATGAGAAGCTGTGACGTGCTTGTTACCAAGCCTTCAGAGCTGGCGTTCTATCCTGTTCCAAAGCTCTTTATCAGAAGAGTAGGCAAGCATGAGATGTGGGGAGCTATCCACTCTGCCGAAGTAGGCGATGGAACACTTGAATGCCGTGATATGGGACATACGTTGCAGATGCTGGATATGTTCCTTTGGGACGAACATTTCCTTGAAAATATGTGCATGAATATCGTAAGCAATAAGAAAGCCGGTCTTTATGACGGTGCTTATAATGTAGTCAAAATAGCCATGGGGCTTAAAAGAGAGGATTAATGATTATGGATAACAAAAAACTAAGTGCGGTTGAAAAAGCCGGTTATGGACTGGGGGCAGTCGGTAAAGATATGGTATATATGCTTTCTGCCAGCTATGTACTGTATTATTTTCAGGATGTTATAGGTGTTAATGCTTTTGCAATGGGAATTATACTTCTTGTAGCCAGAGTATTTGATGCTTTTAACGATCCTATCATGGGTGTTATCGTTGCTAAGACTAAGACCAAATGGGGAAAGTTTCGCCCATGGCTTCTTATCGGTACACTTACTAATGCAGTAGTTCTTTTCCTGATGTTCGCTTGTCCGCCAAAACTTGATGCTGCAGGTCTTACGGCATGGGCAGCAGTGTTCTATATCCTGTGGGGCGTTACCTATACCATGATGGATATCCCATACTGGTCAATGATCCCTGCGTTTACAGAAGGTGGCAAAGAGCGTGAAGGCCTTACTACACTTGCCAGAAGCTGCGCAGGTGTTGGATCTGCTATTACAACGATCTTCACAATGCAGCTGGTACAAAAGCTTGGATCACACTTTTCAGCAAGTCAGTCAGCCAAGGATATTGAGAGAATTGGTTTCATGATCCTTGCAGGTGTTGTAGCTGTTTTATTTGTATTATTCATCGTAGTTACCTGTGTTACTATTAAGGAAAAATCTACTGTTGATATGAAAACAGCTTCTGTTGGCGAGATGTTCTCAGCTCTTCTTAAGAACGATCAGGCAATGGCAGCAGTAATCACCATAGTACTTGTAAACTCAGCTCTTTATATCACATCTAACCTTGTTATATATTTCTATAAATATGACCTTGGCGGTGTGACCTGGTATGATGACTATACTCTGTTCAATATGGTGGGCGGAGGATCACAGATTCTTGCTATGATGTTCCTGTTCCCATTCCTTAGAAAATTCATGACAAGTATCAAGATATTCTATGTAAGTATTGGAATGTCTCTTGTAGGATATATTGTAATCCTTGTAGTAGCTATGTCAAAGGTGGGAGTAGCTCCGATATATCTGATTCCGGGTGTCCTTGTTATGGCGGCAAGTGGTGTTAACAATGTACTTATCACTATCTTCCTTGCCAATACTGTAGATTATGGTCTTGTTAAGCTTGGCAGAAGCGATGAAAGCGTTATCTTCTCTATGCAGACTTTTGTTGTTAAGCTTGCAAGCGGTATCGCTGCGTTTGTAGCTTCAGTTGCACTTGGAATCTTTAATTTAAGTGATGCTGCTACAACGGAAGAAGAGCACAATATCGACTTCTCACTGGCAGTTCCGGAAAGTGCTAAGATGGGTCTTCGTATGATAATGACTCTTATTCCTATAGCACTTCTTGTATTCGCTTTCTTCTGGTTCCGTAAGAAATATATACTTACTGATGAGAAGATGGAAGAGCTTGCTCAGCAGAAAAAGAATCTGTAATGGCATAAAGTTTATATTTGGATGCGCAACGTCCTCGAAGACATCGTGGGGGTATGTACCCTCAAGCATACAGAATACAACTTATTGCCACGCTTTTATCATTTTATAAATTCATGGCATGCTATCTGGATATTTTTATTCTGGGGTCTGAAACTCGCTTCGCTCAGACATGCAGACCCCGGGCAGAATAAAAATCTCCATATAGCATGCTCATGAATTTTATAAAATGATAAAAAAGCGTGGCAATAATTTGTATTCTGTATGTTGAGGGTACATACCCCCATGATGTCTTCGAGGACGTTGTGCTGGTTATGTGGGGGCTTTTTTGGGGGATGGATATACCTTGAATGTTACAATGAAACTATAAACAATATGATTAAATAACTATATTTCGCGCATTTATATATTATATAAAGTGAAATGTGGTATAATGATATAGGCGTCACATATAATTCTGTAACTTGGCGGATTGCCTTGCTTATAATACGGTGATGGCGCTAAAGTGAGGGTGTTGTTAATCTATTCAAAAAACTATTTCGGAGGGTATTAGAATGTTTTGTGGAAATTGTGGAGCACAGGTTCCGGACGGATCTAGCGTATGTCCTAATTGCGGAGCACAGATGGCACCAAAATCTCAGACTCAGGATCCCGTACAGAGTGCGCAGTATCAGAATAATCAGTACCAGAATCCTCAGGGAGGATCTATAAGCCAGACAGGTGCAGGAGACGGCTCCTCCAAGAAGATAAGTGGTAAGCTTATAGGTATTATATGCGCCTGCGTAGCTGTTGCAGTACTTGCTATTGTTTTAGTGTTTGTTCTTGGTGGTAGTGGCGGACCTAAGGGAGCTTATACGGACGGAGAGGTTATCGCTGTCTTTGAGAAAGGTCGTATGAGCTTTACTTTTTCCGGTATGGAGATGTCTTTTAAGTACACTCAGAAGAAAGACCAGATAATCGTTGATCCTGAATCAATGGAGCTTTCAGATAATTTCTGGGAAGTTGTAGCTGATTCTTTTGGTGTCGATGAGGATGAACTCGAAGACTCTCTTGAAGAACTGGCAGACTACAGTGAGTATGGCGAAGCTTTGTATGATGCATACAAAGATGACGATATGGATGCACTTATAGAGATGTTACTCGAAGAAATGGATGTTGATGAAGATGAGTTTATCTATGTCTATGACAAGAAAACCAATACTCTGAAAAATAAAGAGACCAAAGAAAAGATGTTCTATGCACAGCAGTACAAGGAAGGTCCAAGTGGCAAGTATACCAATAAAGACGACGATGACATCACCATGACCTTCAAGAATGGCACTGTTACATATGACAACGATGGTGATGACGAAGAGTTTAGTTACTATGTATATGTCGATAAAAAAGATGTATATGTTCTGTTCTACGGACAGGAATTTGATGAGTCTGATTTCTATGACGAAATTCATGTGAGTGGTTTTTCATTTAATGCCAAGAAAGATAAGTTTACTATTGGCAGTACAGATTATAAGAAGTGATCATGTTTATATCTGAATAGTTATAATGTGCGGTATAAAGGCATTTGGACTCTGGTGCCTTTATACCGTTTTTGTGGTTATTAGGGGCAAAGGGTGGCGTATGTTTTGCAAGTGCGAAGTTTGAAATATGTATATATTGGAAAATCAGATTGCATTAGTATGTAGCGTCGCAGTTGCCTTTGTATGTGATATATGGTAAAGTATGTAAGATTGAAAAAAGTATTACTCAAATGGAGGAGAAAAGTATGTTTTGCGGAAATTGCGGTTCACAGATCGCAGACGGATCAGCCGTTTGCCCTAATTGCGGTGCTCAGATGGCACCAAAGTCTCAGGCGCCCAATATGAATCAGGGAGCTTCGTTTCAGAATCCAGGATTCCAGAATTCTCAGTATCAGAATCCCCAGGGAGGATATGTAAATCAGGGTGCTTCAGCAGCTCCTGCACCTAAGAAGGCTAATTTCAAGCTTATTGGTATCCTTGCAGCATGTGTTGTTGTGATCGCTTTAGTAGTTGTTCTTGCAATAAAGCTTTTAGGCGGAAGCGGTCCTAAGGGAACATATACCGATGGTGAAACTCTTTATACATTTGATAAAGATACTCTTACTATCTCCGGTGATGGCCTTGAAGTTTCATTTGAATATAAGATGGATAAGGAAGATGTTGTAGTTGATGTTGATTCTTTTGATATGTCAGATAGTTTCTGGACATATGTGGCAAATGAATTTGATGTTGATGTAGATGATCTTGAAGAGTATCTTGAAGATTATGCGGATTATAGCGATGAAGCAAAGGCTATGTATGATGCACTCAAGAATGATGATTATGATGATCTTGAAGAGATGATTCTTAAAGAGATGGATGTAGATGAGGATGATTCTGATCTATTCACTTATAACAAGAAAGATAATACTTTAAAGAATAAGAACACTAAAGATAAACTCTACTATGCTCAGGACTACAAGAAGGGCCCTAGTGGTAAGTATACAAGCAAAGAAGATGATGACATAACTATCTCTTTCAAGAATGGTACAGCCACATACGATAATGATGGAGATAAAGAAGAGATCACATATTATGTTTATGTTGAAAAGAAAGATGTTCATGTGATCTTCGCTGGAGAAGATTTTGAAGATTCAGAGTTCAAAGAGGAATATAATACAAGAACTTGTGAATATGATTCTAAGAAAGACAAGCTCAAGATAAACGGAGATGATTTCAAGAAATAATTTACTGTAAGTTTTGATATAGATAAATAAGCAGTAAAAATTAAAAAACAATACTTTTATTGATATATCATTGATAAGAAACTATTTTTGATATGAGGAAGGTACCAAGAATTTTGGCACCTATATCATAGATTAAAAAGACAATAATATTAAAGCATTGGAGGAAAGTAATAATGTTTTGTGGAAATTGTGGAACACAGGTGCCTGAAGGAGCATCTACATGTCCTAACTGCGGAGCAGCAATGGCACCAAAGTCTCAGGCTCAGCAGATGAATCAGGCACTTCAGAATGCAGGTCAGAGCCTGAATGCAGCAGGAGCTAAGGCTAAGGATGCTGTCAAGAAGCTTGACAACAAGCAGCTTGGCATGATCGGCGCAGCTGTTGTTGCGGTGGTTGTAGTTATCTTTATTTTAAAGGCAATATTCGGTGGAAGCGGATTAAAGGGCACTTACACTAATGGTTATACAACTATGACTTTTGAAGGCAGCAAGATAACATTTAACATGATGGGCGTAGAGTTTACTGCCAAGTACAAGGTTAAAAAGGACAAGATCGTATTAGATCCAAAGTCTATTACATTTACACAAGAAGCTCTTGATTATTTTGAAGATGAGCTTGACATGGATGAGGATGATATCCAGGATGAGCTTGACGATCTTGTAGATGATATGGAAGATGATCCATCTGCAAGCTACAAGTATGACAAGAAGGAAAAGGTCCTTACTATGGACGGAATAGATTATTACTTTGCAGAGAACTATAAGGTAGGACCAAACGGAACATATGTTTCTGATGACGCTGAAGATGTAACACTTACATTCAAGAATGGTGAGCTTACATATGATAATGATGGTGATGATGAGACATTATCCTATTATTGCTATGATGATGGCCATGATGTATATGTTGTATTCTATGGCTTAGAGTTCGAAGATTCCGAATTCTATCACACATATTACACATCAAGATTTGAGTTTGATGATGATGAAATTGAGATTAATAATATCACTTTCGAGAAAGAGTGATCTATATTTCAGGAAATGAAAGTTTGAAAGTGTTCCACTTTCAAACCCAAATATACTCTTAAGACATGATAAAAGGATGCCGCTATTGCAAAAAGCAATCAAGCGGCATCCTTTTTGCATTTCTTAGATGCGAATGATTGGAGAAATCAGTAAGCGTTTATTGGACTATATAAAGTGAGCTGCAAATAGAGAACGCTTCCTAATGCTTAGTCCTGAACCATACCATTTCTTCGGCTTATACAGAAAGTTCCAACTATATCTCCAAATACGTTATTGGCTGTACATAAGGGATCTGCTATAGCATCTATACCTATAAACAGAGCCAGAGCTTCCATAGGAACGTGATATTGCATCAGAAGGACTGACATGCATATAGTGGATACTCCGGGGATTCCCGGAGCACCAAATGATAACAGTATTATGGTTATTATCAAAGTGAAGATTTCACCGCCGGTAAGTTCAAGACCAAATGCTTTGGCAAGGAACAGGAAAGATATAGTAAGGACGATTACAAAACCGTCCATGTTAATGGTTGCTCCAAGTGGGATGGAGAATGAATAAAGCTTTGGGGATATTTTGAGTTTTTTGTCGCAAGTGTTCATTGTAAATGTCATGGCAGCATTACTTGACGAAAGCGCAAAAGCATTGAGCCAGGCAGGAAGTGCATTTTTGAAAAAAGTGGCAGGATTAGATTTGGTTAGTATGGCTATAACTGCCAGGTAGAAGATCATCATCGCTACCATGCCTAGAATGATACATATAAAAACTGTCAGGAGAGTCTTGATCACAGTGGTATCCATAGTCAGGACCATGGATCCTATAAAAGCAAATACAGCTATAGGAAGACACTTTGTGATGACAGTTCCAATGCGCAAAAATAATTCGTTTGCTGAAGAAAGAAAAGAAGCTATTTTTTCTCTTTGATCCCCCATAAGAGGAACTACAGCTCCTACAAGCAATCCAAGGAAAATGAGTTGGAGAGTTGCAGAATTAACAAATGCTCCAAAGAAGTTGCTAGGAACAATATCTATAATAGTGTCAAGAAAACTTACCATCTCCTGACCATCGGCAGTTTCTGCTCCTTGCACCATATATGACAGCTCATTAAAAGTTCCTGGATTTATAATGTTATATGCAACTAAAGCAATAAATGTAGCAACTAAAGTGGTAGCCGTGTAGAATGCTATGACTTTAGCACCTATCTTGCCGAATTCGCTAAGATCTGTGATCGACGAGACAGAAGCTGCTATAGAGAAGAAGATAAGTGGTGCTATGATCGTTTTTAGGGCGTTGAGAAATATTGTTTTGACCGTAATGAAGATGTAGTCATTGATGAACGCGCAGATTGAGGCAGGGAGCAAAAGGCGCGCTATAATGCAGGTTACTAATGCAAGAAGCATGGAGAAAAGAACATGCATGAGGTTCTTATGGCTGGACTCACCGGCTGTTATAACTATTGTATTGGTCCCGTTTCTGTAGCTATGACGAAATACATCCCGGTTAGCATTAATGATCATGCTTCTAATGGCGGCTTCAGCATTTGGCGCGGATTCATAGCCATCAAAACTGATATTGGAATCAGCAGTTTCAACATTTATTGTGGAGGTGCTTTTTGCCTGCATAGTTATAGTTGTCTTCCCTAAAAATTTCTTTACTTTGATGGTAATGGTATTACCATCAGGGACTACTTTTACAAGCTCTACAAGATGTTCTTCTGCAAGGAGCAAAGGCTTGGTCATATCGTTACCTTTGATATTGCATTTGGATAGAGAAGATTCTACGAATTCAATTGCTTCGGATATCTGGGAATTGTCAGGTTTGAGAGTGATTGAGAAATCCATCATATGCAACCTCCTTGGCGCTTTTAATTGAAAATAGAGCAATCATTATATGACTGCTCTGTTTGTTCAAGTAAAAAGATACAAATGCTATTGTAAGATGGCTGACTGATATGTGATCAGTTTTGCAGAAAAATACATAATTAGGTGGTGTTTTTTCTTAGACCATTATGTCGATGTTTTGTCCGATGGTATTGTAGGAATTGCCTGTTCCTTTAGATCCGTAACCTGTGATGCTGCCATTAAAAGACTTGGCAACTTCATTGAACATAGCACTGGCTTTGGTGGGATCTAGTTTCTTGGTGATCTTCTGAGCATTGGGATATCCGACAGGACTTACTGGGTCAATGGTACCAGATACTTCTGATGGTTTTTGTACAGACTGTGCATACGCAGATGATACTTCGGAATTATTTTTAAGGGCATAATTCAGAGGCTGAGTAAAAGAAACACTGCTATATGCACGCATTGCTCTAATAGCTCCAACTGCCATATTTCTAGTCCTTTCATTTTGAAAAAGAAACGAAATGCCGACTACTTCTATAATAACATAACGACACTAAAATGCAAGTAGGCATACCTATGATCAGTCAAACTTCGACTGGTGAGTTGGCTTGGTGTGGCAGTATCCTCGAAGGCATTACCGTGGCGGGCAGTATATAAATCTTTTCTGCGCTATATCGCGCGTTATGAATTCTGGGCGCTGTATCTGAAACTTTATATTCTAGGGCCCGAAACTCGCTTCGCTCAGACAGACGGCCCCTAAGAAGAATATAAAGTTCCATCTACAGCGCTCCAGAATTCTATAACACGGGATAAAGCGCAGAAAAGATTTATATACTGCCCGCCACGGTAATGCCTTCGAGGATACTGCTATAGCCAAGAGGGAAGCTATGAGCGGCCTTTTAACGATGAAATAACGCGGGTTCAATAAAGAAAGATTAGTGATGGATGATAAGATTGAAAATGATCCGTTTTTAAATTCGGCTTGATGTTGCGAGATTCATTAAGCTTAACTGTTAGTTGCTTGCTTGGTATGTGGTATGGGGGTAAAAATGCATGATTAAGTCGTATTTGGTGCATAAAAATGCATGGATGCAAGCTGTTAGAGTATGCGGGGATGCGCAAAATATCGGTATAAAAAGAATAAGGGTATTGTAAAACGTAAATGTGGATTATGATAGAGTGAATTTAATCTGCATTTTCAAAAGAAAAAATGAAAAAAATATTGAAAAAATCCAAAAAATTGGATGGATGCATTGAAAAAAATATGAAAAATTGGTCAAAAAAACAGGCTGATGAGAGGTTGAAATAAATATGTTAAATTACTGAAAAGCTAGTAGTAGCAATGAAAACAGGACGTTTATCAGAATAAAATAACAAGTGATAATTTAAGACGAATGTGCAAAATTAATTTTTCAAAAATCAAAATAAATTAATTTTGTGATATTGACATTTTCAGACTAAAGACTAGAATATATTTAACATTTAAATTTTCGCAGATTAAAGCGGCGGAGTGAAAAATAATATATATTCAGGTGGAGGTTGAAATGTCTAGAGTTTACAATTTTTCAGCTGGTCCGGCAGTTCTTCCGGAAGAGGTTCTTTTAGAAGCACAGAGAGAAATGCTTGATTATCATGGATGTGGCATGTCAGTTAATGAGATGAGCCATCGTTCCAAAACTTTTGATTCTATTATCCAGACAGCTGAACAGGACTTGAGAGATCTGTACAACATCCCTGATAACTATAAAGTTCTTTTCCTTCAGGGAGGAGCAAGTCAGCAGTTCGCAGCAATCCCTATGAATCTTATGAAGAATAAGAAGGCAGGTTACATTATCACAGGCCAGTGGGCTAAGAAGGCATGTCAGGAGGCTTCAATCTATGGTGAAGCTGTGCAGCTTGCTTCCAGCGCTGATAAGACATTCTCATATCTTCCGGATTGTTCTGATCTTCCTATCACAGATGATATGGACTATGTATACATCTGCAAGAACAATACGATCTATGGAACACACTTTAACACACTTCCTAATACTAAGGGTAAAGACCTTGTAGCAGACGTATCTTCCTGCTTCCTTTCAGAGCCTGAAGATATCTCCAAGTACGGAATTATCTACGGCGGTGTTCAGAAGAATGTAGGACCTGCAGGTCTTGTTATCTCTATCATCCGTGAGGATCTTATCCGTGATGATGTGCTTCCTTTCACACCTACAATGCTTAAGTTCAAAACTCAGGCAGACAATGGTTCACTTTACAACACACCTAACTGCTGGTCCATCTACATCTGCGGCCTTGTATTCAAATGGCTCAAGGCTCAGGGCGGTCTTGTAGAGATGCAGAAGAGGAACGAAGAGAAGGCCAAGATCCTCTATGACTATCTTGATCAGTCCAAGATGTTCAAGGGAACAGTTCGCGTAGAAGACAGATCTCTTATGAATGTTCCTTTCGTAACAGATTCTGAAGAGCTCAATGCCAAGTTTATCAAAGAGGCTACTGCTGAGGGGCTTGTATCACTTAAGGGACATAGAACAGTTGGCGGTATGAGAGCTTCCATCTACAATGCAATGCCTAAGGAAGGTGTTGAGAAGCTTGTAGCGTTCATGGATCAGTTTGAGAAGGCTAATGGCTGATTTTTTCTAAAACACAGTGAATGATAAGGCATGGTCTGAATTGTTCGAAAGGCCTTATTACTTTCCGATTCACTGAATCACGAAACATGCAAAAATATATTTTTGATATATACGGTCAATAAGTCGTTAGATCATATACTTGATGCATTCAGGCATCAGAAAGAGGAGCTATGTACAAATATAAATGTTTAAATCCGATTGCCAAGATCGGTCTTAATAACTTCACAGAGAATTTTGAAGCAACTGATAATGTAGACGATGCAGACGGTATTCTTGTAAGAAGTGCTGTAATGCATGATATGGAGTTCTCAGACAATCTTCTTTGTATTGCTAGAGCAGGTGCAGGCGTTAACAATATCCCGCTTGAGAAGTGCGCTGAGAAGGGTATCGTAGTATTTAATACACCCGGAGCTAATGCCAACGGTGTTAAGGAGATGGTAATAGCTGCTATGCTTCTTGCATCACGTGATATCATCGGCGGCGTAGAATGGGTCAAGGCCAATGCCGGAGATCCTGAGATCGCCAAGGTTACAGAGAAAGCTAAGAAGAAATTTGCAGGTAATGAGATCATGGGCAAAAAGCTCGGTATCATCGGACTTGGTGCTATCGGCGTAAGAGTTGCTAACGCTGCTAAGCTTCTTGGAATGGATGTATATGGTTATGATCCATACCTTTCTGTTAATGCTGCATGGAACATGTCTTCAGACGTTCATCATGTAACTAATGTAGATGATATATACTCAAAGTGTGATATTATTACTATTCATGTACCTCTTCTTGAATCTACCAAGGGCATGATCGGTACAGAAGCTATTGCTAAGATGAAAAAGGGCGTCATCCTTCTTAATCTTGCAAGGGATATCCTGTGCGATGAAGCTGCAGTATTGTCAGGAATCAATTCCGGCAAGATCCGCAAGTATGTAACTGACTTCCCGAATACAACTACTGCAGGTCATGACAACTGCATCGTAATCCCACACCTTGGCGCATCAACAGAAGAGTCTGAAGATAACTGCGCTATCAAGGCTGTTATGGAGATGATGGAGTATCTTGAGAATGGTAACATCTCCAACTCAGTTAACTATCCTGATGTAAACCTCGGTGTATGTGTAAGACCTCGTATTGTAATCTTCCATAAGAATGTTGCTAACATGATCACCAAGTTCACAAGAGAGTTTGGTAATGAAGGCATCAACATCACAGATATGGCTAATAAGTCCAAGGGTGAATATGCATATACAATCATGGATTTCGAAGATGCCATTAAGGATGAAACTGTTAAGAAGCTTCAGGAGATCGAAGGCGTATTCCGCGTAAGAGTAGTTCGTAAGGAGCTGTGATATTATATTGCAGACTTTTTCGATAAGCCCTATGAGGGCTGGAGATAGATTGATCTATATAGCAATTTATCTCCAACAGACCCGGATTTTTGGTCCGGAGATAATTTGATTTATTGAGTTATCTCCTTCAGACCTGGATTTTAGGTCCAGAGATAACTCGATTTATTGAGTTATCTCTTACAGACCCGGATTTTGGGTCCTTTAACCAACATTGCGATGTACAGGTAATAGCATAGTCCTTAGCATCGGATAGAGGATGTCGCGTTTTGGCGTGGCATCCTTTTTTGTCAGCCGAGGCAGTATTACCAATGGATATACCGGGACAATCTGTTTATAGATCATTGTTATGTTGTAAAAGAAAATATTAACATACCAAAAAACACATAAAAAATGCCAAATGATACTCAAAATTTGATATCATTGTATATGTGTTTGTTTTTTTAGATTCATATATTCAAACTTCACTGTCCAAGCGGAAAGTTTGAGTCATATATTTTTTCATTAACAGATCTGAATAAGATATATTTTTAATCATTTAATAACAAAGTGTAGCAGCCGTTTTTTGAAATAGTACACCGGCTATGAAGAGAAGATGAGGTAAATATGGCAACGATAAGACCTTTTAAAGCATTTAGACCTGAAGTATCACTTGCTGCAAGATGCGCAGCACTTCCCTATGATGTGTATAATTCCATAGAAGCCAGAAAAGAAGTGGACAAGGAGCCGCTTTCATTTCTTGCGATAGACCGTCCTGAAACTCAGTTCGAAGTAGGACACGATATGTATGCAGACGATGTATACAAGAAGGCTCATGACCTTCTGTGGCAGCGCATAGAAGATGGAACATATGTTCAGGATTCTGTACCTTGTTTCTATGTATACGAACAGACTATGAATGGCAGGACACAGACAGGCCTTGTAGGATGTGCAAGTGTTGATGATTATATAAATAATGTGATCAAAAAGCATGAAAATACTCTTGAGAAAAAAGAACAGGATCGTATCCGCCATGTCGATAGCTGTAATGCTCAGACAGGGCCTATTTTCCTGGGATATAGGAATAACAAAGAGATAGATAAAACTGTAGAGAAGATAAAGTATACGCAAAGACCTGTTTATGAGTTCACATCAGGTGACGGGACACTTAACAGAGTCTGGGTCTGTGCTGATGAGGATGATGTCAGGAAGATCAGCGATACTTTTGAAAATATAGATTCAATATATATTGCAGATGGTCATCACCGCTGCGCGTCAGCTGTTAAGGTCGCACTAAAAAGGCGCGGGGAAGATCCAAATCCTACAGGTAATAAGGAATATGACTTTTTCCTATCAGTTCTTTTCCCGGAAAATGAGCTCATGATAATGGACTATAACCGTGTGGTTAAGGACTTGAATGGCCTGTCTGAAGCGGAGTTTATGGACAGATTTAAAGAAAAGTATGATGTGGAAGAGGCAGGGAGTGATGCTGTTAAGCCTTCAGGTAAATACCATGTATCAATGTATATGAATGATAAGTGGTACAAGCTTGTTGCCAAGGAATCTGTGCGCAACGATGATGCGGTGGAGGGACTTGATGTATCAATACTTCAAAATGAGATACTGGGACCTGTTCTTGGCATTAAAGATCCTAAGAACGACTCGAGGATTGACTTTGTAGGTGGAATAAGGGGACTTAAGGAGCTTGAAAGAAGATGCCATGAGGATATGAAGGTAGCATTTGCAATGTATCCTACAGCTATTAGTGAGCTGTTTGCAGTTGCTGATGCAGGAAGACTCATGCCGCCTAAGTCTACATGGTTTGAGCCAAAGCTCCTTAGCGGACTGTTCATACATGCATTTGAGGATAATTAAGCGTCATTAAAGGTTAAGATGTTAGTATAGTAATGAATGGGATGGCAAAAATACATAAAACAGGGAGAGTTTTTTGAAAAGAAGATCACTACTAAAAGTTAGCGTTTTAACATTATCGATATATATGACATGTGTAAGCGGATGCGTGCATAAAGATCCAGACATTGGATCGGAAGCTATCGCAATCAATCCTGACGGCTCGCCAAAAGACGTAAGTGATGCTGCAGGCAGTGCATCAACACTAGAAGAACCCTTGCAGGATCCTTATGAGTATCTGGATCCTGCGCTGGAGATCCTTAGCTGGAAATGTGTCAACGATGTGGCTGCAGGCAAAGCTATCGAGTATATTGATAAGGCGATAGAAATAGATGATGGCCTTACAGATGCTTATAAGGCCAGAGGCAGTGCCTATCTGTGTCTTGGAGATAGCATAGAGCATTTTGACAGCGCAGAAGCTGATTTTATCAAGTTGCAGGAATTAGATCCTGATAATCCGGATGGTTATCTGGGCCAGGCAGAGGTTCTTATTAGGAAAGGGCATAAGGATGAAGCGATAGAGCTTCTTAATAAGGCCAATGAACTGCTTAAAGCTCAGAAACAAAGTAATGCTGGCGCAACAGGCGCAGGTTCAGCGGCTGGAGGAAATTCTTCTGAAACATCAAATGATTCATCTGAGAATTCATCGGGAGAGAATAATTCCGGCTTAGAAGGGGCATCTGATGAAAAAACTTCTGATGAAGAGCTTTCTATGCAAGAATCAGGTGACGTATCGGAATCTGCTGCTAAAGATGGCGCAGCAGGCAATGGAGATGGTGAAACTGGTAATTCTGAAGATACCGTGGAATCATCCGGTGATGCAGAAGAGGAAGGCTCTGATTCGGACATAGATGATGAATCTGGTGACAGCTATTCTGCAGATAATGATGAAGACTCAGCTTCAGAAACAGATAATAGTGAATATGCTGTTAATAAAGCGGCGCGCTATAATTCAGGAATAGCTGAGATCTTCATGACAAGCGAAGATGACATACAAAGAAGAATAGATGAACTTATGTCTGATACATATTCGGACAGTACAGGAAGAGTCAGATATAAAACTGTATACGGTCAGGACGGCGCAGTAGCATCAGCTTTGTTTTATGCCTGTTATCAGTATGGCGAGTATGAACCGGATATCATAGTGTCCTACAACGCAGAGGGAACTATGGTGGCTTGCGCTTTTAACTTCTATGAAGGAACAAAACAGTATGTATACGGAATGTATACCAGCTCTGACACGTGGAATGTATGTATCCCTATGTGGTCCGAAGATGGCACCATGACCGGAATAGAAACTATTTATGGTGGAAGCGTCATAGCATATGACATGTATCTGTATGATGCAGAAGGTAACATGGCAGGATGTGAGCAGTACAATTCTTCCAAGAATCTTGAAAACACAGTATATTTTGACGGATACTCTGCAGAAAGCGTAGCAGGCGGCGGAGAAGGCGTTATAGGTACTCCCGCCTATACGATTGATGATGTCTATGCCCTGGTGGATCAGTTTTTGGAATGAAGCGGGACTACGGCTATAATATATCCTCTGCCAACTACACTTTGTTTACATTTGTATATAATGAAACGGTCTGCATTGGCAGACCGTTTTTACTTTTTTTATTTTGATAATCTGGATTCTAATTCCTTGATCTTTAATTGAAGATCAGCGATGGTAGCATCTTTCATAGATATGGTAGCATCTTTCATAGATATAGCAGCTTCTTTCTCAGATATAGTAGCGTTAGCCTCATCGAGTTGATCTTTTGTCTCATCGAGTTGATCTTTTGTCTCATCGAGTTGACCTTTTGTCTCATCGAGCTGATCCTGAAGCTCATCAATCATATATATAACTGTATTATGATCCAGTTCTTGGAGTTCTTTGGAAAACATCTGCATCACCTCTTCCACATTGAGACATATATCATAAAGGTCCTGATACATTGGCTTGAAATCCGGATACTTCTCTATCAGAGTACTGATATACTCAATATCATCGCACCCAAGAAATGTGAGCCAGGCATCGAAGTCATCTTTTATACCTTCATTATGGAGTCTATCCCTAAAAATATCAATAGGAATAAAAATACAGTTTTCAAGCATTTTTAGCTCTAAACCGGAATCAGATCTATGCCTGAAGGTGTGCATCAGAACGTTAGGATAATTCTTGAAGTCCGATGGACTTGATTCCATGAATATGATGGTATAGACAGGTGGCACGTCTTTATAATTAAATTTCTTGCTGGAATCCTTACACTTCGTCTTGATGCGTTTGTACTGACGCATCAGAAGATCTGCCATGTAGCAAGAAGCCCTTTCGCCGGCGAATTTGTAGCCGATTTTTTGAACTTCTATATTGGCGATTGTCCCATCTTCAAGTTCCACGACTATGTCAGTGATGACAAGAGATGCTTCGTCGCCTAATCTGTTGTTATCATTAGCAAGCTGATGCTTTACAGTTACCTTCTGAGACAGAATAACAGAAAGAAGCCATGACAATCTCTCGGGTTTTGTCTCCGGATTCAGAATTTCCTTAAAATAGCTGTCATAGAGCATCTTAACCCCTTTGGATCCAGTGCAGATATCAAGAAACAGATCTTGATTTTCGGTAGTCCACGAATCGAAGATAGAAATAAGCTTAGGTGACTTCCTTATCTCCATAAGTATCTCTTCACGTGTCCTAATGACAGGAAAATAGTGCTTTAAACTTTGGTATTTACTTTGCATACAGTTTCCTTCCTTGTAAAAAATATAGTTCCAGTTCTACCTAACGGTTAGTGGAATACTGGCGAGAACTCGCCATGACAGTCAAAAGACTGTGATAACAGTGCTCTAGATGTGAACACAAAAGATATCTTAGCATATATTAGTGGGTATGTACAGCCCTAAAAATGGCTTTTGACATTGACGTTTGACCGTATATGTGATACCTTAAATATAATACGTTGAAGCGTTAAAGTGAAAAAGAAAAATCTTTTTTCCAAAAGAATCTTCTTCATATATGTTTTTCACGCATCATCAAATATTATGAGGTCAAAGGGGGACCACAGGCTATGCCAGTTACAGAACTTCTTGAAAGAAATGCAAAATTATATCCGGACGAGATCGCTCTTGTAGAGCTTAATCCGGAGATGGCCGATACCAGACGTATATCCTGGAAAGAGTATGATCTTATAGAGCCAACAAGGTTTGAGCCTTACAGAAGGCAGATCACATGGAAGGTTTTTGATGAGAAGGCCAACAGATTTGCTAATCTGCTTCTTAGCAGAGGCGTTAAGAAAAATGATAAAGTTGCTATCATAATGTACAACTGTCTTGAGTGGCTTCCTGTTTATTTTGGGGTGTTAAAAACAGGTGCTATAGCAGTTCCTTTCAATTTCAGATACGATGCAGAAGAGATCTTGTATTGTACAGAGCTTGCAGAAGTTGACATTATAGTATTCGGACCTGAATTCATAGGACGTATAGAGTCATATGCAGAGCGTCTTTCAAAAGGACGTCTTCTTTTCTATGTAGGTGATAACTGTCCAAGTTTTGCAGAAAGTTATAGAGAGCTTGTTGCCGACTGTTCTTCTAAGTCGCCGCATCTTCCTCTTACAGATGATGACTTTGCTGCGATCTATTTTTCATCAGGAACAACAGGTTTTCCTAAGGCAATTCTTCATAAGCATCTGAGTCTGTCGCAGGCAGCAGAGATGGAAGCAAGGCACCATGGAACAGGAAGAGACGATGTCTTTTTATGTATACCTCCTCTATATCATACAGGAGCCAAATTCCACTGGATGGGAAGCTTGTTTGCAGGCAGCAGGGCTGTGCTTTTGAAAGGCGCTACGCCTGAAGTTATATTATCTGCAGTATCCAGCGAGAAGTGTACGATTGTATGGCTGCTGGTTCCGTGGGCTCAGGATATTCTGGATGCTCTTGACAGTGGCAGACTTAGTCTTGATGATTATGATCTTGATCAGTGGAGACTTATGCATATCGGAGCTCAGCCTGTTCCGCCATCACTTATCAAAAGATGGCTTGAATATTTTCCTGATCATCAGTATGATACTAATTACGGCCTTTCAGAATCTACCGGCCCCGGATGTGTGCATCTTGGAGTTGAGAATGTCGATAAGGTTGGCGCTATCGGCATACCCGGATATCGCTGGGAGTGCAAGATAGTTGATGAGAATGATGCAGAAGTGGACAAGGGTGATGTCGGAGAACTGTGTGTCAAAGGTCCCGGCGTTATGACCTGTTATTATAACAATCCGGAAGAGACTGCCAAAATCTTAAAAGATGGCTGGCTCTATACGGGTGATATGGCTATGCAGGATGAGGACGGATTTTATTTTCTTGTAGATCGCAAGAAGGATGTAATAGTCAGCGGCGGAGAGAATATCTATCCTGTTCAGATTGAGAATTTCATAAGAACTTTCGATAAAGTCAAGGATGTAGCAGTTATCGGAATTCCTGATCCAAGACTTGGAGAAAAAACTGCTGCCATAATTGAAGTAAAAGATGGTATGATATGTACAGAAGAAGAAATCAATGAGTATTGCATGGGTCTTCCAAGATATAAGAGACCTAAAACCATTTTCTTCGAAGAAATACCACGTAATGCCACAGGCAAGATAGAAAAACCAAAGCTTAGAAAGATGCATGGCGCTGAGAATCTTGTCGCTATGGAGAATAGGAGCTGATAGAACTTATATCCGGTCTTATACTAGAAGATCAGGATAGTTATATATAGCTTTGAATTTACCTATTTTGCCTGATGATGACCTGAAGGAAGACAGTTATGACACACAAGGAAGCAGAGCGGTGTATTCCCTCTTTTTTTGACGAATCTATTGAAAATCTGGAACTTGCAGAGTTCTTGGAGCATATCGACAGTTGTCCTGATTGCAGAGAAGAGCTTACGATACAATTTCTGGTAGGTAGAGGACTTCAGAGCCTTAGTATGGGCGATGAATTCAACCTTGCTGGAGAACTTGACAAAAAGCTTTTAAAGGCGCATGCTCGTCTGAACAGGCTCTACAGACTCGAAAGATTTTCATGGATCCTGCGAGCAATAGTAGTGGCAGAAACCGTGGCACTTTTTATGCTCACGCTTCGTATTTTGTTTTAACCCCTAAGGGTACGAAAGGAATTAAGGTAAATATGGGTATTGTTGTAATTGGCGCTGTTTTTGTAGATATTAAGGGTTATCCTTCCATGCAGTATATTGCCGGTGGGAGAAATGTAGGTAATGTAGTACAGGTACATGGAGGCGTAAGCCGTAACATAGCAGAGGACATAGCCAATGTTGAGTTAAGACCCACATTTGTAGGACTTGTTGATGAGACGGGTATCGGTACGGATGTTGTTGATAAGCTCAAAAACCATAAGGTCAACACCAAATATATCAGGAAAGTCAAGGACGGACTTGGCTCCTGGCTTGCTATATTCGATAATTCAGGTGATGTTGTTGCATCGATCTCCAAGCGTCCCGATTTAAGCGAGATCGCAAGAATCCTCGACGAACAGGGTGATGAGATCTTCAAAGATGCCGATAGTATCATCATTGAGTTCGATATGGAAAAAGATATTCTTAAAAGAGTTTTTGCTCTTGCACAAAAGTATGACAAGAAGGTATATGCTGTAGTTTCGAATATGACTATAGCAGTAGAAAGGCGAGATCTTCTGAAGAACTGTGCATGCTTTGTCTGCAATCAGCAGGAAGCCGGAATATTCTTTTCTGATGTATATGATGATATGGATCCGGAGCAGCTGCGTGAGATCCTTGTATGCAAGCTCAAGGCTTCTCAGATTCCGAAGATGGTAATAACTCTCGGAGAGCTGGGCTCTGTATATGCTACTTGTGACGGTGAATCCGGATATGTTAAGTCCAGGCAGGTTATAGTTACAGATACTACCGGTGCAGGCGATTCTTTCTTCGCAGGTGTAGCCATCGGCCTTACATATGGCAAGAGTTTCAGAGAATCCTGCGAGATAGGAACAAGACTTGCAGCTTCTGTTATAGCAACCAAGGAGAATGTATGCCCGAGATTTCTTCCGGAAGAGTTTGGAATTGATGCATCGAAGATCAAGGATTTTGAATGATTTCAGGATTTATGATGATATTTATAAGGTTCATAGGATAATAATAGGACCGATCATGACAGAAAAAGCTATTTTGAAGGAAAAAACTTCAAAGTAGCTTTTTCTTTTATGGGAAAAAAGGTATGATAATTCATATGTCTTCCGGCATCTTGCAGAACTAGTGAATTATAAGGTTGTCAAGATGAAGAATCTAAAAGCTTTTAGCGATGAGACTATTGAAATAGCCTTTCGCATGGCAAAACAGAATAATGATCAAAATATGATTAAAGGGGATAAGCGTTATGGTGTTGTTTCAGCAGATGATCGTTTTATTTTTAATAATGGGAGTTGGCTTTCTATGTGGCAAGAAGGGATATTTAAGTGATGACAATGCAAAAAGCCTTTCCTGGATAGTAGTTAATATTGCGACTCCTTCCATGATCCTTTCGGCAGGAATGAATGATGAGAGTACCATAAGAGGAAGCTCTTTAGTGCTCGGATTTGTGATAACGATATCTGTATTTGCCTTTTTGATCGCATTCTCTTTTATTATTATTCCAATTCTAAAAGTGCCTGCTGATGACAAAAACGTATATCGCGTCATGACTATTTTTTCAAACATCGGATTTATAGGCCTGCCTATTCTCCAGGCTACTTACGGCCCTGAGGCAGTACTTTACGGGGCGTTGTTTCAGTTTCCTTACAATTTTCTTATGTATACATATGGTATAGCTGCCATGAAAGGTGAGAATCCTTTTAAAAGCAGTAATCCGCTAAAAAAAGTTGTGAATGTTGGCGTTATGTCCAGTGTACTTGCAATTGTAATATATGTATCAGGTATTCACATGCCATCTGTTGCCACAGTGACTGCTAAGCATCTAAGTAGTCTTGCTGCACCGCTTAGCATGATGGTGATCGGGCAGTCTATGACTTCGATCAAGATAAAAGAATTATTTGGCGATATAAGGCTTCTTATTTTCACACTGATCAAGCTGATAATTGTTCCGGTTGCAGGGATACTGCTGCTCAGACTCTTTTTGGCCGATGACCTTCTCTTACAGGTGTGTTATATAATGTTGGCGGCTCCGGTGGGCTCAATGACAGCTATGGTTGCACAGCAGTACGGAGGCAATTACTCACTGGCATCCAGGGGAGTTGCATTATCTACTTTATTATCTGTAATAACTATTCCTCTTATATCTTTGATGATCGGGTAAATCTGGCAAAAATCTAAAATAGGGACCATGAGTGATCGCAGATCCAAGCAATTATGAAGCAAGGGCAAATGCAATAATTCTTAACACAAATGCTTCTTAAATGTTAATTTTGATTGGTGGACTCATACTTATCAGTGCAATAGAATTATGTTAAAATAAATTGCAAAGGTGGGATAAGTATGAGAAAACACTATTTGGACAACATTCGCTGGATCACAGTTGTTATCGTTGTGATCTATCATGTGTTTTATATGTATAACGCTGAGG
>JAEEGI010004167.1_pt1 | contig 34055 bp, 21 predicted proteins | sample 8958751 | NCBI WGS metagenome assembly JAEEGI01 (sample SAMN16246545, study PRJNA631951) | gut metagenome | biome: gut microbiome; feature: rumen; material: KS-attached | host: Bos | place: Iran: Karaj | collected 2018-10
ATCCCACACGCACCTCACCGTAGGGGCGGCCAGTGGCCGCCAGCAGGCCGCACCGGCCACCCCACACGCACCCGCCGTAGGGACGAGCACCTGTGCCCTTTATGGGTATTGCTCGTCCGGCTTGCGTAGCAAACAATCGCCCGGAGGGCGATCCAACCGGGTGCGGTATATCAAGCGGGTGCGTAAGGCGCACCACCTCATCCGTCACGGCTGCGCCGTGCCACCTTCCCCTCAAGGGGAAGGCTTTGGATTTGCCTTGCGGCAAATTGCGTTCGTGCCGAACGCCGGAGCGATGTGGGCATACTTCGTGACTCTTCGAGTTCGCTCCCTACGGGGGAACGCGGACGGCAGGGTGCCGTCCCTACGTACTTCTCGTCCCCTGATGCCTGATGCCTATTGCCCGGTATGATCAACGCACCGGGCGTTTTTTCCACCCAGGTTCTAAATTGCAGCCAACACGAATGCAAAACAGGGGAAACAGCTGCCGCCGATCCTTGGATCGGCGGCAGCTTTTCGGTCAATGCCCGCAGTGCTCGGGTTTGCAGTCCTCCCAGTCGGCGTCGGGCCGATCCACCTGGTCGTTGATCCGTTTGTATTCCAGATCGGTGGTGGGAGTCACATAGTTGGGGACCTCCAGGGCGTTGCCCACCTGGGGGATCTCCGGGGTTTTTCTGTGATTCTTTTTCGACATATTTCATCCCTCCGAGCGTATTTTGCCCGGAAAGGAGAAAAATATAACGAAAAAAAATATGTAATGTGTAATATGTAATAAGCAGCAAATTTACAGACGGTCAAAGATACTTATTACCTGTTACTTATTACTTATTACTTGTCGATGTTGATCCAGTACCGTTCCAGCCGGACGCCTCTGTGGGGCTCGTCCACGGTGCCGTCGTAGACGCCGCCGTTTTTCAGGATCACCCGGCGGCTGGCCTCGTTCTCCACCCGGCAGCAGACCAGCACCCGATCCAGCCCCTTGGCCTTGCAGATGGGCAGCACGTCCCGGAGCATTTGCGTGGCGCAGCCCTTGCGCCGTTCGGAGGGCCGGACGGAGTAGCCGATGTGGCCCGCATATTGGGCGGTGTACTCGTTAAGCTCGTGGCGGAACTGCACCATCCCCAACACTCTGCCGTCCTCCCGGACGGCCAGATAGAGGGTGGCCGGCAGCAGCCCCTCGGGGACGGTCTCCGGGTGCTTGCAGGCCTCCACGGCGGCGAGCCAATCCTCGGTGCGTTCAAAGCGGCGCAGAGCGCCGCAGCCGTCCATGGAGTTCCCTGCCTCCAGAAACTCCCGCCGGTAGGCCTGTATTTCTTTGTCATATTCCATGCTGGGCTCAATCAGCTTCATGAGACTCCCTCCTTTTTCCGCATCATAGCAAAGAAGGACGCGGCTGTCAAGACACAGTATGGAATCTGCATCGTTTCGTGGAACTTTTTTCTTGCGAAGTCGACTGTGTTCATGTATAATATTACAGTATGGCGCGGCTGCCCCCAAAGGCGGCGGCCGGGGAAAGGAATGGGACCATGAAAACAAAATTTTCGAAACACCTCTGCCGTCTGTTCGTGTTTCTACTGCTCAGCGTGATGCTGGCGACCACGGCCTTCGCGGACATGGGGCCGAAGCCCTCCCTGGAGGTTCGGGTGGAGATCGAGGGGGAAAAGCGCGCGTTCTACGCGGCTATTCTGGTAAACACAAAGCAATTCGGACCACACGGCGTGATGGAGCCCAACCCGAACGCCGACAGCGGATCCGAACCCGAGACGGAGGCGGAACGAGCTGAGTACGCCTTTTTAAACTTCCGGGATCCGGACGGCTACAACTATGTGTGCAGGATCTTCACGTCCGAGACTGGCGGCTTCAAATGGAACTATTACCCGCCGGAGACCTTCAAGGTGCTGCTCTGGTTCCCAGACACCGGGGAGCTTGTCTGTTCTGAGAGCCTGGATTGCTATGCCTTTGAATCCGCCTTTGAAGTGAGCTTCGCCGACGGCAGACTGAGCGCGAAGAAACAACTGGATATTCCCGGGAAGGCGCTGGGCTTTCTGGCGCGGGTCGCGGTGACCCTGCTTCTGGAATGCTGGCTTGCGATCACATTTGGTTACAGGAAGGGACTTCGGTACGTGGTTGCGGCCAACGTGGTCACGCAGCTCGCGCTCAATGCCGGACTTGCGGTCTGCATTCACTTTATCGGCGGCAACTGGTTCTTTTTCTATCTTGCGTATCTGTTCCTGGAGCTGCTTGTCTTTCTGGCGGAATGGTGTTATTACAGCTATAAGCTGCCCCAGACAAACCCGGAGCATCCGCACAAACGCCGCGTTTTTGCGTATGCCTTATTGGCAAATCTGCTGTCCTTCATCGGCGGCGTCGGGCTGAATCTTCTTTGGCCCATGGTGTTTTAATTCCGCAGGGCGGCCTGCGAGCAGGCCGCCGTCCGACCAATCAACACGGCGGGCAGGGGTCTGCCCGCCCTACGCAGAAAAAAGAAACGAGGGAGTATTATGCGTTACGATTTTACCACCTGGCCTGATCGGCGAGGGAAGGACGCCATTGCGGTGGACATGGTGGGGATGCCCGGGGGCTTCGCGCCTGCGGGGCCCAAGGAGGGCTTCAACGTGATCCCCATGTGGGTGGCCGATATGAATTTCCTGGCCTGCCCGTCCATCCAGGAGGCCATCATCGCCCGCACCCGGCACCCGGCCTTCGGCTACTTCATGCCCTCGGCGGAATACTATGACAGCATCATCAACTGGCAGCGGATCCGCAACGGGGTGGAGGGCCTGGAGCAGAAGCACATCGGCTACGAGAACGGCGTCCTGGGGGGCGTGGTCTCCACCCTGAACGTGCTCTGCTCCCGGGGCGATGCGGTGCTGGTGCAGAGCCCCACCTACGTGGGCTTTACCCACGCGCTGAAAAACAACGGCTACGAGATCGTCCACAACCCCATGTACCGGGACGAGGCCGGGGTCTGGCGGCTGGACTATGAAGACATGGAGCGGAAGATCGTGGAGAAGCACATCCACGCCACCATCTTCTGCAGCCCCCACAACCCCTGCGGCCGGGTCTGGGAGCGCTGGGAGATCGAAAAGGCCATGGCCATTTTTGAGAAGCACGATGTCTGGGTGGTCTCCGACGAGATCTGGTCTGATCTGATCCTGGGGGAGCATAAGCACATCCCCACCCAGTCGGTGAGCCCCTGGGCCAGGGAGCACGTGGCGGCCATGTACGCCCCCTCCAAGACCTTCAACCTGGCGGGCCTGGTGGGCAGCTACCACATCATCTATAACGATTGGCTCCGGGATCGGCAGGACAAGGAGAGCTCCCTCAGCCACTACAACTCCATGAACGTGCTGTCCATGCACGCGCTGATCGGGGCCTACGGCGAGGCGGGCCAGCTCTGGGTGGACGAGCTGCGGCAGGTGCTGACGGAGAACGTGCGCTTCGCCTGCGACTACATCCGGGAGCACTTCCGGGGCGTCAGTCTGATGCAGCCCGAGGGGACCTATATGCTCTTCCTCCACTGCGAGGACTGGTGCAAGGCCCACGGCAAGACCATCGACGAGCTGCAAAAGCTGGGCACCGACGTAGGCGTGGCCTGGCAGGACGGCCGAATGTTCGAGGATCCCTGGGGCATCCGCCTCAACCTGGCCCTCCCCCTGCGGGTGGTGCAGGAGGCCTTCGACCGAATGGACAAGTACGTGTTCAACGCGCAGGCGTAAATACGGCGGCCCCGGGATCAAAACCGATCCCGGGGTCGCCTGCTTTTTGCTTATTTCTTCCGTACCGCCTGGGCGATGGCCAGCACCAGGCCGAAGAGGACGCCGGCCACGGGCCAGACGATCCAGGTTTTTTGCCAGTCGTTGGTGAGGAAACTCCAGGCCAGGTAGCCTGCGGTGGCGGCGCACCAGTAGATCGCGGCCAGGGGCTCGCCGCGCTTGTTTTCTTCCTTTTGAGCCCGGCTGTAGCCGCCCTCCTCCAGAAGCATCTGATAGCCGCCCCAGACGGTGGAGCTGCGGACGATCAGGTAGACGCCGCCTGCCGCAATGGCCAGCAGCAGACCCAGAGAGGCCACGTGGGGGAAGGACTCCTCCGGGGTTGCCCCCTCTCCGAAGAAAATCAGCGTCAGGAAGAGGGGCAGCACGGAGGCCACGCAGAGGATAATGCCCACGGTCAGCAGGGTGTTGAAGCTGTGACGGTACTTTTCCCGGCGGTCCTTTACCATGCCGTCCACGCCGTAGGCGGTTTCAAAGCCGGTGTCATTCAGGTACTGGAAGCGCTGACCCTTCAGGCCGGTGGTGACAAAGAGGGCTACGGCGCAGCCCACCAGCAGGATGAGAGTCACCAGGCCGATGCCTCCCACCTGGGCCTCGGTCAGGGCCACCTTCCCGGCATCCATGGCGCCCCCCAGCACGATCAGCAGAATGGGGGAGAGGACGCAGAGCATCACGCCCAGGGCGATGCGCTTGGCGGCGAGGCTCCGGTAGTTCAGGAAATCCGCGGCCTCCTCCATGGACACCTGCCGCACGGGCAGGTCGGTATCCGGGGTGGGAAGGGTCTCGCCGCCGATGGCCTCGGGGCCCAGCTCGTCCTTCAATAAGTAGTCGGTGGAGACGCCGAAGATTTCCGAGAGCTTCAGGATGCGGTTCATGTCGGGAACGGATTGGGCGCTTTCCCATTTAGAGACGGACTGGCGGCTGACCTCCAGCTTGTCGGCCAGGTCCTCCTGGGACCAGCCGTTCTTCTTCCGCAGGTCAATGAGCTTGTCTGCAAGTATCATGATGTTCCTCCTTCTCCTTTCGAGCACGGCTCGGAAGGATTTATTGATGGCTCAAGCATAGCCGAAAACCCGGTTGCAGACCACCAATTTGCCTTGGAAATCCCGCAACTGACGGTTGCAATGCAGTTGAAAGTTGAAAATTGAAAGTTGAAAGTGACAAAATGCGGCGAAACACCCCCTACGGGTGCTCCGAGCCACGAGCCAAAGGGCGATCGGTTGACAGGCGCAAAATTTTCAATTCTCAACTTTCAATTCTAAACTGTAAAAAGCCCGGGGCGTCGGGACGCCGCCCCCTACGCGGGGGGGGAGCGCGGACGGCAGATAAGTGACGGCCCAAAGACGCAAGCGAAAGCGCAGCGTGTTTGGCAGCCGGAACTTATGCATAGCTGTGCCGTCCCTACGAGCCACGAGCCGTGAGCCAAGGGCGATCGGTTGACAGGCGCAAAATTTTCAATTCTCAACTTTCAATTCTAAACTGTAAAAAGCCCGGGGCCGTTGCCGGCCCCGGTGCTTTTTACTTCCGTACCACAGTGCCGCTTTCGCCGCGGACGGCTTTGCCGGCGTTCTCCAGGGAGGCGATGATGGCCTCGCCGCCGGTCTTGGCAAAGGAGATGGCTGCCTTCACCTTGGGGAGCATGGAGCCGGGGGCAAAATGGCCCTCCTCGCAGTAGCGCTCCGCCTCGGCCACGGTCATGCTGTCCAGAGACTTCTGATCGGGCTTGCCCCAGTTGATGGCCACCCGATCCACTGCCGTCAGGATCACCAGAGCGTCCGCGTGGACCAGCTCAGCCAGCTTGGCGGAGGCGAAGTCCTTGTCGATGACGGCGGGGGTGCCGTAGAGCTTGCCGTCCTTGCGGATGACGGGAATGCCGCCTCCGCCCACGGTGATGACCACAAAGCCCTGATCCACCAGAGCGTTGACCATGTTCTTCTCGATCACGTCCACCGGCTTGGGAGAGGGGACCACCTGGCGATAGCCGCGGCCCGCGTCCTCCACCATGGTGTAGCCCTTCTCTGCGGCGATGCGCTCGGCAGTCTCCTTGTCATAGAAGGCGCCGATGGGCTTGGTGGGGTGCTGGAAGGCGGGATCGGCCTCGTCCACCAGAACCTGGGTGACGATGGTGGCCACGTCCTTTTGGATGCCCCGGGCGGCCAGCTCGTTGCCGATGGCGTTCTGCAGGTGGTAGCCGATGTAGCCCTGGCTCATGGCGCCGCACTCGGGGAAGGGCATATCGGACTTGATGGCCTTGGCCTCGGCGGCGGTGCTGAAGCCCAGGTTGATCATACCCACCTGGGGGCCGTTGCCGTGGGCGATGACGACCTGGTTGCCCTGGGCGATCAGATCCACGATGGACTTGGCGGTCTCCTCCACCAGCTTCAGCTGCTCGTAGGGGGTGTTGCCCAGGGCGTTGCCGCCCAGCGCGATGACGATGCGTTTGCTCATGATTGTTACCTCTCCTGTTATTTCGTGGCCTCAGTCGGCCGTTTTCTGCCAGTTGTTTGAAAGACGCGTAGGGGGCGGCGTCCTCGACGCCCCGACCTGATCGGTTACGGATACGCACGGGCCGTCGAGGACGCCGGCCCCTACGGACGGGGTCAAAAGATTTTACGCTTGTCGCTTCCGGCGTCCAGGGCCATGAGGGCGTGGACGGGGTCCTTCACCTGGGCCAGGAAGATCATGGCCGCGATGATGTAGGGCTTGTAGCTGGCCTGCTTGTACAGGGGCACCAGGTAGCGGTCGAAGACGGAGTTGTCCACCTCGCCCTCGGGGCAGCTCAGGCCGGAGATGTCGGCGGGCAGGCAGTGGAGATACAGAGCCTTGCCGTCCTTGGTCAGCTTCATCATGTCTTCGGAGCAGGTCCAGTCCTTGTGGGTGGCGTTCTGGGCCAGCAGCCGCTGCTCCAGCGCGTCGATGCCGGCCTGGTCGCCCTTGAGGTAGAGGGCGCTGCGCTCCTCCATGGCGGCAAAGGGGGCCCAGGACTTGGGGTAGACGATGTCCGCGTCCCGGAAGGCTTCTTCCATGCTGTTGCACTTGGAGAAGCTGGAGCCGTACTTCTTGCAGTTGCTCCGGGCGATGTCCTCCACCTCGGGGAAGACGTCGTAGCCCTCGGGATGGGCCAGCACCACGTCCATGCCGAAGCGGGTGAACAGGCCGATCACGCCCTGGGGCACCGACAGGGGCTTGCCGTAGCTGGGGGAGTAGGCCCAGGTCATGGCCACCTTCTTGCCCTTGAGCTTCTCCACGCCGCCGAAGTGGTGGATCACGTGGAGCAGGTCCGCCATGCACTGGGTGGGGTGATCCACGTCGCACTGGAGGTTCACCAGGGTGGGCCGCTGCTCCAGAATGCCGGTGCGGTAGCCGTCCTCCAGGGCGTCCATGAAGGTCTTCTGGTATTCGTGGCCCTGGTGGATGTACATATCGTCCCGAATGCCGATGACGTCCGCCATAAAGGACACCATGTTGGCGGTCTCCCGGACGGTCTCGCCGTGGGCGATCTGGGATTTTTTCTCGTCCAGCACCTGCTCCTCCAGACCCAGCAGATTGCAGGCCGAGGCAAAGGAGAAGCGGGTGCGGGTGGAGTTGTCCCGGAAGAGGGAAATGCCCAGGCCGGAGTTGAAGATCCGGGTGGACTTGTTGTGCTCCCGCAGATCCCGCAGGGCGTCGGCCACGGCAAAGACCGCCGCGATCTCGTCGTCGGTCTTGTCCCAGGTCCAGTAGAAGTCCTGCTTATACATATTGTTGATCCGCAGCTTTTCCAGCTCGCGGGCCAGCTCAAAGGCTTTGCTCATGGTATCAGGCTCCTTTTTAATTGTAGCGCGGGCAATCTGCCCGCAAATGGGCAACTGGCGGCAGGCGTGTAGGGACGGCACTCTGCCGTCCGGCGTTCGGCACGAACGCAATTTGCCGCAGGCAAATCACGATGACCGACCTGTTTGGATGAAATGTATCCGCCTACAATACAAAACGTGGGATCGCCCTGCGGGCGATCGTTCGCCTGCGGTGAACCGGACGGCAAGGTGCCGTCCCTACGGGGTCAGCGGATGTCGTTCCCCGTCAGCTCCTGGCGGAAGGCGGTGGCGGACTCGGATTTGTCGCCGGGCTGATAGAGCATCGGCACGGCGGCGTAGAGGGCGGCGCAGACCACCAGGTCGTGCTTCCAGGTGATCTCGTTGGGGGCGTGGGCCTGACTCTCCGCGCCGGGGCCGAAGCCCACGCAGGGGATGCCGTAGCGGCCCTGGATGGACACGCCGTTGGTGGAGAAGGTCCACTTGTCCGTCAGCGGACGGCCCTCCCGCTTGGCCCGGGCGGTCTCGTCCACCCAGAGGCGCTCGTCTCCCCAGAGGGCCTTGTGGGCCTCCACCAGAGCCCGGACATGGGGGGCGGTCTCCTTGTTGATCCAGGTGGGGAAGAAGGCCTCCGTCTCGTAGACGTGGCCGGTCCAGGAGGGACGGTCGTACATATACATGGAGACCTTCACGTCCTTGGCGTACTTCTGCACCGCGGGCAGCTCCTCGATCTCCTTGAGGCAGGACTGGTAGGTCTCTCCGGCAGTCATGCGCCGGTCGATGGAAATGGCGCAGGAGTCCGCCACGGCGCAGCGGCTGGGAGAGGTGTAGAAGATCTGGCTGGTGGTGCAGGTGCCCCGGCCCAGGAAGCGGGCGTCCTCGAAGTGCTGGGGGTTGTACTTGGGATCCAGCATCTTCACCAGACCCTTGATCTCTTTGTCGTCCCCCGCGTCGTTCTCGTTCAGATCCCGAACGTTCAGCAGGATCTCCGCCATCTTGTGGATGGCGTTGTCCCCCCGCTCCGGGGCGGAGCCGTGGCAGCTCACCCCGTGGACGTCCACCCGGATCTCCATGCGGCCCCGGTGGCCCCGGTAGATGCCGCCGTCGGTGGGCTCGGTGGAGATCACAAACTCGATCTTGCTCCGGGCGTCCTCGGGCCCGTCAAAGTACTCGTTGACGATGGACTGCCAGCACATCCCGTCGCAGTCCTCCTCCTGGACGGAGCCCACCACCATGAGCTTGTAGCCCTTGGGCAGCAGCCCCAAGTCCTTCATGATCCTGCCGCCGTAGGCCGCGGCGGCCATGCCGCCCTCCTGGTCGGAGCCGCCCCGCCCGTAAATGACGGTGTCGGTCTCATAGCCTTGGTATGGATCGGCCTCCCAGTTGTCCCGGTTGCCGATGCCCACGGTGTCGATGTGGGAGTCGATGGCGATGATCTTGTCGCCCTCGCCCAGCCAGCCGATCACGTTGCCCAGCTTGTCGAATTCCACCTTGTCGTAGCCCAGCTTGGTCAGCTCGGCCGCGATGCGCTTTGCCACGCCCTCCTCCTGGCAGGATTCGGAGGGAATGGCGATCATATCCCGCAGGAAGCGGGTCATTTCCGTTTGATAGCCCTCGGCTGCGCGCCGAATCTGTTCGTAATCCATGGCGTACCTCGATTCGTGGGGGTGTGGTTGATCCGAAAAAACAATTTACCGAATGCTATTGTAGCATAAGTGTTTCGGAAGTCAACCCATTTTCCAAAGAAAGTCAGCCATCCAGAAAAAATTTTTGAAAACAGGACGATTCTTTGTTGATTTCTCGAAAAGCTGTGATATGATAATAAGGATAGAACAAGTCTGAAACAGGAGGTTCGCTATGCTGAAACCGCATGAATTGGAAATGCTTCGCAATGTTGCCAAGGGCGTTGCCGCCGAATTTGGCAGCGGTTGCGAGGTTGTTGTGCATGAAATCTCTCCCGAGGCCGCGGAGCACTCGCTGGTGGCCATCGAGAACGGGCAGGTCACCGGCCGGAAGCCGGGAGACGGCCCCAGCCAGGTGGTTCTGGAGCAGCTGAAAAAGGCAGGGTCGGATCCCACCGTGGATCGGCTGAGCTACCTGACCCGGACGCCCGGCGGCAAGCTGCTGAAATCCTCCACGGTCTTTCTCCGGGGGGAGGACGGGAAGGTCTGCGCCATCTTCGGCATCAACTTCGATATCTCCGCGCTGGCGCTGGCCGAGGGGGTGCTCTCGGAGCTGACCTCTCCCGAGGAGAAGGGGCAGACGGAGCCCACCCAGATCCCCAACAACGTCAATGCCCTGCTGGACGATCTGATCGAGCGCTCCGTGAAGCTGGTGGGCAAGCCCGTGAGCCGCATGAACAAGGACGACAAGATCACCGCCATCCGCTTCCTGGCCGACAGCGGCGCCATGCTCATCACCAAGTCCGGCGACAAGATCGCAAAATTCTTCGGCATCTCCAAGTATACGCTCTATTCATACTTAGACACCAAGCAGGAGGACAAAAAGCATGATTGACCTTTCCATCCACAAGGAGGGCCTTGCCCACAACATCCAAAAGGCGCGGGAGAACAACGTCATCATCCCCACCATCGCCCAGATGCAGGATCCCGACAAGATCCCCGAGAAGATCAAGGCCAAGCTGGCCGAGACGGAGCTCTGGGCTGTGGATCCCGTCAATCTGTTCCGGATCAACTGGCACAACGAGGCTAAGGAGTCCGGCGGCCTGTTCCAGAAGGTGCCCAACTACGTGGAGATCCCCTCCGCCCTCTCCGGGGTGCCCTGCCGCATCCTGGCCATGGCGGGCAAGTGGTTCCCCACGGGCTGCCACAAGGTAGGCGCGTCCTACGGCTGCCTGGTGCCCCGGCTGGTCACCGGCCAGTTTGACGCCACCTATCACCACGCAGTCTGGCCCTCCACCGGCAACTACTGCCGGGGCGGCGCCTTCAACTCCAAGCTGCTGGCCTGCGATTCTGTGGCCATCCTGCCCCAGGATATGTCCAAGGAGCGCTTCGACTGGCTGAAATCCATCGCCGGACGGATCATCGCCACCCCCGGCTGCGAGTCCAACGTGAAGGAGATCTTCGATAAGACCTGGGAGCTGAAGCAGGATCCCACCATGATGATCTTCAATCAGTTTGCCGAGATGGGCAACCCCCTGTGGCACTACAACGTCACCGGCACCGCCCTGGCGGAGCTCTTTGAGGCGGCGAAGAAGCCCGGCCAGAGGCTGGCGGGCGCGGCCTTCACCTCCGGCTCCGCGGGCACCATGTCCGCCGGCGACCTGCTCAAGGAGCGCTACCCCCGCGCCAAGCTGGCGGTGGGCGAGGCCCTGCAGTGCCCCACCATCGTCTGCAACGGCTTCGGCGGCCACCGGATCGAGGGCATCGGCGACAAGCACATCCCCTGGGTGCACAACGTCCGCAACACCGACATGGGCATCGCCATCGACGACGAGGACTCCCAGCGCCTGCTGCGGCTGTTCAACACCCCCGAGGGGCAGCAGTACCTGCGGGACGAGCTGCACATGAGCGACGAGCAGATCGGGAAATTCACCTGGATGGGCATTTCCGGCATTGCCAACGTGCTGTGCTGCATCAAGATGGCCAAGTGGTACGAGCTGACTGAGGACGACGTGCTGGTTACCGTGCTGACCGACTCCGCTGTGATGTACAAGTCCCGGGTGGCCGAGCTCAACGAAATGTACGGCCCCTACAGCGTCACCGAGGCTGCCAAGGATCACGCCCTGCATATGCTGGGGCTCAAGACCGACAATATGCTGGAGCTGACCTACCCGGAGCGCAAGCGGGTCCACAATTTGAAGTATTACACCTGGGTAGAGCAGCAGCAGATGGACGTGGAGGATCTGAACGACCAGTGGTACAAGCCCCAGGTCTGGGACGAGGTCCACGCCCAGGCCGCCCAGCTGGACAAGCTCATCGAGGCCTTCAACGACGAAGTCGGTCTGCTGGCTCGCCTGTAACCCCGCCTGTAGGGACGGCACAGCTATGCATAAGTTCCGGCAGCCAAACACGCTGCGCTTTCGCTTGCGTCTTTGGGCCGTCACTTATCTGCCGTCCGCTTTCCCCCGCCCTGACGCGGAATGCAAAACGCAAAACGCAAAACGCAAAATTGTGGTATTTTGCAGATTGCCATCTGCAAAATGACGATTTGAACGATACCGAAATTTTTAACTTAAATCGCGAAAGGAGAATTACTTATGAAGCAATCCATCACTCGCGTACTGTCCCTGCTGCTGGTCCTGGCGCTGGCTGTGGGCCTGCTGCCCATGGCAGTCCTGGCCGGAGGGGACGAAGAAACGATCTGGCTTGCCTCCGCTTTCGTTAGCTACCCCATGGCCGGGGCGCACCCGAATCTGACCGGCATGACCGAGTATGACACAGACCCCTGCGTGGTGGACGAGGTCCATTTCTTTGAACTGAACAGCAGCGATCAACCCATCGGCGCGTTCCTGAACGAGAACTACAGCTTTGTGGCCGGTCAGAAATACGCCTGCCAGGTTCTGATGAGCGCGAAGCCCGGTTACCGCTTTGACAGCGAAAATACGGACGGCTACGTCAATAACCGGTATGCCGACTTGAACGTGCTGGACAGCGAAACGGCTGTCCTGACGGTCTATCTCACCTGTGCTGCTGAGTACTGCACCGTCACCTTCGACGCCAACGGCAGCAAGGACGCACCCCCCGCTCCCATTCGGGTGCCCTACGGCGCTACGGTCTGGGACGTGATCCGAAACTTTGAGGCCGTGGCAATGCCCGATCAACCCTGGGAATATTTCTGGGACTGGAGTCTGGATCCCTTCGCTACCGATTTTGGCGCTAACTATTACTTCGTCAATCCGGTTACCGAGGATCTGACCCTTTACGCCATGTGGATCCCCTGCCCCCGGGAGGTAGAGCTCTACGTGGAGCTGCCGGAAGGCTGCATGACTGACGGCGTGGACAAACCCTCCATCACCGTCCCGGAGGGTGCCTCTTACGCAGCGTATTCTGATAATCTCTATGTGGGCCTGGTGGACGGCTGCCCGCACCCGGATCTGGTTTACTGCGATCCCCTGCAGAGGGGCGTGACCTACTACAGCCGGGCGACGGTGTACGCGGAAGTGGCCGGTCAGCTGCCCGCGATCCACCTGCACGGGGCGGAGCTCGTCAGCGTCGAGGGCCACGAGAGCTGGCTGGACATCATCTACAGCGTGACCCCCCAGGACGACAGCGCTGTGACCAAGGCTTCCGTTGCCATCAACACCCCCAGAGCGGGCCAGAACGCCATCGAGCACCACCCCGAGGTCATCAGCCTGACCCCCGGCGTCCAGGCGGGCGTGCAGGGCTGGTTCGATTCCCCGGAGCTGGGCACGGAGATCTGTGAGGACGCCCTGGAGGGCGGCAAGACCTATTACGCCCTGATCAACGTGGGCGACGAGACCGGGAACTATATGCTCTCCGCCAACAACCTGTCCCTGGAGCTGCTGGGCAAGAACGCCGAGCTGATCCGCATGGTGGATCTGTCCGACGTTATGCCCAATCACGTTGGAGCCGTGGTGGGCGTGACCATTCCCCGGACCTACAACTTCACTGTGAGCGTCAAATACGGCGGCGGCAAGTTCCGCTCCGACCGGAGGATGTCCAAGTGGGTCAAGACCATGGACTTCGCCGACACGGAGGAGGGCCCCGTCACCCTCTACGCCAAGGCGGAGCCCGGCTATATGTTCAAGTCGTGGTATGACGCCACCAGCTATGAGACCCTGAGCAAGGATCCCGTGTACACCTTCGACGTGGATCACGACGTCAATATCGTCGCCAGCTTCGTGAAGAAGTCCTTTGACGACGTGGGAGCCTGGGATTACTTCTATGAGCCCGTTATGTGGGCCGTCAACCACAATCCCGTTATCACCCGCGGCGTAGGCGACGGCCTCTTCGGCGTGGGCAGCCCCTGCACCCGGGCCCAGATCATGACCTTCCTCTGGAAGGCCAACGACGCGCCGGATCCCATTACCACCGAGAGTCCCTTCTCCGATGTGAAGCCCGGCGACTACTACTACAAGGCCGTCCTTTGGGCGGTGGAGAACCATATCACCCGCGGCGTGGGCGACGGCCGCTTCGGCGCGAACGATCCCTGCACCCGAGAGCAGGCCATGACCTTCCTGTGGAAGTCCAAGGGCTCCCCGGAGCCCCAGTCTATGGAGAATCCCTTCACCGACGTGGATGCCGGCAGCTACTACTGCAAGGCCGTCCTCTGGGCCTCCCAGCAGACGCCTCCCATCACCGCAGGTATGGGCGGCGGCCTCTTCGGCGTGGGCGTCACCTGCACCCGCGAGCAGATCATCACCTTCCTGTATAAGGTTTACGGCCCGAAGGGATAATCAACAGGGAATAAGGAATAGGTAATAGGTAATAAGTAATAGGTGCCAGCGCAGGGTGGGCGGCGTCCTCGACGCCCCGAACCATGCCGAAACGGAAACTTTCGGGCTGTCGGGACGCCAGCCCCTACCCCGTCCGGACGCACCCACCTGTAGCGCGGGCTATACTCCGTGACTCTTCGAGTTCAGCCCGCCCAACCACACACAAACAGGAGAACCCCCATGCGTAACGTCATCTGTGCCCGCTGCGTGAAATGCGGCAGGGAATACGAGGCCGTCCCGAATCTCACCAACTGCGGATGCGGCGGTATTCTCGACATTATCTACGACTACGACTACATCAAAACGAAGCTGACCAAGGAGACCCTGGCAAATCGCCGCAATCCCACTATGTGGCGCTACCGGGAGCTGCTTCCGGTGGAGGAAACGACGCCGGACACAGAACTGCGGGTGGGCTGGTCGCCCCTCTATGAGGCCCCCCGGCTGGCAAAGGAGCTGGGCATCCGGCAGCTCTGGATCAAGGACGACGGGATCAACCCCACCGCTTCCCTGAAAGACCGGGCCTCCGCCATGGCGGTGGCCAAGGCCCGGGAGGCCGGGGCGGAGGTCATCGCCTGCTCCTCCACCGGCAACGCCGCCTCCTCCCTGGCGGGCAACGCCGCGGCGGCAGGGCTCAAGACCTACATCTTCGTCCCGGCCCGGGCCCCCAAGGGCAAGGTGGCCCAGCTGATGACCTTCGGGGCTACGGTGATCTCCGTCCAGGGCAGCTACGAGGACACCTTCGAGCTGTCCAGGCAGGCCATCGAGCGCTGGGGCTGGTACAACCGCAACGCGGCCATCAACCCCTACCTCTCCGAGGGCAAGAAGACCGTGGGCCTGGAAATGATGGAGCAGCTGGGCTGGCAGGTGCCGGACTATATCGCCATCTCCGTAGGCGACGGCTGCACCATCGCGGGGCTCTGGAAGGGCCTCAAGGATCTCTACGCCATCGGCTTCATCGATCGCCTGCCCCGGCTGATCGCCGTCCAGGCGGCAGGCTGCTGCCCCATCAACCGGGCCGTGGAGGAGAACGCCCCCTGGCGGCCCATGGAGGAAAACACCCTGGCGGACTCCATTGCCGTGGGGGTGCCCCGGAACCCGGACAAGGCCATCCAGGCCATCCGGGAGTCCAAGGGCCTGACCGTGGAGGTTACCGACGGGGAGATCATGGCTGCCCAGAAGCTGCTGGGCACCCGCTGCGGGGTCTTCGGCGAGCCCGCCGGGGTCACCGGCACCGCGGGGCTGAAAAAGCTCTGCGCCCAGGGGAAGCTTCCCCCCGACGCCACGGCGGTGTCCGTGGTCACCGGCAACGGCCTCAAGGACGTGGCCAACGCCATCCGGGCCTGCGGCGAGCCCATCTCCGTTCCCTCGGATCTGGGCCGGCTGCTGGAGGCCTTTGCAGAGCGGCACATTCCGCTGAAATAGACGACTGAAATAGACGACTGAAATAGACGACTGAAATAGGCGACCCAAATACGGGCAGGCGGACAGCCCACCTCAGCGCGTCAAAGAAGTTGAAAGTTGAAAATTGAAAGTTTAAAGTTGTGGTATCGTTCAAATTGCCATTTGACCGATGAGAAGAAAAGCGAAGAATTCCAGCTCAATGATTCTTTTTACTGTGTAATTACGGGTTGCTGTGTAATTACAGGTCAAAAAAGCGGAAAAAGCCTGTTTTTGCAGCTTGGATTTCCTTTTTTAAATGGCAATTTAAAAAACACCTTCATTTTCAACTTTCAACTTTCAATTCTCAATTCTGCCTGCATCCGGGAAAAATGAATGCAGGAAGCTCTTTGACAGTCTGGGGCAGGCCACCGGTCTGCCTGTGTTTGCGTTCAAAAAAAGATTGGATAAAGTTCATAATTCCTTTTAATTATTCACGAATTATGTTCAAAAATACGCGATACAATGTCGGTGGATCAAGAAAAAAACCACAGCAAAGGAGCGTTGAAGCATGAATGAATACGAATTGAACGGATTTGAACAGGACAGAATGCGGAACGACGAGCCGGAAAAGGCCGCCCTCTCCGACGAGCGCTTTGCGCCGACCATGCCCCCCGAGTCTGTGAACGAAACCGCAGCGGAGCCTGTGAACGAAACCGCAGCGGAGCCTGTGAACGAAACCGTAACAGAGCCTGTGCAGGAAGCCCCGGCGGGGGCCGAGCAGGAAGCCGGCGCCCGCCCGGAGGCCGAGGCTGCCCCGGAGAGCGCCCAGGAGCGCCAGATCCCCCAGGCACCGGTATTCGACCCGGAATACAAGGCACCGCCGGTGTCTCCCTCAGAGCCGGAGTATCAGCGGCACGCCACAGAGCCCTCCTTCCAGGATTACTATTACGCCTCCGGCCCCATGCGCACGGCCCGGCCCGCCCAGAACGAAAACTCCCAGCCCGGTTCCCAGAGCTACGGCGCTCAGAGCTACGGCGGCCAGAGCTACGGCGGCCAGAGCTACGGCGGGCAGAGCTACGGCGCACAGCGCTATGGCGAACCCTATTACACCCAGCGGAGCAGCGCCCCGGCGACGCCCCCTGTCCATCCCGCCCAGACGCCGAAGAAGAAGCGCTCCGGCTTCTGGAAGAAGGCTGTGGCCGCGGCCCTGGCCGTCGTTTTGCTGGGCGGCGGCGCAGGCATGGGCGGCGCAGCACTGATGAACCATCTGCAGAAGAACGGCTCCTCTGACAGCTCCACCAACGTCCAGGTGGCGGTCCCCCGGGAGACCAAGGATCTGAACATCGTGACCGTGGACAGCGGCAAGCTGATGACGGCCCCCCAGGTCTACAAGAGCAACGTCAACTCCACCGTGGGCATCACCACCGAAGTCACCACCAACTACTGGGGCTTCCAGTCCACCGGCGCGGCGGCAGGCTCCGGCTTCATCCTCACGGAGGACGGCTATATCCTCACCAACGAGCACGTCATCGAGGACGCCAACTCCATCACCGTGGCCATGTACGACGGCACCAGCTACCCCGCCAGGGTGGTGGGCTATGACGCCAGCAACGACATCGCCGTGCTGAAGATCGACGCTACCGGCCTGACCCCCGTGACCCTGGGCAACTCCGACGCCCTGGAGGTGGGCGACGAGGTGGTGGCCATCGGCAACCCCCTGGGCGAGCTGACCTTCTCCCTCACCAAGGGCAACGTCAGCGCCCTGAACCGGGCCGTGACCCTCTCCAGCAACGTCACTATGAATCTGATCCAGACGGACGCCGCCATCAACTCCGGCAACTCCGGCGGCGCGCTGTTCAATATGTACGGCGAGGTGGTGGGCATCACCAACGCCAAGTATTCCTCCAGCGGCTACTCCTCCTCCGCCAGCATCGACAACATCGGCTTTGCCATCCCGATCAATTCGGTGCGGAACATCGTGACCTCCATCATTGAGAAGGGCTACATCTCCACGCCCTACATCGGCGTCACGGTGGGCAACGTCAGCCAGGAAAGCCAGGACTACGGTATGCCCAAGGGCGCGGCCATCCGCTCCGTGGAGAAGGACAGCCCCGCCGAGAAGGCCGGTCTGCAGTCCAACGACATCGTCACCGCCGTGGACGGCGAGACCATCAGCTCCTACGAGGAGCTGGGCAAGCTGATTTCGGAGTCCCAGGTGGGCGACGAGCTGAAGCTCACCGTCTACCGCAAGGGCGAGACCCTGGAGCTCACCGTCTCTGTGGGCGAGCGGATCCAGGACGCCATCCCCCAGTCCAGCAGCCAGAGCAGCAGCGGCTACAGCGGCGGAATGCCCTGGTATCCGGAAAACCCGTAAACCGTAGGGGGCGGCGTCCTCGACGCCCCGAACGGCGCGGGAAGTGACCGTAGGGGGCGGCGTCCTCGACGCCCCGAACGGCGCGGGAAGTAATATGTAATATGTAATATGTAATAGGTAATAGGTAATAGGTAATAGGTAATAAGCAGGAGGCCGGTGGGTCTCCTGCTTTTTTCACGATTGCAAACGGGGGACACGTATGGTATAATCATACAAACGATTCTGCCTGCGGGGAGGAAAACGCTATGACAGAGTTTTTTGTGAATGGGAAGACGGTCAGAGCGGAGAAGAATCAAAAGCTTCTGCGCTTTCTGCGGGACGAGCTGCGGCTCACCAGCGTCAAGGACGGCTGCAGCGAGGGAGCCTGCGGGACCTGCCATGTGCTGATCGACGGCAAGCTCACCAAGGCCTGCGTCCCCTCCACCGACAAGCTGGCGGGCAAGTCCGTGCTCACGGTGGAGGGCCTGTCCGACTTTGAGAAGGAGGTCTACGTCCACGCCTTTGCCGAGGCGGGGGCCGTTCAGTGCGGCTTCTGCATCCCCGGCATGGTGCTGGCCGCCAAGGCCCTGCTGGACGGAAACCCGGACCCCACCCGGGCCGAGGCCCGGGCCGCCATCCGCTACAATATCTGCCGCTGCACCGGCTACGTGAAGATCGTGGACGGCATCCTGCTGGCGGCCAGGGCCTTCCGGGAGGGAAAAGTCCCCGCCCCCGCCGCCGACGACTATCAGGTGGGCTCCCGGGTGCACCGCATCGACGTGGCGGAGAAGGTGCTGGGCTACGGCAAATACCCGGACGACCTGTATGTGGAGGGGATGTGTTACGGCTCCGCCGTGCGCAGCGCCTATCCGCGGGCCCGGGTGCTCTCCATCGACACCGCCGAGGCCGAGGCCCTGCCCGGGGTGGTCTGCGTGCTGACGCAAAAGGACATCCCCGGCCAGGTGAACGTGGGCCATATCAAGAAGGATCAGCCCACCCTGATCGGGGTGGGGGAGATCACCCACTACCTGGGGGACGCCGTTGCCCTGGTCTGCGCCCGGGATCGGGAGACCCTGGAGGCGGCCAAGAAGCTGGTCAAGGTGGAATATGAGGTCCTGCCCGCCGTCCACGATCCGGTGGAGGCCGCAGCCCCCGGCGCGCCCCTGGTCTTCGAGGGGGACGAGAGCAACGTCCAGGCCCACAAGCACGTCTCCCGGGGGGACGCGGCGGGGGCCATCGCCCGCTCCGCCCACGTCCTTTCCCGGCACTTCGAGACTCCCTGGACGGAGCACGCCTTCCTGGAGCCGGAGTGCTGCGTGGCGCTCCCCCTGGAAAACGGCGGCGTGAAGCTGCTGACCACCGACCAGAGCGCCCACACCACCCAGCGGGAGTGCGCCGCCATGCTGGGGGTGGACTTCGAGCACTGCCTGGTGGAGAACCAGCTGGTGGGCGGCGGCTTCGGCGGCAAGGAGGATATGTCCGTCCAGCACCACGCGGCCCTGATCGCCTACGTGGCCCGGGTGCCCGTCAAGGTGAAGCTGTCCCGGGCGGAATCCATTCTGGTACACCCCAAGCGCCACCCCTTTTCCATGGATTTCACCCTGGGCTGTGACGAAAACGGCATTATCCAGGGGGTCAAGGCCAAGGTGGTCTCCGACACGGGCGCCTTTGCCTCCCTGGGCGGCCCCGTGCTGGAGCGGGCCTGCACCCACGCAGCCGGGCCTTATGCCTATGAGAGCTTCGAGATCGAGGGCACGGCCTACTACACCAACAATCCCCCCGCCGGGGCCTTCCGGGGCTTCGGCGTGACCCAGACCTGCTTCGCCATCGAGAGCCTGCTGAACGAAATGGCGGAGCTGGTGGGCATCTCCCCCTGGGAGATCCGGATGCGGAACGCCATCCGCCCCGGGGGCGTGCTGCCCAACGGCCAGATCGTGGGCCCGGAGACGGGCCTGGTGGAGACCCTGGAGGCCGCCAAGCCCTACTACGACGCGGCCCTGGCCGCGGGAGACCCGGTGGGGCTGGCCTGCGCCATGAAGAACGCGGGTGTGGGCGTGGGTCTGCCGGACTGGGGCCGGGCCAAGCTCATCGTGGAGGCCGACGGCAGGCTGCATATCTACTCCGGGGCCTCCTGCATCGGCCAGGGCCTGGGAACGGTGCTGGTGCAGATGGTGGTCACCAACGCCCACCTGAAGCCGGAGCAGATCGTCTACGAGCGCTCCAACACCTGGATCGCCCCGGACTCCGGCGACACCTCCGGCTCCCGCCAGACCCTCATCACCGGGGAGGCGGTGCGCCGGGCCTGCGAGAAGCTGGTATCCGCCATGGAGGGCAAGACCCTGGCGGACTTGAAGGGGCAGGAATTCTACGGGGAGTACCTGGCCAAGACCGACCCCCTGGGGGCGGAGGTGCCCAACCCCGTGAGCCACGTGGCCTACGGCTACGCGACGCAGATGTGCGTCCTGGATCGGGAGACCGGACGGATCAAGCATCTCTACGGCATCCACGACGTGGGCAAGGCTGTGAACCCCCTGTCCTGCGAGGGGCAGATCGAGGGGGGCATGGTGATGTCCATGGGCTACGCCTTGACGGAGCGCTATCCCTTTGACGACAACTGCAGGCCCACCGCCAAATTCGGCACCCTGGGCCTGTTCCGGGCGGATCAGGTGCCGGAGATCACCGCCATCGTGGTGGACAAGCCGGGCCTGCCCTACGCCAACGGGGCCATCGGCATCGGGGAGATCACCTCCATCCCCACAGCCCCCGCCATCGCGGAGGCCTACTACCGGCTGGACGGCCAACGCCGCACCACCCTGCCCCTGCAGGGAACGCCCTATGCGCGCCCGTAGGGACGGCACAGCTATGCATAAGTTCCGGCAGCCAAACACGCTGCGCTTTCGCTTGCGTCTTTGGGCCGTCACTTATCTGCCGTCCGCCCCGCACGGACGCACCCTACTGTAGCGCGGGCTATTAGCCCGCCCGTTACCCCGCACGATCGGGGAAAGGAAATCTGCCGCAGAGCACCCAAAAGTGCTCTGCGGCAGATTTTTTGTCGGCCTGGCGGCCTCTCCTTATGTCACACGCTGAACAGCAGCTCCGAATAGGCGGGGAAGGGCCATTCGGCGGGGGGGATCACGGTCTCCGCCTCGTCGCAGGCGGCCCGCAGGCTGACCATGGCCGGGCGCAGACGGTCGCGGATGGCCTCCGCCTGCAGCGCTGCGGAGGGGATCGCCCCGGTCTCCGCGGCCAGCTGCTCCAGCTCCCGGGTCTGGGCGTCGATGGCGTCGGCCAGCTGGCACAGCCGCTCCACCCGGCCGGCCTCGTAGGCGCAGGACAGGCCGGGGTCGAAGGCCCGCTTCGCGGCGGCCGCCGCTGCAAGCTTGGCCCCGAAGGCGCTGACAGCGGGCAGGATCTCCTGCCGGGACATGGAGAGCATGGTCCTGGCCTCGATGTGGACGGTCTTGCAGAAGTTGTCCAGCAGAGCCTCGCAGCGGGCGGCCAGCTCCGTCAGAGTGTAGACCCGGTGGCGCTTGAACAGCTCCACGTTCTTCTCATCCAGCAGGTGGGGCAGGGCGTCCGCGGCGCTGGGGTAGTTGCTGAGCCCCCGCTTGGCGGCCTCCTCCAGCCAGGCCCGGTCGTAGCCGTTGCCGTTGAAGATGATCCGCCGGTGGGCCCGGAAGGTCTCCAGGATCAGCTGGTGCAGGGCGGCGGGGAAGTCCTCCGCCGCTTCCAGCCGGTCGGCGTAGAGCCGCAGGGACTCCGCCACGGCGATGTTGATCATAATGTTGGCGCAGGCGATGCTGTCGGCGGAGCCCACCATGCGGAATTCGAACTTGTTGCCGGTGAAGGCAAAGGGGGAGGTGCGGTTGCGGTCGGTGTTGTCCCGGGCGAAGCGGGGCAGGGCGTCCACGCCCAATTTCAGGGTGGTCTGCTCCGCGGCGTTGTAGGGCCGCTCCGCCACGATGGCGTCCATGATGGCGGTGAGCTCGTCCCCCAGGAAGATGGACACCACCGCGGGGGGCGCCTCGTGGGCCCCCAGCCGGTGATCGTTCCCTGCGGTGGCCGCAGAGATCCGGATCAGATCCTGGTAGTCGTCCACGCCCTGGATCACGGCGCAGAGGAACAGCAGGAACTGGGCGTTTTCATAGGGAGTGTCGCCGGGGGAGAGCAGGTTCATCCCCGTGTCGGTGGAGATGGACCAGTTGTTGTGCTTGCCGGAGCCGTTGACCCCTGCAAAGGGCTTCTCGTGGAGCAGGCACACCAGATCGTGGCGCAGGGCCACCTTTCGCATGGTCTCCATGATGAGCTGGTTTTGATCCGTGGCGATGTTGGTGGTGGTGTACACCGGGGCCAGCTCGTGCTGGGAGGGGGCAACCTCGTTGTGCTCGGTCTTGGCCAGGATGCCCAGCTGCCAGAGCTCCCGATCCAGCTCCTCCATGTAGGCCGCCACCCGGGGCTTCAGAGAGCCGTAGTAGTGGTCGTCCATCTCCTGCCCCTTGGGGGGCGGCGAGCCGAAAAGGGTCCGGCCGGTGAAGATCAGATCCTTCCGCTTGAGGTAGAGGGACCGGTCGATCAGAAAGTATTCCTGCTCCGCCCCCACGCAGGTGCGTACCTTCCGCACCTCCCGGTTGCCGAACAGCCGGAGAATTCGCAGGGCCTGCCGGTTGAAGGCGTCCATGGAGCGCAGCAGGGGGGTCTTCTTGTCCAGGGCCTCGCCCCCGTAGGAGCAGAAGGCGGTGGGGATGCAGAGGGTCTTGCCCTTGAGGAAGGCGTAGGAGGTGGGGTCCCAGGCGGTGTAGCCCCGGGCTTCAAAGGTGGCCCGCAGGCCGCCGGAGGGGAAGGAGGAGCCGTCGGCCTCTCCCCGGATCAGCTCCCGGCCGGAGAATTCCGGAATGATCCGCCCGTCGGAGGCGGGGCTGATAAAGCTCTCGTGCTTCTCCGCGGTGATGCCGGTCATGGGCTGAAACCAGTGGGTGAAGTGGGTGGCCCCGTGCTCCAGGGCCCAGGTCTTCATGGCGGCTGCCACTGCGTCGGCCACCGCAGGCTCCAGCTCGGAGCCCTCGTCAATGGTGCGGCGGAGCTTTTGATAGACCTCCCCGGAGAGGGTGGCCTTCATTACACGGTCGTCAAATACCAGACGGCCGAAGCATTCAAAATCGTGATCCATGGTAAAATCCCCTTATTTCCGTTTGGATTACCCTATTATAGTGAATATTCATGCGTTTGTCAAGCACAGAAAGGGGAGAATTTTGAGAGCATATCACGTACATTCTGCATAAATATTCTGCTTTACAATTTGTTCACTTTTTGCTATAATCAACTCCATGCGTGAAGCACAAGAGATCGGGAGGATGAGAGAAATGAAACTGAAAAATAGGATCGCCCTTCTGCTGGTCTGCTGCCTGTGCCTGAGCCTCTGCGCCTGCGGCAGCAACGAGCCCAAGGCGACGGATGGCAAGCAGGGCACCACAGCCGGCAGCACCGCTGTGCCCGGCACCACAGAGCCTGCCGCTTCGCAGACCATGCGCTGCGGCGACTGGACGGTGGAGGTTCCCGTCGGCTATGAGCTGAAGATCGGCGACTTCATGGACGAGACCGACACCCGCTACTTCTCCGTGCGGAAGTCCAACTTCTCCTATTTTGACTTCTCTGCGGACGGAGAGGAGAGCATCAGACGGCACTACTACTACAACAGAGAAACCTACATCAACGAGCAGAAGGACGTCAAGGGCAGATTCGGCGGCAATGAGTGGGTCGGCTTCCAATACAGCGACGGCTACGGCGGCTACGGCGTGGAGGCCTATGCCTTTGTGGGCGGCGAGATGATCCGCGTTGCCTCCGCCGGCTACGACTTTGACAGCGACGTGCTGAAAGCTGTGCTGGGCTCCCTGCAGTACGATCCCAGCGGAGCGCCCGAGCCCCCCGAGACGGAAGCCCCGGAGACCGAGATCCCCGAGACCCTGGCCCCCGAGACTGAGGCCCCCGAGACCACCGAGTACGAGCCCAGCGAGGGCGCGCCGGTCTATGCCAACGTGATCCAGATGCAGGACGTGATGCTGGGCATCAAGGAAGGCTACACGGAGATGCGGGACGGCCTGCCCTATATGTACGTGATGCAGAACGACAGCACCGGCGGCCGGGTGACCGTGCAGAATATGTCCGGAACCGCCGAGGATCGGATCGCCTCCGTCATGGCCGGGCTGGAATACGAGCTGCGGGAGGAGAACCTCAACGGGATGCAGTGGCTGATCGCGGAGTACGACGGCTTCTACTGCTTCGGCGCCGACACCGGCAGCAACTCGCTGGTGTTTACCATCGACTACGGCGGAACCGAGAAGGAAATGCAGGATCTGATGTTCGGCGTAATGGCCAATCAGCCGCAATAAGCTATTATGTATTGTGCAAAGACCGTTTTCCCATTCCGGGAAAACGGTTTTTGCTTTTTTCTTGACATTCGAACAAATGTTTGATATACTGCAGGCAGGGGGTGATCCGATGCAATACAGCACCGATGTGGATATGATCGCGGTCTGCAACGCCGATGGGAGCTTTCAGCCGCTGCGCTTTCGCTTTGAGGACCGGGACCAGACGGTCCGGCGGGTGCAGGTGCTGGAGGTGCTGGCCTGCCGGGAGGTCAAATACGTGACGGTGGAGGCCTACGAATACACCTGCCGGGCCCGCACCGAGGAGCGGGAGACCCTGGTGCGGGTGCGCTACGCCATCCGCAGCCACCGATGGAGTTTGTTTTTGAATCTGACATACTGAGTAGGGGCGGATGCCCACATCCGCCCTCGTTTCCGGGGAATAGGGCCGATGTAGGCATCGACCCCTACTGAATCGGGGCCGATCATTTTGTCGGCCTCGATTTTTCTTGGAAAAACACAAAAATCGTGATAGAATGATATAAAAATAACACAAGTATATGCTATAACGAAAGCGTAGAAAAGAGGTGCGCGGCGATGAAGCTGCTGCTGATCGAGGACGATCTGCAAATCTGCAAGGTCATACAGAAATTCTTTGCCGACCAGGGGACGGAGATCCGGGCGGTGAACGACGGCGACACGGCCCTGCGGGTGGTGGAGGAGGAGATGGAAGACTACTCCCTGGTGCTGCTGGACATCATGCTCCCCGGGGCGGACGGCTTCTCCATCTGCCGGGCGATCCGGCGGCACAGCGAGATCCCGGTGATCTTCATCACCGCCCGGGGCCGGGAGGAGGACATTCTCCACGGCTACGCCCTGGGCTGCGACGACTACATCGTCAAGCCCTTCCTGCTGTCGGCGCTCTACGCCAAGTGCGCGGCCCTGGTGAAGCGGGCCGAGGGGCGGCCCGACCGGGTGCTGCACTGCGGTCAGATCGCGCTGGACACCGTGAAGCTCACCTGCTTTGCGGCGGGCCGGGAGGTGGAGCTGGCCCCCAAGGGCTTCGCCATCCTCTACTATCTGATGGAGCACCCGGGCTGGGTGGTGGATCGGGACACCCTGCTGCGGAAGGTCTGGGGCGAGGACTACTTCGGCGTGGACCGGGTGGTGGACAACCACGTAAAGCGCCTGCGCCAGGCCCTGGGCCCCGCCGGCGACCAGATCCACACCGTCTTCGGCCGGGGCTACAAGCTGACGGAATAGAATACATAATGCATAGTGCATAATGCATAATTGAGCCCGTAGGGAGCGAACTCGAAGAGTCACGAAGTATGCCCACATCGCTCCTTGTCCACCGCACCGAAAAGGAGAAGAACATGAGGAAGAGAAGAAATAAATTCAAGCAAAAGCGCACGACCTTTCGGGCGCTTTTGATCCGCGCCCTGGCGGTGGTGCTGGTGCTGACGGCGGGCTTTGCCGTGGGCTTCCAGGCCTGGCTCAAAAAAAACATCGACGATCAATGCTGGAAATGGGCGAAGGAACGCAGAGACGTCTTTCAGCGATTGATCCAGGACTGCAAATACGAATTTGCGGAGGATGGCCCGGAGCGGCGGATGCAGATCGTTCGCTCAGAGCTTGCACTGCACAACGAGTATTTTGAAGTTATCATGCCGGACAGGGAAGACAGCAGACAGGCGATCTGCCCGACGGTGTTTCCCGATTGCCGCTGCTGCGCCGTGCTGGCGGACGAAAAAGGCAACATCGCTGCGACTGACCGCGCGCTTCTGTGGGCGATCCTTTCGTTCCAGGATGACGACCCGAATATCCACGACCCGGCGCGTACGCTGCCCAGCACGAAACGTCTCTATCTGTGCGATCCCGAGCAGCTGAAGCTGCCGGAGGTAGAACAGTTTTTCCAACAGTGCGCGGAGCTCTCCGTACCCACAGAGGACAGCATGCACTACGTGTATGTGGAGTTTACCAGTCTCTACGTCAATCGGGCGGAGCACAGCTTCATCCCCCACGAGGGCAAGTTGATCGTAAACTCGTGGGATCGCTCCAAGCTCCTGTACGACGACTACTACGATACCCACGACTGCGAGGTGACGGAGTATCCGGTGGAGCTCAACGTAGACCTGCCCGGATACGAACTGATGGAGCTCCATGCGCCCATAACGGACGTCTGGTACGAGACCGACGAAGAAAGCGGTGAGGTGACGCTGGGGGAGCGGGAGAGATACCTGTCGGAGGTGGCTTACCCCTACGCCCAGGGCGGATTGGTCAATTATTTCGGCGCGCCGAAGGCGGAGCTGGAAGAATTTGAACGCATTCAGAGCTTCTCCGAAGACGTGTTTGGCAGGACGTGGTGCTATCATCGCCTGGAGGACGGCAGCGCGGTGTATTCGATCAATAGCTCTGTTGAGCTCGACGGAAAAACGTACACGCTCCACCTTCGCTTTATGCTGAATTACAAGAATGAGATTGTGCTGCGCTTCTATTTCAAGTACCTTGCCCTGTTTGCGGCGGCGCTCACGCTGCCGGCGCTGCTCTGGTGTCTGTGGCGGAACTACCAAAACAAGCTGCGCTACGCCATGGAGGACTACCAGCGCAGCCTCACCGACAAGCTGGCCCACGACGTCAAGACGCCCCTGATGGCCATCAGCGGCTACACGGAAAACGTTCTGAAGGGCAGGCTCACCGAGGCGGAGCGGGAGGAATACTTGAACGCCATCCTGGACAACGTCTCCTATACGGAGGCCCTGGTCAGCCGCACCAGGCAGCTCAACAGCATGGAGGGCCGCGGGGCGAAGCCCGAGACCCTTGTCCCGGAGAAGCTGGCGGCGGAGCTGATCCGAAAATATGAGCCTCTGCTGGCGGAAAAGCAGATCAGCTGCAGCGTTGAGGGCAGCGCTTCGGTGCAGGCGGATCCGGAGGCGATGGAGACGATTTTGGAAAATCTGATCTCCAACGCGGTCCGATACACGCCGAATGGTGGCAGCATCCGGATCGAAATGAATCCGAACCTGCTGACGGTCATAAATACGGTGGAGCGGAAGCTCGACGTGAAAAATCTGAAGGAGCCCTTTGTCCGGGGCGACGCCGCCCGGAGCAACGTGAAGGGCAACGGCCTGGGTCTGGCTCTGGCGGATCAGGCCGCAAGGCTCAACGGCTTCAAGCTGAACCTCAGCTGCACGGACAGCAAATTCACGGCAGAGTTGAAATTTTGACACATGCCCGTCATTGCGAGCCAGTGGGCACACTGGCGTGGCAATCCGTTTCTCCGTTGCCTTCCCCCTGGGGGGAAGGTGCCCCAGTGCGCACACTGGGGCGGATGAGGGGAGCCAATTGATTTGAGCACTTTGTCGATGGCGTGCGTTCATCGGGACACCCCCTCATCCGTCATCGGTCTTCCGTGAGACGCCCGATGCCACCTTCCCCCCAGGGGGAAGGCTTTGTGGGGGACGCCCGGAGTTGAAAGGAGAAGAGCATGAAAAAGAGAAGAAACAATTCAGGCAGAAAGCGTACCACCCTTCGGGCGCTGCTGCTGCGGGCCCTGGCACTGGTGCTGGCGCTGACGGCGGCCTTTTCCCTGGGCATCCAGGCCTGGATCAAAAGCTACATTGACGGCGAATGCTGGGAATGGGCGGAGACCTGTGCCGGAGGGTTCCAGAGACAGATCCGGGACCTCGAATACGAATACGCGGCGGAAGGCCCGGAGCAGCTGATGCAGATCATTCGCTGGAAGCTTGCACAAAGCGGCAATACTTTTTCCGTTGTCATGCCGGACAGGAAGGACGACTTATTTCAGAAACAGGGAATTTCCCCGTATGTTTATCCGGAGTGCCAAAGCTGTACTGTACTGGCGGACGAGGCGGGCAATATCGTTGCGACCGACCGCACGCTTTTTTCGATGGTACTTGTGTTCCGGGATGATGACCCAAAGCTTCAAACCCCGATCTCTTCCGTAAACATCCTGAAACGCCTCTATTTGTGTGACCCCGAACAGCTGAAGCCGGCGGAGCTGCCGGAGCTGGATGCGTTTTTTCAAACCTACCGGAGGCTTTCGGAACCGACAGCGGACAGCGTCAACACCGCGGAGGTGAAGCTGACCAGTATCTACGTCAATCGGGCGGAGCACAGCTTCATCCCCCACAGAGCCATAATCAAAAATTATACGAAGAAGCGATCCAATCTTCAATCTGACTACGACTATTATCATATCACGGAGGAGGAGATAGCGATCGACGTAGACCTGCCCGGTTATGAATTAGTGACGGTCCATGAGGGAGTGCGCGGTTTTGAAGTCAACGTGGACGATGAAACCGGCGAAGCGGTGTTGGCGGATCGGGAGCAATACCTTTCAAAAGTGGAATACCCCCATGGACTGTTGGGCACGGAGTACGATTGCAGCTTCGGCGGGTCGGAGGCGGCCCTGGCGGAATTTGAGCGGGATCAGAGCTTCTCCGCCCCTTTGAATGAAAATGACAGATACAACGCATCCATTTCCCGGCGGTATCATCGCCTGGAGGACGGCAGAGCAGTGTTTTTGGTCAATGGCGGCGTAGAGATCGGGGGAGAATGGTATTCGCTCCACGTTCGCTGTATGCTGGATTACAGGAATGAGCTTGTGGTGCGATACTGCGGCAAGTGGATCGCTCTGTTCGCGGGGGCGCTCACGCTGCTGGCCCTGGCCTGGTGCCTGTGGAAGAACTACCGCAACAAGCTGCGCTATGCCATGGAGGACGCCCAGCGCAGCCTCACCGACAAGCTGGCCCGGGACGTCAGCGCGCCCCTGGCGGCCATCGGAGACAGCACCCGCAAGCTGCTGGGCGGCGATCTCTCCGCAACGGAGCAGACGGCGCATCTGAACGCCATCCTGGACGAGATCGCCGATATGGACGCCCTGGTCAGCCGCACCCTGCAGCTGAACCACATGGGGGAGGCCAGGCAGCCGAAGCCGGAGCAGATCAACCTGGAAAAGCTGGCGGCGGAGCTGCTGCAAAAATACGAGCCCCTGCTGGGGGAGAAGCAGATCACCCACAGCATCGACGGCAGCGCCGCGGTGCAGGCGGACCCGGCGGCGATGGAGACGATTTTGGAAAATCTGATCGCCAACGCGGTCAAATACACGCCGGAGCGGGGCGAGATTCGCGTTGCCGTGGAAAAGAAGGTCCTGCGCGTCACCAACAGCGTGGCGCAGAAGCTGGACGTGAAGAAGCTGAAGGAGCCCTTCGTCCGGGGCGACGCCGCCCGGAGCAACGTCAAGGGCAACGGCCTGGGCCTGTCCCTGGCGGAGCAAGCCGCAAGGCTGAACGGATTTAAGTTGAGCCTGTCCTGCACGGATCAGACGTTTACGGCAGAACTGAAAATATAAAAAACAGATGGCCGCCCCGAACCGGGCGGCCATCCGTTTTTCGTAGGGGCGCACAGTGTGCGCCCGCCCCATTCGCACCAAGTCCCGTAGCGGCGCACAGTGTGCGCCACGGTACAAGGGTCCCGTAGGGTGCGGCTCTTATCCGCAAGGATGAGCCGCCCGGTTTGCGAAGCAAACAATCGCCCGCAGGGCGATCCCGCCGGGTATGTTGCATTGACCCGATCGCGTCATCTGAACCCGGCAGGATTTGCCTGCGGCAAATTGCGTTCGTTCCGAACGCCGGAGCGCTCACCCCTTGCGGGGTAAGAGCGCCCCCTACGGGGACGGGAAACGGCGGGCGGATCGCCCGCGCTACGGATGGGTGCGTCGGTGCGGGGACGCGGACGGCAGGGTGCCGTCCCTACGGCGCGAAGGAAACGGCGGGCTAATAGCCCGCGCTACAGGAGGGCACCCATCCGTTTTTTCTTGACAGCTTCCACGCGGCATGATACCATAGACCCACAAATGACCCCTGCAAGGGGAGAACAGAGAGGTAGCTGCAATGCAAGATCAGAAGCTCCACGGCTTCCGGCCCGTCCGGGCCCGGGACTTTGCCGAGCTGGGCGGCACACTGCGGGAATACGTCCACGAAAAGACCGGCGCTCAGCTCTGCTGGCTGGATCGGCCCGACCCCAACAAGACCTTTTCCATCGCCTTCAAGACCCTGCCGGAGGACTCCACCGGCGTGTTCCACATCCTGGAGCACTCCGTCCTCTGCGGCTCCGACAAGTACCCCGTCAAGGAGCCCTTCGTGGAGTTGTTGAAAACCTCTGTGCAGACCTTCCTCAACGCCATGACCTATTCCGACAAGACGGTCTATCCCGTTTCCAGCCGGAACGACCGGGATCTGCTGAATCTGATGGACGTCTACCTGGACGCCGTCTTCCACCCGGTCATCTACCACAAGCCCGAGGTCTTCCGGCAGGAGGGCTGGCGCTTTGAGGGAGAAGGGGAGCAGGTCTGCTGGCAGGGCGTGGTATTCAACGAGATGAAGGGCGCCTTCGCCTCCCCCGAGCGGCTGGTGGATATGGAGCTGGATCGGCTCCTGTTCCCCGACAACTGCTATCGCCACGTCTCCGGCGGCGACCCCGTCCACATCCCCGAGCTGAGCTACGAGCAGTTTATCGCCAACCACAAAAAATACTACCATCCCTCCAACGCCCGGATCTCCCTGGTGGGCAGCGTGGATCTGGACGCCTGCCTGGAGAAGATCGACAGCTTCCTCCGGGACTATGACCGGCAGGCGCTCTGCTTCGATATTCCCATGCAGCAGCCCGTGGCGGCGCAGCGGGTCACCATGCCCTACGCCATCGGCCCCGAGGAGGATCCGGCCCACCGCAGCATCGTCGCCTGCGCCGCCCTGCTGTGCAGCTATGACGACGACCTGCGAAACAACGCCTTCTCCATCCTGGCGGACTATCTCACCGGCGACGACGACGCCCCGTTGAAGCGGGCCGTGCTGGACGCCGGGCTGGCCCAGGACTTTGAAGTGAAGCTGAACGACGGCACCCAGCAGTCCACGGCCGCCTGGGTGGCCTGGAACACCGACCCGGACAGACAGCCGGAGCTGGAACAGACCGTGCGGGACACCCTGAGCCGTCTCGTCACGGAGGGGCTGGATCGGGAGCGCCTGGAGGCCTGCTGCCGCCGCTTCGCCTTTGAGCTGCGGGATCGGGACAGCGGCGGCGTGCCCCGGAGCCTGGCGGAGGCCCTGGATATGCTGGACACCTGGCTCTACGGCGGCGACCCCGCCCGGGGCCTGCTGGTGGAGGACGCTCTGGCGGAGCTGGAGCAGGCCATCGGCACCGATTTCCCCGAGCGCCTGCTGCGGGAGCTCTTTTTGGACAACGAGCACACTGCCACCGTTACCCTGGTGCCCTCTGCCACCCTGGGGGCTGAAAACGCCGCCCGGGAGCAGGCGCGGGTCCGCGCCCTCACCGCCGCCTGGACGGAGGCGGATTGGGCGGCCCAGGCCCAGCGGGCCGAGTCCCTGCGCCTGTGGCAGCAGACCCCGGACAGCGAGGAAGCTTTGGCTACCATCCCCGTGCTGAAGATCCGGGATCTGGCGGACGCGCCCACCCCCCTGCGTATGACCGAGACCCGCCTGGGGGACGTCCCCCTGCTGCGCCACGAGACGGGCAGCAAGCTGGCCTTCCTGCGGGCCCACTTCGAGGCCTCCGATCTGAAGCTGGAGGAGCTGCCGGCCTTCACCATGCTCTGCGAGCTGCTGGGTGCCATGGGGACGGAGCACTATGACCGCTCCCGCCTGCCCCTGGAGCTGATGCGTACCGTGGGCCGGATCAAAATGAAGCCCGCCATCGTGGAGGGCAAGACGGCGGATTCCTGCCGCGTGCTGCTCTCCGTCTCCCTGGCCTGCCTGCCGGAGTGCGTCCGGGAAGCCGCTGCGCTGGTGAGCGAGATCATGACCCGGACTCGCTGGGACGACCTGCCCATGCTCCGGGACAATCTGCAGCAGATGGCGCTGAACGCCCAGATGGCCCTGTCCTCCGCCGGCCACCGCTTCGCCCTTTCCCGGCTGAGCGCAGGCATCACCGCCCACGGCGCGGCTGCGGAGTACAGCTCCGGCGTGGAATACGCCCGCTGGCTGAAACGCATGAGCACCGCCGACGACGAGACCCTCCGGGGCCTGCTGGCGACGCTGGATGCCCTGAACCGCCGCCTGGTCACCCGGGAGCGGCTGATCCTCTCCGCCAACGAGCGGGTCAGCGACGACGCCCTGGAGCTTCTGCGGGGGGCCATGCCGGTCACGGGGCAGTCTGCCCCCACTGCCGCAGTCTACGCCCTGCCCGGCGCACGGCAGGAGGGCGTGGTGATCCCCGCCGCTGTGGGCTTTGCCTGCATGGGCTCCAGCCTGCGGCTCCACGGGAGAGATTACAGCGGCTGCTTCCCGGTGCTGGCCAACATTCTGAACTACACCTATCTCTGGAGCGAGATCCGTGTCCAGGGCGGCGCCTACGGCTGCGGCTTCAACTGCAGGAGCAACGGCGACCTCTTCTTCTACACCTACCGCGATCCCCAGCCTGCCCGTTCCCTGGACGTGATGCGCGCCGCACCGGCCTATCTTCGCACGTTCTGCGCCGATTCCCCGGAGCTGATCGGCTTTATCCTGGGCTCTGTGTCCGCGCTGGATCCCCTGCGGGGGGAGGAGGAGAGCGTCACCGCCGGGGAGAACCGCTGGCTCTGCGGCATGACCGAGGAGAAGATCCGACGCCTGTACGCCCAGCTGATCCACACCACCCCCGCGGATCTGCTGGCCCTGGCTCCCGCACTGGAGGAGCTGATCGGGGAGCGGGCCGTCTGCGTCACCGCCGGCAAGCCCCAGCTGGAGGCCTGCGGGCTGCAGGAGATCCTTACGGTGTAAATTCATTTGAAAAACCAAGAGGCCGCCGCATTTCGGCTGAAGTGCGGCGGCCATTTGACGATCTGGAATTAAATCTTCTTATGCTTCACATTACATTATCTCATAGGATTCTCGCGGCTTTTTCCGGTTTTTTCTCGAAATGCCTCTTGAAAATTCCTTGTGAACATTCTATAATGCTAAAAGGAAGTATATGGGGATTTTTCGTCAAATCGCATATCCCCTCCCTTCCGAAAAACACATGGGGGCGCAGACCCCGGCGCTGAACGCGCACAAAAAGGAGATTATCATGCTGAAACTCTACGAAACCGGTATCTATCTTGTTGACGGCGAGAAGATCGTCACGGATCCCGCCCAGCTTCCCAAGCAGGTTTCCCAGGAAGAAGCCAGCAAGGGCACCATGGCCTACGGCATCCTGAAGGCGCACAACACCACGGACGACATGGAGAACCTCAAGCTGAAGTACGACTCCATGGCTTCCCATGATATCACCTACGTGGGCATCATCCAGACCGCCCGCGCCTCCGGCATGAAGGAATTCCCCCTGCCTTACCTGCTGACCAACTGCCACAACTCCCTGTGCGCCGTGGGCGGCACCATCAACGAGGACGACCACAAGTTCGCCCTGTCCGCTGCCCATAAGTACGGCGGCATCTACATCCCCACCAACCTGGGCAACATCCACTCCCTGAACCGTGAGCTCATGGCCGGCTGCGGCAAGATGATCCTGGGCTCCGACTCCCACACCCGTTACGGTGCTCTGGGCACCCTGGCCGTGGGCGAAGGCGGCGGCGAGCTGGCCAAGCAGCTGGTGGGCCGTACCTACGACTTCAAGCGTCCCGGCGTCATTGCCATCTACCTGACCGGCAAGCCCCGTCCCGGTGTCGGCCCCCACGACGTGGCCCTCACCCTGGTGGGCGAGACCTACAAGAACGGCTACGTGAAGAACAAGGTCATGGAGTTCGTGGGCCCCGGCATCAAGAACCTGCCCATCGAGTATCGTAACGCTATCGACGTCATGACCACCGAGACCACCTGCTGGTCCTCCGTGTGGGTCACCGACGAGGAGACTAAGCGCTACTTCACCATGCACGGCCGTCCCCAGGACTACAAGGAAATGAAGCCCGCCGCTGTCACCTACTACGACGGCTGCGTCTACGTGGACCTGTCCAAGATCGAGTGCACCATC